>JAEEGL012034790.1_pt1 | contig 12937 bp, 10 predicted proteins | sample 9134231 | NCBI WGS metagenome assembly JAEEGL01 (sample SAMN16246548, study PRJNA631951) | gut metagenome | biome: gut microbiome; feature: rumen; material: fiber-attached | host: Bos | place: Iran: Karaj | collected 2018-10 | reverse complement strand
AATCCGAATCCGGATAAGCTTCGACGGAAAGATCATAAATCCCCTGACTGCGGACAAAAGAAGAAACAGCGTTCAGGATGTTATCCTGTTCTGCATTTAATCCGTTGCTGATGCAGACCTGATTCATTGCGTTGCGGGTGGATTCTGGAAGCCTGGTATAGTAGGAGTGAACAAATTCACGATACTGCTGTTCCTCCTGAACCAGAGAAGAAGGAAGAGCAAAATCATTGTTCGGATGGTAGGGGTCAGAAGACAGACGATAAAAATCCCCGCCGTAGCTTGTCAGTTCGTCTGAGGGAACTGAAATATCCCCCAGGGAGCCTGTCATGGTGAAATAGGGCAAATACAGAATATCGTAGGCTACAGGGGTAAACAGTTGAAACGGATGTTTTTCGGTCTCCTGGCGGTTCAGGATCGAATGACCGGCGTAGTTTAAGGCGTTCCCGTGGCTGTTTTCCACGGCTGAAGACCAGGCAGTTCCCAGATAATCCCCGTAGGACTTTCCGCGCAGATAGACGGTACCGGATACGTCGGTCCGCAGAGTCATGGCTGTTTGAGGGAGAGCAGAATAATCAAAGGGACTTGTCAGATCAAGATTATCCTGATCATGCCCCCATCCGGAGGGAGCGTGTGTCATTTCGCCATTGGCAGAGTTCCCGGAAGCAGGAGATCCTTCCGACGAAGCCCCGGTGCCGCCAAACCAGTTTGAAAGCAGATTTCCGACCCGGTCAAACTGCTGAGACATCGTGACATCGCGCTCATCATAATGATATGTGGAGGGGCGATAGAGCAGCAGGAGACCGGCAAGGACAAGAATACACGGAACAATCCCCAGTAAAAAGGCTTTCCCGGCACCGTCCGTAACCCGGTATGAGTCACCGCTTAGCTGGAGACCGAGCCAGAATACAAGAACTCCGAGGGTTGGAATCACAGGAGGTGTTCCGTTTACCAGGATACAGGCGAGGAAAACCGGGAATGTTGCCAGACGGGCAAGTGAAATGCGAAAACTTGCGGAAGTGAGAGAAAACGAAATAAATGCTGCGAGGAGAAACAGCATGGACAGCAAGGCCGGCGCTGCAAGCCCGGACTCGCTATCCTGGAATGCCTCGGAACTGCTGCTGAAATGATGATAATAGGTCCCAACGACCTGATCAGCCAGAGCCTCAAAGGATTCCGATACCGTGTGGCCGCTTTGCCGGAAAAGCAGAATCAGAATGAGCGCACAGAGCGGGATTCCGATGAGCGGGCCGAACCGGAAACTGGAAGCAATCCACAGCAGCACGCAAAGGAGCGCCAGCAATATGCCGGCGTGCAGTGAAACAATAAGACCGAAACTGTCGCAGAACAGAAGGCAGATGCTCTCCATTCCGATCAGAAGCAGAAGGAGATTTCCGGTCCGGTTCAAAAATGAATTGAAGTACGTATTCATTGGATACGCACCTCGCCGGCAAAGATCATAAAAACACACCGGGCATCCGTTGCATCAAAACCGCAGGGTTCCCGCATCGGCCAGCTGAGAAGAGATGCTACGGCGTCATCGGTTTCATCTTCATTTCCGACAGGATACAAACTGTCAGAGACAATCACGTGGGGCTCTTCCAGTTCATCCAGTTTTCTCGAGAGCCATCTTAGAACTTCGAGACCGCGGTCATGCTCGCCTACACGGGAGAGTACAACAAATATGGTCCTGTTTTCTGGAATCAGCGCCTCGCGGACAATGAGGGAATCTGTTTTGGAAGATAATTTCCAGTGTATGCTGTTGGAAGCGTCGCCCGGTCGATAGCCCCGCAGATCATGATCCTCTGCAAAACCGCCTCCGTATTTTGGCTTCAGAATCGAGGCTGTATTCAATGATGTTTCAAACTGGATCGGATGATCTGGTTCATCAGCAGACGGCATCACCGTACAGGATGCTTCCGTTCCGCCTTTGCGATTGATGGAGAAAAGGCCAAACAGGTCACGGCATTCAAAGCGGCTCAGGGAACAGCGAAGCTGGCCGCATTCATGCGTGGGAAGGGGGATTTTGCTCTGGCTGCTTTCAATGTTGCGAAAAATAAAGTTAAGATGTGAGATTTCACCCGTATAGCAGTTGTGAATCGTCAGGTGAACGGTGACTGAATGAACGGGCAGAATGTGCGGATTGCTGAAATCCAGTACCAGATGTGCTTCACTGTCCCGCATCACACGCGGCGACGCAATCAGGTGAATTCTTAAGCCTGTCATGGATGGAAGGGAAGCCAGCAGAATGACCAGCGGCAGAAGAACGGCAGCCGCAAAGATGTACGGGCCAAGCCATCCGATGTAACTGGCACGAAAGAGCCAGGCAAGAGCAATCAGCAGCAGATAAAGAAGAACATGAAGAATCGGCATTATTTAATACTTGGTGCATCTACCGATGCGAACAGCTCAACCAGCGTGTTTTTCTTCGACTCGGCATCCGGCATTTCCTGAGACCAGATCAGCCGGTGCTCGATACATTCAAAGAAAACAAATCGGATATCCTTGGGGAGAACATAGTCCCGCCCCTGAATCCATGCCGTGGCCTTGCCAAGCGCAGTCAGTGCAAGAGATGCTCTTGGGCTGGCTCCCTGAACAATTCGCCCGTCGTTTCTGGTCGCTTCACACAAACGAACGATGTAGTCTATGATGTCATCTTTAATATAGACCTGTTCCGCTTCCCGGCGGATCCGCATCAGTTCTTCCCGGTTCACAACCTGCTGTACGGTATCGGTCGAGATCCCTTTTTGTTTCCTGCGGATCATCTCAATCTCGTCATTGTGAGCAGGATAGCCCATGGACAGGCGAAGCATAAAGCGGTCCATTTGGGAGTCGGGGAGCATTTGGGTTCCCTTTGCTCCGGTAGGATTCTGCGTTGCGATGACAATAAACGGCTGGGGAACGGGGTATGTGTTGTTATCGACCGTTACCATGCCTTCCTCCATGGCCTGGAGCAGAGCAGACTGCGTTCTGCTGGTGGCACGGTTCAACTCATCAGCCAGAAAAAGGTTGCACAGTACGGCCCCTTTCTGGTAAGTCATTTTACCTGATTCCTTATCAAAAATCGAATAACCGGTGATATCCGAAGGAAGAACATCCGGCGTAAACTGTACGCGGCCATACTCAAGCCCGAGCGCTTTGGAAATGGAAATCGCCATGGTGGTTTTCCCAACACCCGGAATATCCTCCATTAAAATATGACCGCCTGCAATAATGGCAAGAAGCACTTTGATCAAAGTCTCATCTTTCCCGACAATCACCTTGCTGACTTCGCGAATAATCAGCCGCGCATTTCCGATCGAGTTGATATCATTCATAAGTATTCTCCAGAGGCTTAAACAATATGTAACTTTAATATTTTACCATATATGGTAATTGTGGGCAAGTATTATTTCATGCCTTGTCTTTCCGGATAAAATGTGATATAAAAAATTGTTTATGGCTTTTTTATGAGGGGGTGGAATCATGGACGAACTCGAAAACGCGGATGCTCTGGATTATGAAACCATACAGGAACAGCGGAATGACGAACTCTCGGCTTTGCTTGACAGCCGGAATATGCGCGCCCTGAAACAGCGTATGGAAGAAATGAATGAATTTGACGTGGCCGAGTTTTTGTCAGAAATCCCTGACAACCGTATGCCGATGGTTTTTCGTCTGCTTTCCAAGGAAACAGCATCTGATGTATTTGCCAATTTTGATGTGCCGGATCAGGAAAGAATCATCAACTCCATGACGGATTCGGAACTTGCCGGGATTATTGAAGAGTTATATTTGGACGATGCTGTGGATATGATGGAGGAACTGCCGGCCAATGTGGTAAAACGTGTGATGAGGGCCGCAACTCCGCAGACGCGTGCGCTGATCAATCAGTATCTGAACTATCCGGAAGATTCTGCCGGCAGTATTATGACGGCAGAATTTGTAGATCTGAAAAAATATATGAGCGTGAAGGAATCCTTCGCCAGAATCAGACGGATCGGGGAAGACAAGGAAACCATCTACATCTGTTTTGTCATTTCATCCCACCGCAAGCTGGAAGGAATTGTCACGGTGAAAGATCTTCTGCTTGCGGATGACGACACGATTATCGAAGACCTGATGGACCGGAACGTGATCTTTGCCACAACGACGGAAGATCAGGAGAGCGTTTCGGAAAAGTTTTCCGATTACGACCTGATGGCTTTGCCAGTCGTGGATACGGAAGGCAGACTGGTCGGCATTGTCACCGTTGACGATATTATCGACGTCATGGAGCAGGAAACGACGGAAGACTTCGAACTCATGGCTGCCATGACTCCGTCGGATAAGCCTTACGCCCGGTCAGGAATCCTGGAAATCTGGAAAAACCGGATTCCCTGGCTGATGTTTTTGATGCTGTCCGCCACATTTACCAGCATGATTCTGACCCACTTTGAATCCATGCTGGCCGTTCAGGCGGCGCTGATTGCCTTTATACCGACTCTGATGGGGACGGGCGGCAACAGTGGGGCTCAGGCAAGTACGGCGGTGATTCGATCCCTGTCGCTGGGAGATACCGAGCCAAGGGATGCTCTTCGTGTCGCATGGAAAGAATTGCGGATCGCCCTTCTCTGCGGCCTGTCGCTTGCCTGTGTGAACTTTGTCAAGATGCTGATTCTGGACGGCATGATCATGAAGAATGACGGAATCACCATTCCGGTCGCGTTAACAGTCAGCCTGGCAATTCTGTTTATTGTGATCTTCGCCAAGGTTGTGGGAAGTATGCTTCCGATCGCTGCAGAAAAGATCGGCGTGGATCCGGCTGTAATGGCAAATCCTTTGATTTCAACGGTAACGGACACCGTCTCGCTGCTGATTTATATCTATATCGCAAAACTGATTTTACGCATCTGAGGTGACAGACCATGGAGTTTTCGGTCCTCCTGGAAAAAATGCTGATCTTTATTGCACTGATGCTGATCGCGTATGTAATGGCGAGGCACGGCATCCTCGGGTCTGACTTCACTCGGACAGCCAGCAAACTTGTGGTGGATGTTTTTCTGACCGGCACAATCCTGAGTTCCATGATTACAACTGGCAGCGATCAGAGTCTCGCAAGTATCGGCAAAATTGTCATCATGACCTTTGTGATCCAGTTGATCGGATATGCCGTTGCAGCTTTTGCAATGCGTTTTGTTCAGGCGGAAGAAAATCGTGCAGCTCCGCTGGAACTCCTGATGGCAGTACCCAATACCATGTTTATAGCGCTCCCGATTGCCCAGTCGATATACGGGTCGTATGCCGTGCTGATTCTGTCTGTGTCCTGCATTGCCTTCAATTTTTTGCTGTACAGCTACGGCGTGTGGAAACTGAACGGAAAACTGGGAGGCAAGCTTCGTATGCGGGAACTCTTCAGTGTACCGCTGATTGCCACATTGGCCGGCATTCTGATTCTTGTCCTGAAGATACCGATTCCGGGCGTACTGGTGAGTCTGTTTTCATCTTTGAACGGTGCCACCATGCCGATGTCCATGATGGTCATCGGCGCATCTCTCGGAAGTGTCAGCCTGCTGGAAGCTTTTCGCAACGGAAAACTGGCGTTTGTGAGCCTGATTCGGCTGATCGTGATTCCGGTTCTGGTTTGGGTGATCTGCCGATTCTTAACCGACGATACCGTCCTTTTGATGACATGCATGATCATATCGGCAGCACCGAGTGCGGTGATGGTTACCATTCTGTCCATACAGTACGGGAAGGATGGCACGTTCTGTTCGGAAGGCGTGCTTCATACTACGGTCTGTTCCATGGTGACAGTTCCGGTTTTGATTGCGGTCCTCTCCCATTTTTGCTGATTGGAGGGGTGCAGCTTGCATATACCGAAATCAGAGACAAATCAGGTGAATATCCTGAGCTTTTCTGAAGCAAAAGAAAAAAGCACCTCGAATGTGTATGACAGAAATGTTTGGCTGTATATTCCGGATTTCTACACGGAATACCGTTATGTTCTTGGTACGCGCGGACTGCAGCCGGTGATCTGCATCGGAATCAATCCTTCTACAGCTGAACCTGACAATCTGGATCCGACTCTGAAGTCCGTTGCAAGAATTTCTGCCGCGAACGGATTTGACAGCTGGCTGATGTTTAATGTATATGCACAGCGTGCGACAAGACCTGACGACATGGATCTTTTTTGCAATGAAAGGCTTCATCATGAAAACCTGCTGGCCTTCCGGGAGCTTTTGGCGATTGCCTCGGCCTGCGGCTGCAAACCTGTCGTCTGGGCTGCCTGGGGAGCGATAATTGAAAAAAGATCCTGGCTCATGAAATGCGTTCGAGACCTGAATGATCTGGCCGAGCAGGTTCAAGCAGACTGGGTCTGCGCCGGAAACTGCTCCGTCAAGGGACATCCGCACCACCCGCTGTACCTGAAAAAGGATGAACCGTTTCATGAATTTGATATCAGGAGGTATCTGGCATGAAGATAGTGATCGCCGGGGGTGGAAGAATCGGCGGAACGGTTGCTGCCGTTCTGTCCGAAGAGGGGCATGACATCACACTGATTGATCACGATTCGGAAACAATCCGCACCGCTTCCAACGCTATGGACATCATCTGTGTGGAAGGAGACGCAGCAGACCCGGAAGCGCTGAAAGAGGCTGGCGTCAGCAGCGCTGACTTGCTTCTCGCGGCAACTGAAAAAGATGAAGTCAATATGGTGTGCGGCATTGCAGCCCGCAGGCTCGGGGCAAAGCATGTCATTGCCCGGATTCGTGATCCGCGATACCTGCATCAGATGGATTTTCTCAGGGATGTGCTCGGCCTGTCGCAGATCGTTAACCCTGAATATGAATGTGCAAAGGAAATCTCCAGGATTTTGCGATTCCCCGGAGCTGCGCGTGTGGATTCATTCTCCAAGGGCAGCGTCGAAATTGTCGAGCATAAGATTCCTGTTAACGGCGTTCTGGACGGTGTTGTCATCAGGGAACTGCAGAAAACGATCGGGCCTAAGGTGCTGGTCGCCCTGATCGAGCGAAACGGCAATGCATTGATTCCGAACGGAGATACCGTGCTGAAGGCGGGGGACCGTCTCAGCATTACGGGCGCATCCAAAGAACTGCGACGTTTCTTTATCAAGATAGGCCAGTATAAAAAACCGGTGAAGCAGGTAATGGTCATCGGCGGCGGCAGAATTACGGTCTATCTGACACAGCTTCTGCGTGAAAACGGAATTGACGTTACCGTCATTGAGCGCGATCGCAAAAAATGCGAAGAGCTGTGTGATTTGATTCCCGAAGCACATATCGTGTGCGGGGATGCAACCCACAGCGAGGTCGTGCAGGAAGATGGAATTTCATCCGCGGACGGTTTTGTATCGCTGACCGGTGACGACGGAGACAATATTATCACATCCCTGTATGCGCGCAGCTGTCAGGTCGGCAAAGTCGTTACAAAACTGAATTCCGAGCATTTTGCCGAGATTCTTTTCAATTCCGGGTTGGAGAGCATTGTTTCCCCCAAAAAAATCGTAGCAGAGCAGCTTGCACGTTACGTCCGTGCGATCAGCGATTCAGCTGGAAGCAGTATGGAGACCCTGTATCGGCTGGTCGACGGGAAGGTAGAAGTTCTGGAGTTTCGCGTAGAAGAAGATTCCGTCTGTGTCGGCGTTCCATTGAGTGAACTGAAACTTCGCCCCAATGTGCTGATCAGTGCAATTATACGAGGGAGAAAGAGTATTATTCCGAGCGGCGGAACGGTGATTCTGCCCGGCGACCATGCGATCGTTGTTACAACAAGCGGTCACTTGCGGCGTCTGGATGATATTCTTGATAAGCATCAATGAATTACCGTATGATTTCCAGGGTTCTGGGATTGATTCTGCTGATCTATGCCGGATTGATGGTGCTGCCGGCCATAGTCGGGCTGTTGTACGGCGAGACAGCCGTTCCGTTTCTGAAAGCTTTTCTGATTACTGCTCTTCCGGGCGGAATACTGGCTGCCGTTCGTCCAAAGTCAAAAATCATGGTTACGCGCGACGGGTTTGTGATTGTAGGACTCGGTTGGATTCTTATTTCTCTTGTCGGCGCAGTTCCGTTTGTTTCTTCCGGGAGCATACCGCACTACATAGACGCTTTATTTGAAACCGCGTCCGGTTTGTCGACAACCGGCGCATCGGTCCTGGCAGATTTTGACGGTATGCCGAGAGGGGTCATGTTCTGGAGGATCTTCAATCACTGGATCGGCGGTATGGGCGTTCTGGTTTTTCTGATGGCTGTTCTTCCGATGAGCGGAGAACATTCCATGCACATCATGCGGGCGGAGGTTCCCGGCCCGACCGTCGGGAAACTCGTACCGCGCCTGAAACGAAGCGCAAGAATCCTGTACATGATCTATATTGCGCTTACGGTGATTGAAGCAGTCGTTCTGCGAATCTTCGGTATGTCGGCGTATGATGCAGTTCTGCATGCTTTTTCTACGGCTGGTACCGGCGGATTTTCTACCATGTCGAACAGCATCACCGGCTTTCAGAGTAAAGAGATTGAAACGATTCTTTCTGTATTTATGATTCTGTTCGGCATTAACTTCAATCTGTATTACCTGATTCTGATCGGCTCGTTCCGGAAAGCAATTTTTAACGAAGAACTTCGGACCTATCTGATTCTGATTGCCGTTTCGACTGCGCTGATTACGCTCGGGCTCCACAGGGTCCAGCAGATGCAGACGGCTGCTGCCGCGCATGCTGCATTTTTCAATGTGGCTTCCATCATCAGTACAACCGGATTCGGAACAGCTGATTTTACCGAATGGCCGGAGTTCTGCAAATGGGTCCTGATCCTGCTGATGTTTTGCGGAGGCTGTGCGGGCAGTACAGGCGGCGGGATGAAACTGTCGCGCATTATGATTCTGTTTAAATCCGCTTTGGCGGAACTGAAACGAATCAGCAGGCCAAGAAACATTGTCAGGGTTCAGATGGACGGCGAACGGGTTGCAGATGAAACGGTACGGGCAAGCAGCCAGTTTGCGGTAGTCTATATGATTCTGCTGCTCTTGTTTTCCATCTTACTGTCATTGGATGGAACAGATATCATTACTTCGTTTACAGCTTCGCTTTCCTGTCTGTCGAACGTCGGTCCCGGGATGTCGGCTGCCATCGGACCGGCAGGAAGTTTTGCATTTTTCAGTGCGCGCAGCAAAGTCATCCTGACTCTTGCCATGCTTCTCGGAAGACTGGAAATCTATCCGATTCTGCTGCTCTTCCTGCCAAGAACATGGCAGCGGTAGGATTCTGAAAGCGTTGAGATTATGAAAGAAAGGAACTTCATGATATACCTGATTGATTTTGAAAATGTACACGAGGACGGTTTTGCTTCTCTGGGCCGTCTGGGGGAAAAGGACGCAGTTTACTGTTTTTTTACAAAAAACGTTGCGAAAATCAGCATGTCGGCTCTAGCCGGAATGCGCAGCGGACAGCTCCATTTTGTGGAAGCGGAGAGCGGAAAACAGAGCCTGGATCTGGCTTTGGTCAGTTATCTGGGTTATCTGATCGGCACAAGACCGCAGGAGCAGTGCTTTGAAATAATCAGCAACGACAACGGTTTCAGTAAGGTTGCCGATTTCTGGAATAAGCGCGGGAATGGGACAAAGGTCAGAGTTCGGAAGATCGCGGAACAGAAGCAAAAAGCAGAAACCGGAAGGAATCAGGCATCCCCGCAGCAGGCCGTAATCCCTCAGGAGCCTGAAATCACAGGCAGCGGGAACACTTCCGGATCTGCCGAGGAGGAAAAGCCTTATGACCCCGCAATTCTCAGCGCGCTTTCCGCGGCGGGGATCAATGCTTCGACTGCTGAGTTTTTGCTGACACAGACAGAGAAATACCGCCAGGACAAAAACCTGAAACAGCTTGTTTACCGCGCGGTTGTAAAAAAATACGGGCAGAAATCCGGGACGCAGATCTATAACACTGCCAAGAAAATCCTGATGAAATAACCTTTCTCTTTCAGCGCTTGGCGACCGGGTTTTTTGTGCTTGCCCCTTGCGTGGTATATGGAAATCTGCTATAATCCATATATCCTTTGGAGGGTTACCGAAGCGGTCATAACGGGGCGGTCTTGAAAACCGTTAGAGCGAAAGCTCACAGGGGTTCGAATCCCTTACCCTCCGCCAATGTGCACGGTAATTCCACGGGAATTGCCGTGCTTTTTATCGCAGCTCTAACACCGTGTTTGACATCTTATCTCATACCGGGAGGAAAGTGATTTGAGAACAGTTCAATGGATTAGAGAAGAGCATTATGACTCCGTGATGAATGAAGTCGTTTTGCCCTATCTGGATCCGCGCAGGCAGACTGGATATTTCGAGCGCGTCAAAGGGGCAAAGATCTACTATGAACACTATCATGCGGATCATCCGAAGGGCGTGATAGTAATCAGCCACGGGTTTACAGAATCCATCCGGAAGTATTATGAATCCATTTATTATATGCTGCAGGCCGGGTATTCCGTATGGGGCGTGGACCACAGAGGACACGGAAAATCATTTCGTCATAATGAAAACCCGTATGTTGTTCATATCCTGCGATTTGAAGACTATGTCCTGGATCTGAAATGTCTGACGGAAACCCGTGTAAAACCGGCGTCAGGGGAGCTTCCGCTTTACTTGTACTGCCACTCCATGGGTGGATGTATCGGCGCCTGGCTGATTGAAGCCGAACCGACGCTCTTCCGGAAAGCTGTTTTGTCTTCCCCCATGCTTGGACTCACTTTCGGGAAAATTCCTACCCCGATTGTTTATGTCGGTGCAATGATTAAGAGCATGAACGGGAGAATAAAGGAACCGCTGCAGCCGATCAACGCATTTCCGGATCCTGATTTTGAAAACAGCTGTGACAGTTCCGAATGCCGTTATTATTTTTATAACAGAATGCGCGCCCGAAACCGGGAACTGCAGGTTACCTCAGCCTCCATGGGTTGGGGAATGGAAGCCGTAAAGGCATGCAGAAGAGTTACGTCCCGAGCTCAAACCGGCAGAATTCAAATTCCGGTCCTTCTGTTTCAGGCTGGAAATGATACGGTTGTCGACAATGCTGCCCAGAATCTTTTCTGTTCCCGAGTGAAAAGCTGTGAGCTTCAAAAGGTTCCCGGAATCAAGCATGAAATCTATATGGCGGATTCAGAAGTGCTGATTCCGTATTGGAAAAAAATATTTGATTTTCTAGATTAAAAACATCCCGGAAAAGGAAAGTAATCCTTTTCCGGGATGTTTTCTGGAAAAGTGTAAACGACGCGTGAACCGTTTTGTTACGGCTTGCAGCCAAGGCGCTCAAGCATGGCACGATGTGCATCGGTTTCAGCATCATCCTGCAGCGGCTCCAGGTTGCATGCGCCAAAGCGATGTTCCAGCGCAACAGAAAGAATATGGTCACAGAACACCGGGTTTTTGGGCAGCAGAGGCCCGTGGCTGTAACTCCCGAATACGTTCAGAAACCTTGCTCCTTCCGTTTTGTCCTCTCCGTTGTTTCCATAGCCTACCATGACTTCGGCAAGCGGCTGAACAGATGGGCCAAGCCATGTTTTCCCGCTGTGATTCTCAAAACCAACCAGTATGCTTCCGCCGCAGGCGTCAGAGCAGCGGTAAACCGTATTTCCGATCATCCGCTGGTGCGAGCCGATTGTATAGAGGTCAAGCGCTCCGATAAAATCACAGCGGATCCCGTCATAGGTTTCATAATACTGGCCGAGCATCTGATAACCGCCGCAGATGGCAAGTACGGTGACGCCGTCCTGTATGGCAGCAAGGATTTCCCTGTCTTTTCCGCGTTGGAGGTCGGGAAGGAGAACTTCCTGTTCAAAATCCTGCCCGCCGCCGATAAATACGAGATCACAATCGGAGAGATCCAGACGATCGCCGATCTGACAGCGCTGTACTTCCGACTCGATTCCCCGCCAGAGAAGCCTTTGCTGGATGCAGATAATATTTCCCCCATCTCCGTAAAGATTCAAAACATCCGGATAGAGATGGCATATTTTCAGCTTCATAATAAGATCCTTCTTCCAGAACAGGAGAATTATTCCCAGAATTCAGCCCCGCCGCATCGGTGAACGATCACTTTGCGCAGGTCCAGCATGGCAGTATAAGTCGGAAGAATAAAAACCGGAAGATCCAGAGTTTCGAGATGATCAACAAGTGATGCAGGGTTTTGAATCACAAGAATGCGCTGATCGGAGAAGCCGGCGTATTTCAGGCGGACACGCATATCTTCCGCCCTTTCACCGGAAACAATCAGGCTTCCGATCCGATCGGACATGGAGATCAGCGATTCAAAGCCGGCGTCCCAGATCCACGAGACATCGGTGCCGTCCGCACTCCGGTCATTCAGACAGAATACGAAAACAAACGGGGTTTGAACCTGAGAAAGATATTCGAGTGCCTGCGTGCAGCCGGCAGGGTTTTTTACAAGGATCATTCTGGTTCCGCCTGCCAGAGGGAAAGACTCCATCCTTCCGAAACCGCACGAAAAGCTGCCAAGCGCTGAGCAGCAGATTTCCTGTGAAATCCCAAACGATACGGATGCCGTAAATGCCGCAGCGGCGTTGTACAGGTTATATACAGCGGGGAGATTCACGCTAAGGTCTATCACGCCCTGAGGGGTCTGCATGAGAACGTCACTGTGGCGTTCATCCATTTGAAAGACCTTGGAGATGGCGTAGTCGGGAATCGGCCGCCGGTAACCGCATTGCGGACACCGAAATCCTCCGAGATGGGCATAGGTGTGATAGTCATAGTCATATTCGGTTTTGCAGCGAATACAATGGCTGGCATCAGAGAGAGCGGAGCCGGCAGACTTGAATCCTGTTAATTCGTTGACTCCGTACCAGCAGATTCTGTTCGGTAATCCGTCTAACGAAAGGGATGCCGTTAAGGAGCAGTCGGCATTTAAACAGAGCAACGCTTCCGGAACCGACCGGATGCCTTCCCGGATGTT
>JAEEGL010122376.1_pt1 | contig 12937 bp, 13 predicted proteins | sample 9134231 | NCBI WGS metagenome assembly JAEEGL01 (sample SAMN16246548, study PRJNA631951) | gut metagenome | biome: gut microbiome; feature: rumen; material: fiber-attached | host: Bos | place: Iran: Karaj | collected 2018-10 | reverse complement strand
TTCCTTGAGCAGGTCTTCCCAGCCTTTGGGAGCCTCAAGGTTCAGGCGGGCGAGCTCCTCGGTGTTGACCATGATGCCCAGGATGCCCTTGTAGATGCCGTACCAGTAGCCGTCGGGATCGCGGAAGGAGGGGCCGATCAGGTTCTTGGCGTTGACTGCCTCGTAGGCCAGCAGGTAGCCGTCCTTGGCGCTCTCGTTGTAGGGATCGTTGGTGCCGCCAAACCAAACGTCAGCGGTGGGATTGTGGTTTTCCTCTTTGATTTTGCCCTGCACTTCGCCGGTGGACAGCCTCTGATAGCTGGTCTTTATGCCGGTGAGCTCCTCGAAGTGCTGAGCAGCGGCGGCTACGTACGCCTCTTCGGCGCAGCCGTACACCACAAGTTCTACGTCGGCCTGAGCTTCCTCGATCAGGTCCACAAGGCTGTCGTCGCCGCACAGCAGCACGGACAGTTCTTCGGGGTCCAGGGCGTCCGCGTGCGCGAAGGACGCCATGCCCAGCGCCATTACCAGCGCCAGCAGGACAGCAAGCAGTTTCTTCATGAAAACGTCGCTCCTTAGTTTATAGTGTTAAGGGCTTCTGCCCTCATGGAAATATTATACAATGGTTAACTGTTTTTGTCAATGACAGGCTTTGCCCGCCCGGACAGGAGTTACTCTGCGTTAAAGAAACTTTCCAGCTCTTCCACGCTGCTCACGAAGCCCACCTGCGAAAAGTACGCCTCTTCCCCAAAACCGTGCTCGAGTATGCTTCGGAAAGCGTCCTTAAGCTTCGCGTAGTAGCCCAGGGTGTCAAAAAACGCCACCTTGCCCTTTACCAGGTCCAGGCTCTTGAGGCTCAGCACTTCGGTGACCTCGTCGAAGGTGCCCAGGCCCCCGGGCAGGGCGATAAACCCGTCCGCCAGGCGTATCATCTCGCTGCGCCGGTCCGCCATGTCCCTTGTGACGATCACCCGGCTCAAAAGGGGATTTTTGCGCGCCATGAGCTCGGGGATCTCGGGTATCACGCCGATCACCTCCCCGCCCGCGTCCAGGCAGCCGGAGGCGACCTGCCCCATCAGCCCGGTATGCGAGCCGCCGTAGACCAGGGTGTGGCCGTGCCCTCCTATCCACCTGCCCACTTCGCAGGCGTCGCGGGCGAAAGCGGGGTCGTTCCCGGGGCGGGAGGCGCAGTAGACTGCTATGTTCATCAGTATCCCTCCGTGCGTTTTTTACTATTTTACCCCATACATCCGTTTTTGACAATAACGGAAAACTGTGATATACTTAACCCCAAATGGAGGAACGATGAAGAAGCTGTCGATAGTGCTTATGGCAGTCGCGCTCCTGTGCGCGCTGGCGGTGGCGTTTTACGCCATAACCAGTGTGCTCAAGCTGGAAGCCGACGTTAAAATAACGCCCGCCGCCGAACGGAGGGACGATTTCGTGCGCTTTAAGGGCGAAGCCGCCCTCGGCAGCATTGACGAATACTATTTTGCCGACATAACGGTGAAAATGATCAGCTACTCCCCGTTTTCCGCCCAGTGGGTGACGCTGAAATCCGAGCCCCTTCCGGGAGACGAAGAGCTGCTTTACCAGGAAGTGGGGCCTATGGACATAGAGCGCGCGGGCAGCGGCACGCTGAGCCTTACCGTGCTGACCCGGGACCCCAGCCCGGTGCGCGCGGTCACGGCGGAATACTACATACTGGGCAGGTATCATTCGGTCAAAGCCCGTTCTTCCGCCGGCTGAGCGCCTTCCCCGCGCAAGCGGCGGCGAATATCAATTCCACTTCACGAAAGGAACGAACATATGAAGATCGCGGTATCGAGCTACAGCTTTTCCCAGGCCCTGAACGACGGGCGCATGAACATCATGGACGTGATCCCCGCCGCCCGGAAGATGGGCTATGAGGGCGTGGAGATCGTCAGGGGCCGCCAGACCCACGAGGAGATGCTGGCGCTGGCGGGCGAGCTGGAAAAGCAGTCCCGGGACGAGGGCATCCCGATTATCGCCTACATGGTGGGCGCGGACTTCCTTAAAAACGGGCTGGACGCCCAGGTGGAGACGCTCAAAAAGGAACTGGAGGTGGCCGCGCGGCTGAACACCAAGCGCATGCGCCACGACTCCACCGGCGGCAGGGACGCCGATGGCAGGCAGTACACCGTCGAGGAGGCGCTGCCGATAGTGGCGGCAGGCTACCGCAGGGTCACCGAGTACGCGGCGGGGCTGGGCATCCACACCATGATAGAGAACCACGGCTACTTCTTCCAGAGGTCCGACAGGGTGAAAAAGCTGATAGAGGCGGTGGGCCATCCCAACTTCGGCTGGCTGGTGGACATGGGCAACTTCATGTGCGCGGACGAAAGGCCCGAGGACGCCCTTAAAACGGCTGCGCCCATGGCGGTGCACGCCCACGCCAAGGATTTCCACTACAAGGCCGCGGGCGAGTATGTGCCGCCCCAGGGCTGGTTCGGCACCGCTGGGGGCAACCGCCTGCGGGGCGCCATCATCGGCCACGGCGCGGTAAACGTGCCTGCCTGCCTAAAGCTGCTTAAAGACGCGGGCTACGACCACTGGCTGAGCGTGGAGTTCGAAGGCATGGAAGACTGCGTAAAAGCACTGGAATACGACATAAACAACCTTAAGGAAATGCTGGAACAGTGCTGATACGGCCTGTCGCCCGGGTGGAGAACGCGTTTCCCACCAAGTTCGGCCTGCCCCGGCAGAGCGGCCTGTGCCCCGGGCTCAAAAGCGTGATACGCTTTGAGAAGGAGTTTTCGGGGCCCGACTGGATACGGGGCATAGCGGAGTTTTCCCACCTGTGGCTGGTGTGGGGCTTTGACGGCGAGCCTTCCAAAAGCGCCACCGTGCGCCCGCCCAAGCTGGGTCAGAACGAGCGCAGGGGCGTATTCGCCACCCGTTCCCCCTTCCGCCCCAATCCCCTGGGGCTCACGCTGGTAAAGCTTGAGGGCGTGAATCCCGACGGCAGCCTTACGGTGTCCGGCGGGGACATGAAGCACGGCACCCCGGTATACGACATAAAGCCCTATCTCCCCTACGCGGACACGGCGATAGATGCCGTTGGGGGCTTCGGCGAGGAGCTGAAGGGCGTCAGGTGCGCCGTGGTGTTCCCGGAAGAGCTGAAGGCGGAGTTTTCGCCCGACGAGGTCGAGACCCTCACGCAGGCGCTTTCCCTGGATCCCCGGCCCGGCTACCAGGATGACCCGGACAGGGTGTACGGTTTCAGCTTCGCGGGGCGGGACGTACGCTTCCGCGTGGAAAATGAAACGGTATACGTTACAGAAATAGTCTGAGGAGATCATTTATGGGAAATCATCACAACAACAACAAAAAAAGGCTGCTTAGCAAAAAAAAGCGCCAGAAGAGGCTGATGCTGGCGCTGGTGTCCGTAGGCGTGCTGCTGCTGGTGATAGCGGCGGCGTTCATGATCCGCGGCGCCATGGGCCCCAAGTACGAGCTGGTGGACGAAAACCACCCCGTGGCCACGCTGACCATGCAGAACGGCAAAAAGATAATCATTGAGCTGTACCCGGAAATGGCGCCCAACACGGTGGCCAACTTCGTTGAGCTGGCCAACAACAAGTTCTATGACGGGCTGATCTTCCACCGCGTGATCAAGGGCTTCATGATCCAGGGCGGCGACCCGGAAGGCACCGGCAGGGGCGGCCCCGGCTACGCGATAAAGGGCGAGTTCAGCCAGAACGGATTTGAGGGCAACACCCTGTCCCACACCCTGGGGACCGTATCAATGGCCAGGCAGTCCATGCCCCTTGACTCCGCGGGCAGCCAGTTCTTTATAGTGACCAACGAGACCGAGGGGACCGCGCCCACTTACCTTGACGGCGCGTACGCCGCATTCGGCAGGGTGGTGTACGGCATGGATACCGCCATGGAGATCAGCCGGGTATCCACCAATTCCAGCGACAGGCCACTGACCGACCAGGTGATAAAATCCATACGCGTGGACACCAAGGGCGTGGAATATAAAGCAGAAAAAATAGATAAATAGGAGGGCATTATGGCTAATCCCATCGTGACGATAGAAATGGAGAACGGGGACACAATCAAGCTGGAGCTGTACCCCGACAAGGCCCCCGAGAGCGTGGGCAACTTTGTGAGCCTAATTAAGAGCGGATTTTACGACGGGCTGATCTTCCACCGGGTGATCAAGGGCTTCATGATCCAGGGCGGCGACCCCACCGGCACCGGCATGGGTGGACCCGGCTACCGCATCAAGGGCGAGTTCAAGCAGAACGGCTTCATCAACCCCTTAAAGCACACCCGCGGGGTCATTTCCATGGCCCGCAGCATGATGCCCAATTCCGCCGGCAGCCAGTTCTTCATAATGCACGATGACGCCCCGCACCTGGACGGCGGCTACGCGGCTTTCGGGCGCGTGACCGAGGGCATGGAGGCGGTGGACAGGATCGCGTGCTGCGATACCGACCGCAGCGACCGCCCCCTGAAAGAGCAGAAGATCAGGAAAGTCACCGTAGAGGACTTTGGGGAGAGCTTCCCCTTCACCAAACTGTAAGGAGGCGGGCGCATGACCAGGATCGTGTTTCAGGGCGACTCCATAACCGACGTGATGCGCGACCGGCAGAGGGACTGGTATCCCGGCATGGGCTACCCCGCCTTTATAAACGGCAAGCTGGGCGTGGATCATCCCGGCAAGTACCAGGTGATAAACCGCGGCGTCAGCGGCAACAGGGTGCCTGACCTTTATGCCCGCATAAAATGCGACATACTCAACCTGGCGCCGGACATCCTCTCCGTGCTGATCGGCATAAACGACGTGTGGCACGAGATAGGCAGCCAGAACGGCGTGGACGCGGAAAAGTTTTACAAGGTGTACGACCTGCTGCTGGACGAGGTCGAGGCCGCGCTGCCGGGCACCAGAATAGTGGTCATGGAGCCATTCGTGCTGGAGGGCACCGCCACCTGCGCCTGCGAAGAGAGGCCCGACCGCTGGGAGTACTTTAAGACCGAGTGCGCGCTGCGGGCCGAAAAGGCGCAGCTCATCGCCCGGAAACACTCCGCCCTGTTCGTGCCCCTGCAGCGCGTGTTTGACAAGGCCTGCGAGAGCGCTCCCTCCGGCTGGTGGCTGGTGGACGGCGTGCATCCCACGGGCGCGGGCCACGAGCTCATCGCCCGGGAATGGCTCAGGGCGATGGGGCTGTGATAAAACTGCCGGAATAAAGGCCTTCCCCTCCGGGGGAAGGTTAAAAACATCCCGAGAGGTATATTGTATGGATTTCAAATATCAGGCCGCGTATCTGGCTTCCCGGGCCGCTGCTTCCGCGTTTGGGGCGGAAGTCTCCCCTGAGGCGATGCTGGAATATATCGAGACCCCGCCCACCCCGGACATGGGCGACTTCGCGCTGCCCTGCTTTAAACTGTCCAGGGTGCTGCGCAAGGCGCCGCCCATGATCGCAGACAGCCTGAAGGCGGCCATAGACAGCCCCCTGTTCTCCCGCGTGGAGAGCGTGAGCGGGTACCTGAATTTCTACGTGAACCGGGCCGCCTACGCCGAGAACGTGCTTACAGAGGCGCTCTCAAAGGGTGAAAACTACGGCAGCGACACCGTGGGCAGCGGCAAGACCGTGGTGATCGACTATTCCTCCATAAACATCGCCAAGCGCTTCCACATCGGCCACCTGTCCACCACCATGATAGGCAGCGCCCTGTATAAAATATACGGCTTTCTGGGCTATAACTGCGTGGGCGTGAACCATCTGGGGGACTGGGGCACCCAGTTCGGCAAGATGATCGCCGCCTACAAGCGCTGGGGCGACGAAGAGACCGTCCGCCGGGGCGGCGTGGACGAGATGGTGAAGCTCTATGTGCGCTTCAACACCGAGGCAAAGAACGACCCAGCGCTGGAAGACGAGGGCCGCGCCTGGTTCAAGAAGATAGAGGACGGGGACGAAGAAGCCCTTAAGATATTCAGATGGTTCAAGGAAGTCACCCTTAAGGACGCCGAAAAGGTGTACGACATGCTGGGGGTGAAGTTCGATTCCTACGCCGGGGAAAGCTTTTACATCGACAAGATGCAGCCCGTGATAGACGAGCTTACCGAAAAGGGGCTTTTGGTCGAGGACGCGGGCGCCCGGATAGTCAAGCTGGACGAGTGGAACATGCCTCCCGCCATCATCATGCGCAGCGACGGCGCCACGTTGTACATGACCCGGGACCTGGCGGCCATAAAGTACCGCCACGAGACCTACGATTTCGACAAGAACCTGTACGTGGTGGCCTACCAGCAGGACCTGCACTTCAAACAGCTGTTCAAGGTGTGCGAGCTGCTGGGCTGGGACTGGGCGAAGGGCTGCGAGCATGTGAATTTCGGCATGGTCTCCTTCGGCGGCCAGTCGCTTTCCACGCGGGAAGGCCGCATAGTGTACCTGGAGGACCTGCTCACCCAGGCGGTGGAGAAGGCGGAAAGCATAATCGCGGAAAAAAGCCCCGAGCTGGAAAACAGAAGCGCTGTCGCCCGGCAGATAGGCATAGGCGCGGTCATATTCTTTGCCCTGTTCAACGGCAGGATAAAGGACATAGACTTCACCTGGGACAAGGCGCTCAACTTTGACGGCGAGACCGGCCCCTACGTGATGTACACCCACGCCCGGCTGTGCAGCGTGCTGAGGAAAGCGGGGGAAGTTGCCGCCGCGCCGGACTTTGAGGCGCTTGATGACCCGGAGAGCCAGGCGGTGCTGCGCCTGATAGACGAGTTCCCCCAGACGGTCAAACTGGCTGCCCAGAAGAACGAGCCCTCCTACGTGACCCGTTTCTCCTGCGAACTGGCCAAGGCGGTCAACCGCTTCTACTATGAGCACAGGATACTGGACGACGATGCTTCCGCCACCGCGGCGAGGCTGATGCTCACCCGCGCCGCGAGACAGACCATAAAGACCGCGCTTTCCCTTATAGGCCTCGACGCTCCCGAAAAAATGTGATACCGCGCCGCGGAACGCCTTTGGGCGGACCGCGGCGTTTGATTATCCTGATACCGGAGCATATGAACACCCAAATCTCTTTATTCGGAGGTTTTTTATGGAAATATTCAAAATGCGTCCCGCGTACCGCTGGGGAGAAATGACACCCTGGGGCGGCGAGCGGCTCAAGGACTGGCTGGGCAAGGACACACCGGGCGACCGGGTGGGCGAGAGCCTGGAAGTGAGCGACCTTAAGGACCTGGAAAGCGTGATACTGAACGGCGCTTACGAGGGCCGGCCCCTGTCAGACGCGCTCAGCGACGACTACGCGGGCGTGACCGGCACCGACAAAAAGCCTTTCCCGCTGCTGCTTAAGCTGCTGGACGCGAAGGACATACTCTCCGTGCAGGTGCATCCCGGGGACGAATATGCCCTTAAGACCGACGGCAAGCTGGGCAAGACCGAGGCGTGGATGATCATCTCCGCCGACCCCGGCAGCCGCATCGCCTACGGCCTGAAGCCCCTGGACAGGCCCCTTGAGGAAGTCGTGGCGGAAGGCAGGATAGAAGAGAGCCTTAACTGGGTGTATCCCAAGGCGGGCGACGTTTACTACATCCCCCACGGCTGCGTGCACGCGCTGGGAGGCGGCGTGATGGTGTACGAGATACAGCAGTCTTCCGACGCCACCTACCGTTTCTGGGACTGGGGGCGCGTGGGCAGGGACGGCAAGCCCCGGGAACTGCATACCCAAAAGGCGCTGGACGTGAGCCGCACCGACATCGCCCTCGGCAAGCTGGAAGGCGCCACGGTCTTGCGGGAAGGCGGCAGCGTCACGTATTTTATCTCCGACGAAAACTTCTGCCTGGCGCGGCTCAACGTGTGCGGCAAAATGCCCATAAACAACAGATACATGTGCTTCGTCACGCCCCTTGAGCCCTGCGTGATGGGCTGTGACGGCGGGGAAGTGGAAATAAACGCCTTTGAGACCGCGCTGGTGCCAGCCGCCTGCGCTCATCCGTATATAAAAGGGAAGCTGGCCGCGCTCATGTCCACTTTGCCGGACAGCGAGAAGCTTAAGGCGGAACTCTCCTACAGGGCGTTCCTGGTGGCGGGACTGGGCGATACGGAAAAATAACCGCCCGCCGGCCCGGAACTCCCCCGCCGCATCAAGGAGGCAAACATGAAAAAAACACTCGCTTTCGCGCTGGCGCTGCTTATGGCGCTGACTGTCCTGCCCGGGACCCTGGCGGACGTCGAACCGGCGCATACCCACTCCTGGAGGCAGATAAGCCGCTTGGAGCCCACCTGTACGCAGCCGGGCCGGGCGGTGTACAGCTGCACCTGCGGGAAAAGGAACATAGTTGCCATACCCGCCCTGGGTCACAGATACTCCCAGAAGGTATATGTAAGCTACGCGGATTGCACGCACTACGGCGTGTTTTACTGGGTGTGTGACCGCTGCGGCGCGCATTCCGGCAACGGCAACGACAGGCCGCTGGGACACGAGTGGGGCGAATGGCGGATAATTAAGCGCGCGACGCCTGAGGAAGACGGGATCAGGCAGCGCGTGTGCGAGCGCTGCGGGGAGAAGGAGGAGACCTCTTTCGCCTACGACCCCAACGATCCCGGCTATACGCCCCACGAGAACGGCGAGAGCGCCAAGGACCAGCTGGACCTGCTGCGAAACAATCCGAAAGACATGGCTGACGACGGCTCCGGTTTCCGCATCACGCGGGAGCCGGAAAGCGGAAAGGTCCAGCCCGGCGAAAAGCTGACCCTGACGGTGGAGGTCGAAGGCGGCACCGAGCCATACACCTACGAATGGCACCGCTGGTCGCCCACCACGGAGGCGTCCTGGTATGACACCCTGTCGGACTTTGTGAAAAAGCAGCTCGAGGACAGGACGGTCGGCGGCGACAGCCCCGAATACGAGGCGGGCGTGAACACCAGGGGCTTCGACTACGAGTACTACTGCGTCATCCGTGACTATGAGCAGCGGGAACTCACGTCCTTAAGCGCGCGGGTGGAAGCGAGCCTTTATATCAAGGAGCAGCCCCAGAACGCCAGCCTTTGGGAGCAGAGCCCCGTGATGCTCGCCTGCGAGCCCGCGGGCGGCAGCGGTGAGTATACCTACGCCTGGTACAATGCGGACGGCACGCCCGCCGAATACGACACGGGCGAAGCCGAACTGACCGTTTACGGGGCCGGGGAATATTACTGCCTGGTGAGCGACGGCGAGGACACCCGCGTTTCCCGGACCGCCGCGGTGTACGACGCGCCGCCGCTGTCCCTGGAAGCGGATATCAGGACTGCCGAGGGATGGACCCGTGTGGCGGCAGAGGTCTTGATCCAGGGCGGCGTACTCCCATATAAGGCGGAGTGGAGCGTGGACGGCATGTATCGGGGGGAAACCGACGTATGGCCGACTGATATGACCGACGTGTATGAATCCAGATACCTTGTATTCGACGAAGGCCTGGTGATATCGGATTTCGGCACTTACACCGTTACCGTCACCGATTCCGTGGACAACACCGCCGCCGCGTCCGTGAAGATACAGCTGGAGATCGACGAGCAGCCTCAAAGCGGCATGCTGCCTGCTGACGGCAGCGGCCATGTGCTGAGCGTGAAAATGTCCGAAACAGCTTTTGATTATGATTATACGTATACCCTGTACAAAAACGGCGAGGAATTCGCGACTGAAAACAGTGTGACGGTGTACGAGCCGGGCGAGTACTATTTCCACATCGAGGACGCCATAGGTCGCTGGGCGGATTCCGATATCGCCGCAGTCAGGGATTACGCGTTCTACATCGACCGCGTGGACGTGTCCGGAGATATCACGGCTCCCGGCGACAGTGTCGATTTAAGGATAGCTGTGTCAGACGGCGCCGAAGAGCCCGTAAGCTATCGGGTGTGGCTGGTGACGTCCGAAAAAGACGGACTTATAACGGGCGAAAGGCTGTTTGCAGAAAGTGATACCAACGTGATCTCCACCGACATACCGGGCCTGTACCGCATATGGGCCACGGACGGGAATAAAAAGTCGGACAGCGTCAGGGTGCGGGTCAATTACACCTCCGACAAACCGCTGATAATCCGGCAGCCTGAAAGCGTGACGCTGGAATACCGGGAGGACGGGCAGTATGGTGCGGAAATAAAACTGACCTGCATAGCTGTGTCCAAAGACGGAAACGACGGTGCGCTCAAGTACGACTGGCAGGTTTACAGCGAAGTAGGCTTATTCGGCGGCCCCGGCGGCTGGATCCCCTGCGGGACCGGCTCCACCGTCGAAGTGCCTTTTATGGGTCATTATCGCTGCAGGGTCACCGATACCGGCACCGGAAAATATGTATACAGCAACGAGGCGACAGTAAGCAAAAAACTGGAAGTATCCCTGCAGCTTGGTGAAGACGTGGGAGAGATGCAGGGAGGCGTCCAGACAGGAGAAAGGTATCTTTATTATGAAATAAAGGGCGGTATCGCGCCTTATCATGTCCAGGTATACTACAGGGGGATCGTCGAACAAAACGGCGCATATGGTACGGAATACGCCGAGGCACTGGCGCGGGATTTCATGGATGAAACGGGCCGCAGTTCCAGGCAGGATTCCCGTTATGGGAATATGACGAGACTGTATGTCGACCATGATTATACATATATGTACTGCTTCGATGGTAAATGGTATACGGGACATGATAAATACGATTATAAAATAGTCGTGACTGACGAAAGCGGACAGGAAGCTTCGGCGGATACTTATGAGTAAGCACATAATCAAAAGGAGCGATACAGCCATGAAAAAAACATTCGCCATCATTCTGGCTTTTCTCCTGATATTCGCCCACGCCGCGCCGGCGGATGAGACCGGGAATCCCGCCCTGGGCGACTGGTACGCCGACCTGAACGGCATACCGGTGAGCCTGTCGCTGAACCCGGACGGCACCTACGTATTCAGCGCGCTGGGGGAGGTTTCCGGCGGCGTGTGGGAGCCGTCGGACGGCTTTGTGGTGCTGGACGGGGACGGGGAATCTCCCCTGAACGTGGTGAGCGACACGTTCATGGTGCACAGGGAACTGGGCCTGTTCTTTACCCGCGAGCCCGTACGCGTATACTCTCCCGCGATCGTGGTGCCCGCGTCCGGGGCCGACTGGTTCGCCGGCTACTGGAAGAGCCTGTACGTGGAGACCGCGGGCACGACTGTGCTGGCCGAAGCCATAGGCGACGACACCGACCTTTACATAGAGGGTGAAGCCGTGGCCCTGGGCGGGGGACGCTTCGGGGACATATGGTGGAATTTCACCTTTGAGAACGGCACGCTTTCGGCTCAGCTGGACGGCGGGGAGACGCTGACCGTTTCCCTGCAGATGGACGGCATGCTCAGGCTCGAGATCACGTCAGGAGGCAAAAGCGAGACGCTGTTTTTCGCCGCCGCCCTCACCCATCAGGACATAATCGGCCGCGCGTAAAGTTAAAAGCCAAAAACAGCGGACGCTCCCGGAGGAGCGTCCGTTTTTGTTCGATGAATGCGTCAGATGCCCAGTTCCGCTTCCAGCGCGGCGCGGGGCCTGTAGCCCAGGGACTGCCTGACGGGCTGGCCGTTTTTGAACAGTATCACCAGCGGTATGGACATGATGCCGAACTGCTGGGCCAGCTGGGGTTCCTCGTCCACGTTGACCTTGCACACCTTGAGCTTGCCCTCGTTGGCGTTGGCTATCTCGGTGAGCAAGGGACCCAGCATGCGGCAGGGGCCGCACCAGGTGGCCCAGAAGTCCACGATGCAGGGTATGTCGCTTTTGAGCACTTCCTGCTCAAAATTGGCGGCGGTAACTTTTATTTCCATGGTCTGCCTCCTTGCGGTGAGTGATTAGTGATCAGTGGTCAATGGTTCGGGGGACGCCCGACAGTGTCATTGCGAGCCGACTTTGTCGGCGTGGCAATCCGTTCTTTTTCTGAAAGGGGTTATTACGGATCGCCGGGGGATCACGGCTTCTGCCGTTTACCGTATCGGCTGGGTCATTTCTCCTTGTAGTAAAGCATGCAGTGGCAGAAGCCCTCGAACTCGGGGTCCGCTATCTGGTCGCGGAATTCCTTGCACATGCACTTGGTGTCGGGGGTCCTTTCCAGCCGGCAGGGGCAGTAGCCGTCCTTGAGCTTAAGGCCTTCCTTCACGGCTTTGACGACTTCCTCGTCGGGATTCAGGCGTATCTTCATGCGTTGCCTCCTTTTCGGGGCGCTTTCGGGGGAAAGCCGTATTACGGTCATTCCTCCGTGAGCCGGTTGAGTATCATGAGCAGGGTGTGCTTCGCACCCACGCCCGCGGCGCCGGTGCAGCAGGGGCAGCCGTCGGTGCAGGGGCAGGCGTTGAGCAGCCGCTTGGCTTCGCGGAAAAACTCGGTGTTCATCTCGTACACCCGGTCGCTTAATCCTATGCCGCCGGGTATCATGTCGTACAGGTACAGGGTGGGCTTTTCGGAGAAGCTGTCCTTCACGTGGTAGCTCACGTTTATGTCCGTGACCGAGCACATGAGGAAGGTGGGTGCGATGTGGCGCATAAGGTAGGAGAGCGCCACCATGGCGGTCTTGGTCTCCTCCTTGCCGAATTCCTCTTCCAGGCCTTCGGGCAGCGTCCACCAGCAGGCGGTGGTCTGCATCTCCAGCTCCGGCAGCGTCACGGGCCCCCAGCCCAGGTTCTCGTGGGTGTCGAAGCGTATCTTCTTGAACACGGTGACTATGGAGGACACCAGCACTTCGCCCCTGTGGCGGGCCAGAAGCTGGCCTTCGTCGCTTTCGAACTCGTCCAGCACCTTTAAGGAAGTGGTGAGGTCCGCGTCGGTGTAATAGCCCACGTCCACCCGGCGGATGTACGCCTTTTTGTCGTCAAAGTCCAGTTCTTCCACCTGGTACTGCTGGCCCTCGTGCATGTAAATGGCGTACTTGTGCAGCAGCATGGGCACGGTGTAGCGGTCCATCTCGCCCACCACCCGGTGGTGCTTGGGGTC
>JAEEGL017174007.1_pt1 | contig 12938 bp, 13 predicted proteins | sample 9134231 | NCBI WGS metagenome assembly JAEEGL01 (sample SAMN16246548, study PRJNA631951) | gut metagenome | biome: gut microbiome; feature: rumen; material: fiber-attached | host: Bos | place: Iran: Karaj | collected 2018-10 | reverse complement strand
TTCGTGAAGGCTGTCAAGAACGAGAAGGACGGCAAGCAAATCATGCAAGAACTGCGCAAGGATGCTGCCGATGGCGACGAAGACGCCAAGCTGATCCTGCAGATGATAAAATAAGGAGTTGGGGATTATTCCCAACTCCTTTTTTCATTTCTACTTTCCACAAGTTTCCTTTCTCCACTACTCCTTATTCACTTCCTCCAGCCCCATCTCGCGGGCTTTCTGCCGTAGCAGTTCCATGAGGGGTTCACGCTCGTTGGGAACACGATTGTCCAGAACAGCATCCTTCAGCGTCTGCTTCAGCGTGCCCACCTCGGGCGAAGGTTTCAGGTGGAACATCTCCATGATTTCGTTGCCATCGATGACGGGCTGCAACAAGCGTTTGTAGTCACGAACTTTCAAGTCGGCAATCTTCTCGCGAACGGTCTGGAAGTTCTGCAGGAAGCGCTGTTTGCGCTGCGAGTTTTTCGAAGTGATGTCAGCCTCGCACAGCGTCATCAGGTCATCGATGTCATCGCCGGCATCATTCAACAGCCGGCGTACGGCCGAATCGGTCACCTCCTCATCGGCAATCACGATAGGACGCATATGCAGGTCGACGAGCTTTTGCACGTATTTCATCTTCGCATCCATCGGCAGCTTCAGCCTACGGAATATCTGCGGCACCATCTTCGCACCCACGAAGTTATGGTTGTGGAATGTCCATCCAGTGCCAGGTTCCCAGCGGCGCGTCTTCATTTTCCCGATGTCGTGCAGCAGGGCAGCCCAACGGAGCCAGAGAAGCCCAACCTCTCCCGAAGGGAGGGTAGTTTGGGAACTCTTGCATACATTCTCCAGCACCTCCAGCGTGTGATAGTAGTTGTTCTTATGGGCGCGGCCGTTCACCGTCTGAACGTCGTCGAGCGCCGTCAGTTCAGGGAGAATCAGCTGCAGCAGTCCCGAACGATAGAGATAGTCGAAACCCGTGCTGGGATGCGGTGCCATAAGGATTTTGTTCAGCTCGTCCTGAATACGCTCGCCACTGATGATTTTCAGTCGCTCGGCATTGCGACCCAATGCCTCGAAAGTCTCATCTTCGATGTAGAACCCCAGCTGTGTGGCGAAGCGCACGCAGCGCAACATACGCAGGGGGTCGTCGCTGAAGGTGATATCGGGATCGAGCGGCGTACGAATGATTCCGTCTTCCAGGTCGTACAGCCCGTCGAACGGATCGACAAGCTCGCCAAACCGCCCAGCATTCAGGCATATTGCCATCGCGTTGATGGTGAAGTCACGACGGTTCTGGTCGTCCTCCAACGTGCCATCTTCAACGATGGGCTTACGTGAGTCGTGGCTGTAACTCTCGCGACGGGCACCTACGAATTCGACTTCGAGAGGATAAGTGGCAAGGGGCAGGGGGCAAGGGGCAGGAGATATGTTTTGTGTGTCAGTGTTTTCTGATTGCAAAGGGCATTCTCTTGACCCTTGCTCCTTGCTCCTTGCCCCCTGGATTTTAACCTGTGCCGTCCCGAAATTCTTGAACACGCTCAGATGGGCTAGCCGGCCGAGTTTCTTCTTCAGCAGCTTGGCAACCTCAATGCCACTGCCCACGACGACCACGTCTATATCCTTCGAGTGGCGCTCGAGAAACAGGTCACGAACGTAGCCGCCCACGACATAGCACTCCACGCCAAGCTCGTCGGCGCAGTCGCCTATCTGGTGGAAAATTTCCTGGTCCAGCAGGCATGCCAGTTCCTCATCGCTGTATAGTTTCATTGGATGTTTTCTTCTTTCGGGCTGCAAAATTACGAATAAGTGAGCGAAACGCAAAAAGAAAACACGTTTTTCTTTTTCATTTCCGAACGAAACTTAAGTTCGGCGGAGCCAAAATTACGAAAAAATCCTCACACCACAAAGAAACTACAGGGTTTTGTCAACGACCGACCAACTTCATACACTCCTGCAAAACGGCACGATCGAAGTCGGCTTTCGTCATTTCAAGCAAGCGCCGCAGCTCGTCTGTGCAGAGCTGGCGTTCGTCGTCGGAAACGGCCGAATGCTGCTTCTTGCAGAGGTCGAGCAGGCTGGTCAGGTAGTAGGTGCTTTCCTTTCCCTGCTTCACTGCCTTCTGATAGCCCAGCGACAGCTTGCGGAAGAAGTAGAGGAAAGGCATGCTTGAACCGGTGGTGATGGTTGACGAGAGGCTGTCAGCATTGAAGGTTGCACCCGGCATCAGCCTTTTAACGACTGCACTTCCATCGCCCAGCACATCTTCCAACTTGCCCCAATCGAAATTGTCCAGCTGCCCCGAGTAACTGGACAGCATTTCCGGCAAATCGCCAATCTTCGTACTACGCATGACTTTCACCGAGCCCTTCTGCGGCATAGGCCCATAGACCGTGTAGAGTGATCCCGTGATGGCCGTATCGTTCTTGGTGTATTGCCATTCCAGGGCATAAGCCGTTCGATTGACAGGTTTGCCTTCCACGGCTGTTTCCTTGTCGGCGAAGGCCATGACCACGTAATTAGCTTCTTTGCTGGTGCCCACAGAGATTTCCTTTCCCAGCAAGATGGGTTGCATTCGCTTGCCATCGCCTGAATGGTAGAACTCGTCGTAGGAGGCATCGCGATCGCGCTCGAAGGCTGAGAGCAGCTTGTCGAGAAGGCTGTTTTTGTCGGCAGCAAAGCTGAAATCGATGCGGTCGGTACGCTGTATCAGGGTGCCAGTGGCTGGATCGGCTTCACGGCTGCGGCTCTCGGAAATCTTCACGGCTTTCTCTTTCTTGAAACTGGCGAAGGCGGCCTCAACATTTTTCTGTGCCCAAAGGCCTGTGGCCTGGGTTAACAGCACTGCCACAAGGGCAAGTCGGAGGAGGGATGTTCGTTTTTTCATTGTTGCAATGGGTTTTTTATGGGTTTTCAATTGATGTTCTTTGTTACTGCCTTTCGGCTACAGCTCGTGCACCACCGTTGCCGGCACGATCGTGACGAGCCCGTTTTCGTCAGTGGCCAGATGCAACAGGTCTTTATCGACGGGAAGCAATTCGTAGGTCGCTTCTACGACGTCGTTGTGGATGGCCCTGACCTGTTCTTCGACATACTCGCTGTAGCTGTCAGCATCGGCCTTCTCCACCGTCTCGGTGCTCCTGAGACTCTTAGTCCCATGTGTCGCCGCATGACTGGTCCGCATGCCCGAATGGTCTTTTCTGCCGGCTTTCTTCACTGCCACCGCCGAAGGCTGCACCGACGGGGTTTTCAGGGCTGACGACAGCTGTTCAGCGGGTACCTGCCGTTGTGCCACGATGGGATCGACCTTTGGTTGCTGGCGACGTTCTGCGATGGCGGGCCGAGTGACCGGTTTTTCCTCATGATGGAGAAGCGGGACCAATCCCAGCAACAGCACCAGCGCAGCCGCCAGAAGCACCCTTCCCCACCTGCCGTTCAACACCCTGCGCAGCAAATGATAAGGTACTGCCAAAGGCATTTCGAGGGCGTTCGAAGGAGTTTCAACGGCGCTCAAAGGAGTTTCGAGGGTGTCCGAAGACATTTTGACTGCGTTCAAAGGCACCACGATGGCATCCGAAGGCGTCCCATAAGCAGCGTTTTCGTGAGGCAGTTCCAGGGGCATACCCTCGTCGAAATAGCGGAACATGGTGCGATAAGGTTCCCACCGAGGCGGAATGTTGTCGGCCGAACGGAAATAGTCAGCCAGCAGCTGCTCCTCGTCCAGCGAGGTCTCGCCCTGCATGAAGCGTTCGAGAAGCTCGTCTATCTGGTGATTAGCATATTGTTTTTGCATTGATTATTCTCCTTTCTTTGAACAGTTTCCAGATTGGTTTCTTTTCATGATTTCCTGAAGCAGCGTGCGGCGGGCTCGGGCCAAAAGGGTGCGCACTGATGTTTCGGTGATGCCCAGCAGGCGGGCAATCTCTGCGCTTGAGCGGTGTTCGACCTGCCGCAGATGAAGGATGGCGTGTTGCGTTGTCGGCAACTCGGCGAGCCTGTGTTCCAGCCACTGGGCATCCTCGTCTTCTTCCAACGCCAACGAGGGATCGGCTGCATGACTGGCGCAGGGCTCCTGCTGATCGAACCGGACAAGCGTTGGGCGGCGGTGCTGATTGATGGTCAGTCGGCGGGCGGTCTGGCACGACACGGCTTCCAACGAACGATAGCGCTCCAGCTCACTGCGCATCTGCCACAGCCGCAACATCACATCTTGTGCAATGTCCTTGGCCTCATCGGCTGTTGCCCCTTGACGGCAGCTCGACTCAAAGGCTTTCTGCCACAGTCGGCCGGCTTGTTGTTCGAATTCGTGGTCTGTCATTCTAACTACTTGACACATGGGACACCTGATTGCAAACACCGATTAACGTTTTTTACCAGATCTGGAGGAAGGGCTGAACAACAGCTTGAAAGTGCTAACTAACTGACCTGCAGTTGCTAACGCAGTGCTTAAGCCATGCCAAAGCTGTGCTTTTCGGTGGTTCAAAAACACTTCCCTGTGGCACTAAACTGCTTTCCAGTGTCATACATGTGCTTTCCTGCGACACACAAGTGCTTCCCTGCGGCATACAGGTGTTTTCCAATGGCATACACATTCTTTTCAGTGAGCTAAGACAGCGCACTTCGGAGGCCCGATGCAATGTCCTTCGATGGGCCAAGGCTGTGCCCTTCGGTGATGGGTCATCGTGCAAGCTTGCCTGTTTCACAAGGTTGCCGCTAAATGATTTTCCGAATGGTCGATAGAGCTGATTGTTGATGGTCATAATTTTATTTGTTGGCGTTTAAGGGTTGAACTATTATTGCGATTGAAGCTTCGATTTCTGGTTGTCTGGTTGACTCGTTGTCTGGTTGACTCGTTGTCTGGTTGACTCGTTGTCTCGGGGGTACGGAGGTGCAGTGGTACGAGATTACTCATTCTGCTCACTGTAGGGGCAGACTCCCGTGTCTGCCCGCCAATGTCAGGGAATTAAGTTCCCCTCCCCCTTTGGGAGAAGGCTACGGGAAACGAGCTTTGCTCGGGATGGGGTTGGGGTGGATCTCCTTTCACGACCGCAAAGTTACAACGCAATGACGACCATTCCAAATTTTCGGCCAGTTTTGTTATGCGTTAAGCTTATTTAACGTTTCATCGATACGTCCCCTCCTCTCCCCAACTCGTCCTTGACGGCCTAAATCGATGGTCGATCAACCTGCCCTGTTTCCTCAACGTGGATATCGCAACACGTTCCTGACTGTCAAAGCCTATGATTGAGCGCCACGAATCCCTTGCAGTTTTTGATAAAAAAAGGGAATGATATAGCAGTTAGCACAACACAAAATCGGTCTGCAAGGCCGACGATCACACAGCCCAGGGCAGCGCCCTGGGATGGTGTGACGCAAAGGAAATTACGCCCTACAGGGGCAGAATCATAAAAGTGCCCTAAAGGTGCTTCCCTTTCAGGGCGAAGATTAGCTTATGCCTTATAACCCAGGGTGTTACACGGGCTAGGAGATGCAGCCCCTACGGGGCATCTTTGTGCCCGCTCGGCCCGTAGGGAAGCTTGCATAGAGTAATGAAGCAAGAACTGCGATTCTATTGCTTAAAAAAAAGCCTAGCCCAGCCGCCGCCTTGAAATTAACGGCGACGTTAATTTCTGTGGCAGCTTTGCTGCCTTCTTTTCTTTCTGTCTTCTTTGTCTTTTTCTATTTTTCTTTGTTACTTTCTTTTTTCTTTTCTTTTCTTCTTCTTTGTAAACGTCGCACGACGTCTTACGACGTCATTTATTTAAGCCTTAAAATCAAGCCAAATGAACCATTTTTTCAAAGTTGTCCCTGCCCTGCTCTCACGAGCCTGACAGGGACTTTCGATGCATCTTTTTGTCTATAATCAGCTAAGCGGGTGCCCAAAGCCTAAGGAAGGCACCCATAGCGCTGCAAAGGTACGCAGAATCCCGTAAAGCAAAGACTATCAGATGTTTGCAAATTCTTTGCATTTTGGCCTCATATTGCTGCAAAGTGTTTGCATTCCTCTCGTTTTTATCGTTTCGACAAGATCGTTAAAGTATAAAGTCAATAAGAATAAAGCTGCCTTTTCCTAACGTTAGAAACGGCACGTGTCGTAACGGTACGTTTTGCCCATTTACAAATATAAATGTTAATGTAAATGTATAAATGTTAATGTAAAGGGTAATGTAAATGATAATGTAGCAGCATAGCTGCTTAGCTTAATAATATATAGCGGCAGCTGGGCGGCTCGGAGGCAAATTCAATTTTTGATGAAACGATATTCTATATGACACCGACCTCGGAGATGTCGAATATCAGCGCTTGGTCTTTGGATTGCTTGCTTAAGCGCAGTAAAAATGAGTTCTCCGAGGACGATGGGGCATCTGTTAAATTACAGCAAAAAAATCCCCCCTGCCGCAACTCCAAAGCTGGGCAGGGGGGAACACCGAATGGTGTTCTCATCGAGATAATACCTATTGATGTTTTCCTCGAAACGAGTGATGGAGGCAACGAGTTATTTCACAACCACTTTGCGAGTCTCGCCATTACTCATCTTCACGATGTTCAGGCCCTTCTGGCTGTCCATCATGCTCCGCTGTTCCTCCAATCGCTCATGCTGAATCTCTATCTGCTCCGACTGCGGTCAATCGTAGCCTCCTGACGCTTATTTTGCTCCATCAATTCCATCTGAGACTCCATCAGGTGCTGATTGGCCTTCACAATGATGTTCGTCTGAGAGTTCACATACATGAACGTCAGCACAAAACCGACGACGAGTACGATGATAATGCTGATGATAAGAATGGCAGGTCCTGTCATGATACTATTTTGTTCTAATAATCTTTGCTACGTGTTTTATGGCCACGAAATTACACAATATTTTTCGCTTCGCAGCCCACACGTGTCAAAATTCTCGCTTTTAGCACCTATATTATTGTATGAATTCCATAAAAATGTAAGAAATCAAGGATTTATTCGCGCCTTAACTGGAATGCCGAAGGTACTTCCGTTCTTTCTCCACTTCGTTTCGAAAGCGCCACTTACGTAGGCGAGCGCGGGAAAGCAAAATGAAAAAAATTCTTCTTTTTCCTTTGCTTTCCGCTTACTTATTCGTACCTTTGCAGGCATGAAGCACGTTATGATGATTGTTGTGGCGGCAGTCCTGCTGATGGCAACGGGGTGTCAGGAGAAACACGACGTTGGTGCCGCCGAACTGCTGGAAGAGATCAAGCAACTCTTCAAGCAGGGCCAATATGCTGCAACGCTGGATTCGATTGAATCGCTGCGCATGCACTTCCCTAAGGCTATTCACGAGCGGCAGGAGGCACTGCGCATCTGGCAGGAAGCTTCGCTTAAGATGGCGCAACAGGACATTGCGCTGACTGACTCCGCACTGCAGGCTGTAACAGTACAGATGCAGGCTGAGACCCGTATCTACGAGCGCAACATGCTGGGCGTGAAGAAGGACTCGCTGCAGGCGCGTTATGAGGCACTCATCGGCGTGGTTCGCATGATCAGGAAACGAATGAACGAAATACAGCAATGAACACAGAACAGCAATTCCGCAGCGTGATGGCCGAGTGCCGCACGCTATTTGAAAAGAAACTGCACGACTACGGCGCTTCGTGGCGAATCCTGCGCCCGTCGTCGCTGACCGACCAACTATTCATCAAAGCCAAACGCATACGCTCCCTCGAAGTGAAGAAGGTGACGAAGGTCGGTGAAGGCATCCGTCCGGAATTCATGGCGCTCATCAACTATGGCATCGTAGGACTGGTGCAGCTGGAGCGTGGCTACGTCGACGAGGTGGACATGACGCCCGAGGAGGCAATGGCTGCCTACGACCAGCATGCGGGCGAGGCACTGGAACTGATGCTGAAGAAAAATCACGACTACGACGAGGCTTGGCGCGGCATGCGGGTGAGTTCTTACACTGACTTCATCCTGACCAAGCTGCAGCGCATCAAGGAGATTGAGGATCTGGGTGGACAGACGTTGGTCAGCGAGGGCATCGACGCAAATTATATGGACATCATCAACTATGCGGTTTTCGGCTGCATCAAACTGAGCGAAGGCGAAGGTACCTGCGGTGCGGCACTTAAAGGCTGAGAAGGGTTTTGAATCGTTCAGAAGGGTTCGAGACGCCTGCGGCGCGGTTACGAAGGGTTTAGAAGGGTTCAGAGTGGTTAAGAATAGTTCAGAATGGCTGATATAAGGTTGAGTATCAAGAAAATCGTTGTGAACGTGTGCCGGCTCGTGTTGTCGGCAGTGTTCGTCTTCTCGGGCTACGTGAAGGCGATAGACCCGCTGGGCACACAGTACAAACTGCACGACTACGCGGAGGCAGCCGGTCAGTTTTCCATTTTCGGCGTTCAATTCTCCTTTTCCTCGCTGGCTCCCGACTGGCTGACGCTGGGAGCATCGGTGGCTTTGTCTGCTGCAGAGTTCTGTCTGGGCATCTTCCTGCTCTTCGCCATCCAACGGCGTCTGGTTTCAAGGCTGACGCTGGCTTTCATGGTCGTGATGACGCTTGTCACGCTATGGCTCTACCTTGCCGACCCGATAGAGGACTGCGGATGCTTCGGCGATGCGCTGAAACTAAGCAATGGGCAGACATTGCTGAAGAATCTCGTGCTGCTGGCGTGTGCCACCGTGGTGGCCCGTTGGCCGCTGCGCATGGTTCGCTTCATCTCAGAGACTAACCAGTGGATCGTCATCAACTACAGCATCCTGTTCGTCGTCATCTCCAGCCTGTGGAGCCTCTACACGCTACCAAGCTTCGACTTCCGTCCGTACCACATCGGTGCCGACATTCGAAAGGGCATGGAAATACCTGAAGGGGCACCACAACCGAAGTTCGAGACGACGTTCATCCTGCAGAAGGACGGCGAACAACGCGAGTTCACGCTCGACAACTATCCTGACTCCACGTGGACGTTCGTCGATTCGCGCACCGTTCAGATTGAGAAGGGCTATGTGCCACCCATTCACGACTTCTCCATCGTTCAAGGCGACTCACTCGACATCACCGATGAGGTGCTGGGCAACCCCGGGTACATCTTCCTACTCTGTTCGCCCCATCTGGAGCAGGCCGACGACGCTAACTTCGGCGATATCGACCAGATCTACGAATATGCTGAGGAACATCACTATCCCTTCTACTGCCTGACAGCCTCGACCGACGAGCACATCGCCCGCTGGATTGAGCTTACTGGTGCCGAATACCCTTTCTGCACCACCGACGAAACAACACTGAAAACCATCATACGATCCAATCCCGGACTGCTTCTGCTCAGGAACGGCGTGGTCATAGGCAAATGGAGTCACAACCAACTGCCACACATTGACCCCGCACTGTCAGCTGAGCCGCTGGAGTCGTTTGAGTTCGCCCAGTTGCCTGACGGTGCCGACACGACATCAGACAATACGCTCAGTGCTGCCACGGCACGCAAGATTGGCGTGGTTCTGCTGTGGTTTGCCCTGCCATTGGCCGTCCTGACGCTCGCCGACCGCACCTGGGCATGGACGAAGTGGTTCAGGAGGAAGAGGAGAAGAAAGGAAAAAAGGGAAAAGGCTCAAAGCGAGAATAAAGAGTAAAGGTAAAAAAGTAAATGGAATTTGCCCGTTTCTCAGAAATTCTTTATACCTTTGCATGATGATTCAGCATCATTAGGTTAAACAACATCAAATAATAGGAAGATAATGAAGTTAATGAAGTCAAAATAGTTAGTGGACAATAGCCTCGCTACGTGGGAATTCCTCTCTGGAGTTTCAGTAAGAACTAGTATTGTCCTTTGACTTCCTAAGCGGTCGAAGACCGTCGCTCGGCTTTGCCACTTTCGTAGCATAGCGGAGAAAGAACTTCCTTTACTTCTTTAATTTCCGAAACATAAACATCATAAAACAACAAGCAATGAGAAAAAAGATTGTAGCAGGCAACTGGAAAATGAACATGAACCTGCAAGACGGTATCGCTCTGGCTAAAGAGCTCAACGAAACACTGAAGGCCGACAAGCCCAACTGCGGTGTGGTCATCTGCACACCGTTCATCCACCTGGCAAAGATTGCCGATTTCCTGGATCAGGATGTCGTCGGACTGGGTGCCGAGAACTGCGCCGACAAGGAGAAGGGTGCTTTCACGGGCGAGGTAAGCGCAGAAATGGTGAAGTCGACGGGTGCTCAGTACGTGATCCTCGGCCACTCCGAGCGTCGCGAGTACTACAAGGAGACTCCCGAAATCCTGCGCGAGAAGGTGCTGCTGGCCCAGAAGAACGACCTGAAGGTCATCTTTTGCATCGGCGAGAGCCTCGAGGAGCGCGAAGCTGGCAAGCAGAACGAGGTCGTGAAGGCTGAGCTGGAAGGCAGCGTGTTCAACCTGAGCGAGGAGGACTTCCGCAAGATCGTCATCGCTTACGAGCCTATCTGGGCCATCGGTACTGGTAAGACCGCTACTGCTGAGCAGGCAGAGGAAATCCACGCCTACATCCGTTCGATCATCGCCGAGAAGTATGGTCAGGCTGTTGCCGACGACACCACGATTCTCTATGGTGGCTCGTGCAAGGCTTCGAACGCTCCCGAGCTGTTCGCAAAGCCCGACATCGACGGTGGCCTCATCGGCGGCGCATCGCTGAAGGCAGCTGACTTCAAGGGCATCATCGACGCCTGGAAGAAGTAATCAAAACAGACAAAGTGACAAGGTAACAAAGTAACAAAGTGGCTGATAACAACTAATGTGATATGGAAATCATGAAATCGACAATAGAGTTTTTTGAAGGACATGTGGCAAAGCGTTTAGTTTCTTTGTTACTTTGTTGCTTTGCTACCTTGACTATTTCGGCCCAGACCTATCTGGACCACCTGCAGCAGAACGTACAGGGACTGGGCACCGTGTCGGTGACGCAGAGCAAGGAAATCAGCGACCTCGTCAATGGTACGCTACCGCCAGCTCCTACGACAAAGGCCGAAACGAAAGTTGAGCCCAAGAAAGCCAAAGAGGAGGCCGAGGAAGCAAAAAAAGAGGAGCCCAAGGAGCGACAGGCCTTGAAGCCCGATATGCCCAAGGCCGAGAACGAACTGACAGGAGAAGTGGAAGTCGACATGAGCAAGAAGGTCATGCGCGGTGCACAGAAGGTGAACGGATTCCGCGTACAGGCCTATGCCGGCGGTAACACCCGCGCTGCGAAGCAGGCCGCCGAGGCCGCCAAGAACAAGATCAAGCGCGCCTATCCCTCAGAACCTATCTACGTGCACTTCATCTCGCCACGCTGGATTTGCCGCGTGGGCAACTATCGCACACAAGAGGAGGCACAGCGCATGCTCTCCAATATCAAGAAACTAGGCTTCCCACAAGCAGTCATCGTGAGGGGAAAGATCAGCGTGCAGTACTAATCCCTTCATCTTTCATCCCTCATCATCACCCAACACCCTTTATCCTTCATCCCTATGACAGACACAGACATCTACGTACGCGAAGGCGTTGACGAACTGGCAGCACACTATCGCGCTGCCATTCAACTTTTAGGCGAGGACCCTGACCGAGAGGGACTTCAGAAGACACCTATGCGCATGGCAAAGGCCATGCAGGTGCTCACGCGGGGCTATCAGCAGGATGCGCATCAGGTGCTGCGCGATGCACTCTTCGCAGAGAAATACAACCAAATGGTCATCGTAAAGGACATCGACGTATTTTCGCTCTGCGAACACCATATGCTGCCCTTCTATGGCAAGGCGCACGTGGCTTACATCCCCAATGGCTACATCACGGGACTATCAAAGATAGCACGTGTCGTCGACATCTTCAGTCATCGCCTGCAAGTGCAGGAACGACTGACGCAACAAATCAAGGACTGCATCCAGGAAACCCTGAAACCCCTGGGCGTGATGGTGGTCATCGAAGCCAAGCACATGTGCATGCAGATGAGGGGCGTCGAGAAACAAAACGCCATTACCACGACGAGCGACTTCAGCGGTGCCTTCAACCAGGCTAAGACGCGCGAGGAGTTTATGAACCTGTTGCGTGGCGAATCGAAGCGCATTTGAAAAAAATATGCCACGTCCATGCAAGGTTTCTAGTGACGTGGCGTTTATATGAACGATAATAAACATTTTGCAACATAACAACTAAAAGAAAAATGAAACTGTTCAAAAAGACTGTTCTGCCCATGCTGTTCGTCGCTCTCGCAGCATTGGTGGCTTGCAACGACGACAAAGATGGCGACGACTACGTATTCGTACCACTGACACCAGCTGAGAAGGCTGCACAGATCAACGAAATGAAGGGCAACTACACGGGTAAGCTCTATTACAACATCAACATATACGCCGCCACCATCGGTGATTCGGCCAACATATCGTGGACCGTGAATGCCACCGACTCCACCCTGCTCATCCAAGACTTCCCGATGAAGGCCATTGCTGGTTCCGTCAGCAGCACAGAGATGCAGGAGGCATTCCTCAACGGAGGCACCAACCCGCTGAAAACCCAGCTCTACCTGTATCGCCCTTGGGGAACAGAAGGTCCGCTGCAGACCGCTTACTTCAACATCATTCCTAAAGGCAACGAAGATTTGGCCGTGAAGATGCCACTCACGATCGGTGGCGAGCAGAAAAACGTGACACTGCTCTTCACCACTGGCATGCAGACATCGGCCTACAGTGCTTACTACTCTGTAGGACAATTCTATAACAAAGCCCTGGTGGCCAACCTGATTCTGAAACAGGTTGTCGTCGACGGAGGATCGACTTACGATATTGCATCGCTCTTCATTATGAAGGGCAATAAATAAGAAACCCTGACTCCTCATGATGAAGTTCATTTCCTGGAATGTCAACGGACTGAGGGCATGTGCCGGCAAAGGATTCTCCGATGCCTTCTGTGCCCTTGACGCCGATTTCTTCTGCCTGCAGGAAACCAAGATGCAGGAAGGGCAACTCGACTTGCAGTTCCCTGGTTATCAGTCCTATTGGAACTATGC
>JAEEGL014878333.1_pt1 | contig 12938 bp, 12 predicted proteins | sample 9134231 | NCBI WGS metagenome assembly JAEEGL01 (sample SAMN16246548, study PRJNA631951) | gut metagenome | biome: gut microbiome; feature: rumen; material: fiber-attached | host: Bos | place: Iran: Karaj | collected 2018-10 | reverse complement strand
TGAAGGGAGAGGGCTGCGAGGTGAAGTACTTCTGCCAGTTGCCGTCCGCGGTGACGTCTTCTTCGTTTTTGTTGATGTAGCCGTCGATCACGTTGTCGCGGTCCGGGCGGCCGATGTCCTCACGGAAGGGCAGGTTCAGCACCTTGTCGCTCTGGCGAAGGAACCAGGTATCGGCCTTGCTGCCGGCGAGGCGCGTGCAGTGGATGCGGCTCTGCTGGCCTGCGCCCACGCCGATGGCCTGTCCGTCAAAGGCGAAGCACACGGAGTTGCTCTGGGTATATTTGAGCGTGATGAGGCTGATGATCAGGTCGCGCACCGCTTCTTCGGGCAGGTCCTTTTTGGCGGTGACCACGTTCGAGAGCAGATCGCGGTCGATCTTGAACTCGTTTCTGCCCTGCTGGAAGGTGATGCCGTACACCTGTTTTCTCTCAATGGGGGCGGGCACGTAATCGGGATCGATTTTAACGATATTGTAGTTGCCCTTGCGCTTGGTCTTCAGGATCTCCAGCGCTTCGTCGGTGTAGCCGGGGGCGATCACGCCGTCCGAAACTTCCCTTTTGAGCATCAGGGCGGTGGTTTTATCGCAGACGTCGCTCATGGCCACCCAGTCGCCGAAGGAGCACATGCGGTCCGTACCGCGGGCGCGGGCATAGGCGCAGGCAAGGGGGGAATCGTCCAGCCCCTCGATGTCGTCCACAAAGCAGGCCTTTTTCAGCTTTTCGGGCAGTTTGATGCCCACTGCCGCCGAGGTGGGGGAAACGTGCTTGAAGGAGGTAACGGTGGGGAGCCCCAGCGCCGCTTTCAGCTCTTTTACAAGCTGATAGGAATTGAACGCGTCAAGGAAGTTGATGTAGCCGGGGCGGCCGGAGAGGATCTCAATGGGCAGGTCGCTGCCGTCTTCCATAAAGATCTTGCTGGGCTTCTGGTTGGGGTTGCAGCCGTACTTCAGTTCAAATTCTTTCATGATAACGCTCCTTATTGATTCTTATTGATGATCTTTTCTTCGTAACTGCCGGTGGCAAGGTCGGTGTAGCGCACCCAAAGCGAGATCTTGTTGTCTTCGTTCAGGTTGTTCCACAGCGTATCGGCGAAGGCGCCGATCTCATCCGGGACGGCGACGCGCTCCGGCTCGCCCTGGAAGGTGGGGATCGGGTTGCCGTTGCACACGTAGGTGTGGATGAAGTGGCCGAGGCCCGCCTTTGCGGGGTAAGAGAAGCCGTAACGGGCGCAGTCGCTGCCCTCGGCGTCGATGCTCTTGAGGATGCTCATGCGGTAGCTGAAATCGCCTTCCGCAAACGTGATCATACCGCTGATGCGGGGCGTAAAATTGGGGGCGTCCGGCTCGAAGCAGCGGCTTTCCAGCGCTTTGCCGAAGAACAGGCCGCTCTGGAGCCCCTCGCAGATCGTATCGGTCTGGTCGCCGTTGGTCACGATCAGGTTGTTGCCGAATTTGCGCACGGCGGCGTAGATGATGAGGCTGGGATCTTCCACCTTGGAGGCGTCGAAGGGCTCGGTGAAGATCTCGCCGTTTTTCTCGGTGAAGATCCGGTTGCGGGAGTTGGCGCTTCTGCCCATGATGAAGTAGGCCGCCACGGCCTTTCTGCCGTCAGCGCTCTTACCCAGCACGATGCCGCGCCCCGGGTATTCGTTGTTTTTCAAAAGCTCGCCGATGTCGTCAATTTTGTAGATGTCCATATTTACGCTCCTTTTTAATAATCAATAATATTATTCAAGTGAGGAGTTAGGAGTGAGGAGTTAGGAGTGAAAACAGATGAATGATGAACGATGAAAAATGAAAAATGAAAAATGAAACACATAGGTTTTTCATTATCATATCTCCGCTCTCCGCTCTCATATCTCCGCTCTGAAAAAAACTCCTAACTCCTAACTCCTCACTCCTAACTTTTTCTCCGCCTTATTCTTCTAAAAGCCTTTGCGAAACCATTTCCGCCGCTCTGGGCAGCAGTATCCATTCCGCCTGCTCCATCACGCGCTTCTGTAAAACTTCGGGCGTGTCGCCGGGAAGAACCTCCACTGCCTTCTGCAGGATGATCTCGCCGCCGTCCGGGATCTCGTTTACAAAATGCACCGTGGCGCCGGTCACCTTCACGCCTTTATTCAGCGCCGCCTCGTGTACCCTGAGGCCGTACATGCCCTCGCCGCAGAACGACGGGATCAGCGACGGGTGGACGTTCAGGATACGCTTCTCGTACCGGCGGGTAAAGTTTTCGCTCAGAATGCACATGAAGCCCGCAAGGATGATGAGCTCAATGCCGTTTTCTTCCAGGAGCGAAACAATGCGCGCCTCGAACTCCGCCTGCGAAAGGCATTCCTTTTTGTTGACCACGGCGGTTTTCACCCCCGCCGCCTGCGCGCGCTGCAGCGCGTATGCCCCCGGTTTGTTTGAGATCACCAGCGCAATGGCGCCGCTTTGGATCACGCCGCTTTTTTCGGCGTCCAGCAGCGCCTGCAGGTTCGTTCCCCCACCGGAAACCAGTACCGCGATTCTGACTTTATTCATAAAGTAGCCCTTTCTGAAGTTAGGAGTTAGGAGTTAGGAGTGAGGAGTAAAGAGTGAAAACAGATGAATGATGAATGATGAATGATGAACGATGAAAAATGAAAACCTTCCGGACTCCGGATTTCAAACCATCTCCGCTCTGAAAAATAACTCCTAACTCCTAACTCCTCACTCCTCACTTTGGTCACATATTCATTTCGCGTCTGCTTTTTTCTCTCCTGCCATCCCCAGCGCCGGCAGGACCATCCCTCCCAGGCTGTTGCCGAGGATCACGGTCCAGATGAACGCGAAGGCTTTGATATCCACGATGCCGGAAGCCGCGAAATAGAACATATCGGCAATGGAGTGCTCGAAGCCCGCCAGAATAAATACCGGGATGCAGAACAGGATACCCACGATCTTTTTATAATCGCGCCACACGCTCACCGCCACGTACATCAGTACGCCGCAGAAGAAGCCCCGGATCAGCGTCTGCACAAAGGTCTGGTTCAGTTTATTCGTGCAGATCGCCTCTGCCGTGTCGCCCAGCGCCGGCAGGCCGAAACGGATCAGGTACCCGCATACCACGGTGCCGATCAGGTTGCCCAGCAGCCCCAGCAGCAGCACCGAGAAGGCCTCTTTATCGTGCTTTTCGGGGATGAAGCCGATCTTGCCGGTATACAGCGAATAGCCCCTGATGCAGATCGTGAGCAGCGCCACGGTGAAGAGGCCTGCGCCTACGTATTTATTGTCGCAGGCGAGGAACACCGCCCCGCCGATGCTGATCATAATGCCGGACTGCACGCCGGAAAGCACTTTTTTCAGCATAACGTTACCTTCTTTTCAGACGCCGCGATCTCGCCGATCACGTACGCATCTTCGCCCGCGCACTTTAAGAGATCCAGCGCCTTCGGGGCCTGCGCCGCAGGCACGATCACGCACATGCCCACGCCCATGTTGAAGGTGTTGAACATATCGCGCTCGTCGATATTGCCCGCTTTCTGAATGAGGCCGAAGATCGGCGGCACCTTCACCGCGCTCTTTTCGATGCGCGCGCCGAGGCCTTCGGGGATGCAGCGCGGGATGTTCTCGTAGAAGCCGCCGCCGGTGATGTGCGATACGCCGCGCACGTCCACGCTGCCGAGCAGGCTCAGAACGGGCTTTACGTAGATTCTGGTGGGGGTGAGCAGCGTTTCGCCCAGAGATCTGCCGCCGAGCTCTTCCACGGGAGAGGTGATATCGGCGTGCTCCACGTCGAACACCTTGCGCACCAGTGAAAAGCCGTTGGAATGCACGCCGGAGGACGGCAGCGCGATAATGATATCTCCCGCTTTCATCGTGTTGTGGTCGATGATCTTTTCTTCGTCCACCACGCCCACGGCGAAGCCCGCGAGGTCGTATTCGTTTTCGGGGTAGAAGCCCGGCATTTCTGCGGTTTCGCCGCCCACCAGCGCGGCGCCCGCCTGCACGCAGCCCTCGGCCACGCCCTTTACGATATCGGCGATGCGCTCCGGCACGTTTTTGCCGCAGGCGATGTAATCAAGGAAAAACAGAGGAGAAGCGCCGCAGCAGATCACGTCGTTCACGCACATGGCGACGCAGTCGATGCCCACGGTATCGTGCCTGTCCATTAAAAACGCAAGTTTGAGCTTGGTGCCCACGCCGTCGGTGCCGCTCACCAGCACCGGGCTCTTCATACCGGCGATATCGGGCTTGAACAGGCCGCCGAAGCCCCCCAGCCCGCTCATCATGCCGGGCACGAAGGTTTTTGCGGCGTGCTTTTTTATAAGCTCCGTGGAGCGGTAGCCCGCGGTGATATCCACGCCTGCTTCGGCGTAGGCTTTGGATGCGGAATTTTCGATCATGGTTTATTCCTCCCCGTTCCAGCAGTAGGTGCAGAGCTGTTCCTTCGGCAGGCCGATGGCCTCCACGATGCCCTCGAGGCTCTGGAACTCCAGGCTCGCCAGATGCAGCTCGTCACAGATGGCGGCGCGCAGCTTTTTGCCGCGCTCGGTGTTGAAATCGGAATATTCTCCGATATATTTGAAGCCCTCTTCGCCCTCGATCTCAAGGATCTTGCGGCGGGCGATCAGCTCCAGATCGGAGGTGGCGCGGCTGAAGTTTAAGAACTTGCAGCCGTACATGATAGGCGGGCAGGCGGAGCGCATGTGCACGGCCTTTGCGCCGCTCTCGTATAAAAACTCCACCGTTTCCCTGAGCTGCGTGCCGCGCACGATGGAATCGTCCACAAACAACAGGCTCTTGTGCCGGATCAGTTCCTGCACCGGGATCTGCTTCATCTTGGCAACGCGGTTGCGCTGGGTCTGGTCCGTAGGCATGAAGCTGCGCGCCCAGGTGGGCGTATACTTGATGAACGCCCTTGCGAAGGGCAGGCCGCTCTCGTTGGAATAACCGATGGCGTGCGGGGTACCGGAATCCGGCACGCCGCCCACGTAATCAACGCCCTCGTTATTGTTTATCTCTTTGTCGTGCCGCGCCATGATGCGGCCGTTGATGTAGCGCATCACCTCAACGTTCACGCCCTCGTAGGTGGAGGTGGGATAGCCGTAGTAGCTCCACAAAAACGAGCAGATGCGCATCTTTTCGCCGGGCGGGGAAAGCTGCGTAACGCTCTCGGAAGTGACCTGCACGATCTCGCCGGGGCCGAGCTCTTTTTCGATCTCAAAGCCCAGCTTCTGGGCGGCAAAGGATTCAAACGTAACGCACATGCCGTCTTCCCGCCGGCCGATCATCACGGGCAGGCGGCCCACCTTGTCGCGGGCGGCAATCAGGGTGCCGTCGTCCTTTAAAAGAAGGATGGAGGCCGTGCCCTCGATCTGGTTCTGCGCGAAGCGGATGCCCTCTGTAAAGCTGCTCTTCTGGCTGATCAGCGCCGCGATCAGCTCGGTGGAGTTCACCGCGCCGCCGGTCATCGCGTCGAAATGCCCGCCGCCGAAATTCAGCACGCGGTCGATGAGGGCGTTCGCGTTATTGACGACGCCGATCACGCAGATGGCGAAGGTGCCCATCACGGACCGGATCAGCAGCGGCTGGGGATCGAAATCGCTGATCACGCCGATGGCGGCGTTGCCGCGCATTTCCTGGGTGATGCGCTCGAAGCGCGTGCGGAACGGCGAATTTTCTATGTTGTGGATCACGCGCTGGAGCCGACGCTCTTTATCGAACGCCGCCATGCCCGCGTTGCGCGTGCCGAGATGCGAATGGTAGTCTGTGCCGAAGAAGACGTCGGTCACCACGTCTGTTTTACATACTGCGCCGAAAAAACCGCCCATAAACTATCCTTTCTCAGATATGGAAACAAAGCGAAGTTGGGAGTGAGGAGTTAGGAGTTAGGAGTTGGGAATGAGAACGGAGATAAAAAAATGAAAAACGCATATTATCTTTTTTCATTTTTCATCATTCATCATTCATCATTCATCAACCGAAGACTCTTCTCATCATCTCCGCATACGCGTCCTCAACATTGCCGAGGTCGCGGCGGAAGCGGTCCTTATCCAGCTTTTCGTTGGTGGCGGCGTCCCAGAAGCGGCAGGTATCGGGGCTGATCTCGTCCGCCAGCACGATGGCGCCGTCCGGCGTCTTGCCGAACTCCAGCTTGAAATCCACCAGCTTCACGCCGATGGAAAGGAAGAACTCCTTCATAACGGCATTGATCTTGAAGGCCATGGCCTTGATGTTTTCGATCTCTTCTCTGGTGGCGAGGCCCAGGGCGATGGCGTGGTAGGCGTTCATCAGCGGGTCGTGCAGGTCGTCGTTTTTATAGCTGAACTCAATGGTGGGCTCGGCGAACACGATGCCCTCTTCCACGCCGAAGCGCTTGGCAAAGCTGCCCGCGGAAATGTTGCGGATGATGACCTCCAGCGGCACGATCTTCACCTTTTTCACCAGCGTTTCGCGGTCGGAAAGCTCCTGCACGAAATGGGTGGGCACGCCGTTCTTCTCGAGCAGCTGCATGATGTAGTTGCTCATCTTGTTGTTCACCACGCCCTTGCCGGCGATGGTGCCTTTTTTGAGGCCGTCGAATGCGGTGGCGTCGTCTTTATACGACACGATCACAAGGTTCTCGTCGTCCGTGGCAAATACCTTCTTGGCCTTGCCTTCGTAAAGCTGTTCTCTTTTTTCCATTCTTATATACCTCCGAATTATAGTTGTCAGTTGAAAGTTAATTGTTAATTGTTAATTGTTAATATTCTTAATCTCCGCTCTGTAACTCTCAGCGGTATTTATTTGAAATCTCCGCGTCCGTTTCCAGCACCTTCTGCGCGTCCGCTCTGCGTTTGGCGGCAAGGCGTTCGGCAAGCTCGTCATCCGAAACGGCCAAAATCTCGGCGCATAATAAAGCGGCATTCACTGCGCCGTTGATCCCCACGGTGGCAACCGGTATGCCGGGTGGCATCATTACCGTGGATAAAAGCGCGTCAATGCCGTCTAAACTCGCAGATTTACAGGGAATGCCCACAACGGGCAGGGTGGTGTTCGCCGCTACGGCGCCCGCCAGGTGCGCCGCCATACCCGCGGCGGCGATGATGGCCCCGAAGCCGTTCCCGCGCGCGCTGCGCGCAAAATCCCGTGCTTCATCGGGGGTGCGGTGTGCGGAAAAGACGTGGACCTCCAGCGGGATCTGGAGCGACTGCAGCGTGGTGATCGCCTTTTCCACAGTGGGCAGATCGCTTGCGCTGCCCATCAGGATTCCGATCTTTTTCATAAGCATCCTCCCTAAAAAACAAAAAAGGGCGCACTCATACATCTATACGTGTGTGGGTGTGCCCAGACGGTCGGCAAATCGTATTTTTCTGCTCCTCTGCGGTGCTCCGCCCTGTTCCGTCGGTCACAGAAATACGTTTATTTTTCTATGATATAATCATACACCCGTACGCCGTTTTCTGTCAAGGCGCACGGGCGGTAAATTTTGAGCTTTTGCGGACGCAGTTTTTGTATAAATCTACGAATAGGTTCACTCCTGTCCCCAGGTTTTCAATCGCCAGCGCCCGCCGTGGGAACGCACCAGCACCCATTCCCAGCCCCGGTAGGTATAACCGGGCTCAAGACCGGTGCCGTACATACGATCATCGTCGTCCGTTACGAAGTCGGCATACAGCACGATCGCCTCCTCCGCGCCGTACCGTGCGGCCCATTCTTCCGCCGCAGCCGTGTTCTTTTTATCGTTATACGTAAGCTTCAGCAGCGTGCTGCGGTAATTCCATTTGAACCGGCGTTTCACCACCCTCATTGCGGCTTCGATCTCACGTTCGGAATAGGTTTCGGAAGCGTCGATCCCGATCTCAGCGTTCTCCACCCGGGCGCTGCGCTTCATGGCGGCATGGATCCACTCCCCCGCCGAGAACAGGGTAATAATACATAGGCATACGGCGACCCATTTTTTCATAACGCCGCCCCCTTTCGCGGTTCATATTAGCAAACGAAAAAAGGGCGGTCAATAAGGTTAAGAAAGTCTTAATCAAATGTAAAACAAATCTGTATAAACGAGCCGAAGCCGCGCATACTGAAGGCAGGTGAAAAACCGAAAACTAACAAAGGAGTAAACATTATGCAGCTGAACCAGAAAGAGACTTCCCTTCTCAAAGAGCTGAAGGGGCAGGAAAACCTTTGCATCGAGAAGTACGAAAAAGCATCGCAGTGCGCCGTGGACGGCCAGCTCAAGGGGCTGTTCACCCACCTGGCGGATCTGGAGCGAAAGCACCTGGATACGCTCACCCGGATCGAAAACGGCACGCCTTCCTCCATGCCCGCAGACGGCAGTCAGACGCTGCCGACCTTCACCGCCGTATACGGCCCCGCCGAGACGCCTGACAAGAAAAACGACTGCTACCTGTGCACCGATACCCTGGCCGGGGAGAAGCACGTATCCGCCATGTACGACACCTGCATTTTCGAGTTCCGTGACGACAACGCCCGCAAGGCCCTGAACCACATCCAGAAGGAAGAACAGGACCACGGCAAGATGATCTACAACTATATGAGCGCGAACGGAATGTACAGCTGAAATCGTTTGGAGATCAGAAGTCAGGCGTTCAGGAGATGGCATGTTGAGCGAGAAAACCTTACTGCTTGCAGAAACCTTTTTCTCCAAACTCCAAACTCCAAACTCCAAACTTCTAAACTCATCCCTGCAAATCCATTTAAAAAGATCCGCTCCGGACACGGAGCGGATCTTCTATGTCGTTCAATAATTACGCCTTTTTCTTGTTGCCCAGAACCTTCATCAGGAACATGAAGCCGATCAGCGCGGCGATCATGATGGGCAGCACGATGAACCACTGGGGGATCAGCGCCATCAGCGCGTAGCCCACGAAGGAGAAGCCTGCCACGGTAAGGGCGTAGGGCAGCTGCGTGGAAACGTGGTTCACGTGGTTGCAGCGCGCGCCGGCGGAGGCCATGATGGTGGTATCGGAAATGGGCGAGCAGTGGTCGCCGCACACGGCGCCGGCAAGGCAGGCCGCGATCACGATGGTGGTGGCGGCGCCGGTGATGCCCGCCTTCTCGAAGATATCAAGAGAGATCGGGATCAGAATACCGAAGGTACCCCAGCTGGTGCCGGTGGCAAACGCGAGGCCGAGGGCCACAAGGAACATGATGGGCGGCAGAACGCTGGCGGAGAAGCCGGAATCCTTGATCCAGTTGGCAACGAATTCGCCCGCGCCGAGGTAGCTCTTGCAGAAGCCGCCGAGGGTCCACGCGAAGATCAGGATAATGATGGAGGGAACCATCGCCTTGAAGCCCTGCGGGATCGTGTTCATGCTCTCTTTGAAGGAGATGATCTTGCGGGGCAGGTAGAGCAGCAGGGTGAAGATCAGCGCCACAAAGGAGCCGAGCACCAGGCCGACGGAAGCGTCGGAATCGGAGAACGCCTGCACGAAGCTTACGCCCTCGCCGCTGAAGAAACCGCCGGTGTAGATCATGCCCACGATACAGGAGATGATCAGCACCACCACGGGCAGAACAAGGTCGAATACGCGGCCCTTGCCGGAGGCGGCAGCCTCCATTTCGGCGTCAGCGTCTTCTTCTTTGCTGCCGGAGAACAGGTCGTTGTTGTTCACGGCGTTGAGTTCGTGTTTGCGCATCGGGCCGTAATCCACGTTCATCACGGAGATCGCGATCACCATCACGATGGTGAGCAGCGCGTAAAGGTTGTAGGGGATGGTCTGCATGAACAGCGTAAGGCCCTGCCCCTCGGTGGTGTAGGAGGATACGGCTGCCGCCCACGAAGAGATCGGGGCGATGATGCAGATGGGCGCCGCGGTGGCGTCGATGATGTAAGAGAGCTTCGCGCGGGAGATGTTGTGCTTATCGGTTACCGGACGCATCACGCTGCCCACGGTAAGGCAGTTGAAATAGTCGTCGATAAAGATGATCACGCCCAGCGCGAAGGTGGCGAGCTGTGCGCCAACGCGGGTCTTGATGTGCTTGGAAGCCCATGCGCCGTAGGCAGCGGAACCGCCGGATTTGGTGACCAGGCCCACGATGATACCCAGAATGACCAGGAAGATCAGAATGCCCATGTTCCACGCGTCGCCCACGTATTCGGTCATGACCGAGAAAATGGATTCAACGGTGCCCACGATATTGAAGTTGCTGTAGAGCAGCGCGCCCACAACGATACCGATGAACAGCGAGGAATACACCTCTTTGGTGATCAGCGCCAGAACGATGGCGATGATGGGGGGAAGCAGCGCCCAGAAAGTACCGTAGAATTTAGAGGAAGAGGCCTCTTCCTCTTCTTCGGCCGCTTCTTCTTCGGCTGCATCGGCGTCCAGCGCACCGACGGTGAGCACGGCGTCGTCCGCTGCGGCAGCATCGTCCGCTGCGGCGTCCTTTTCGGCTTCGGCTTCGGCGTCTGCGGCGGCGTCGGTGTCGTCCGGCGCGGCAAACAAAACCATGGTCTCGCCTTCGTCGGGGGCTGCCGTTTCGGTGGAGCTCTCAGAGGCGAACGCGATGCTCGCCGTGAGCAGGATACCGATGGAGAGCGCCAGAGAAAGCAGCATGCAGATGAGTGTACGTGTTGTTCTCTTCATTGTAGTTTCCTTCCTTTTCTTTTTTCAAAAAAAGAACCGCCTGATAAAGCGGTACATAAACGGATCGTTTCATGATAGCGCTTCACGTGAAAAATCAGGTGACAGTCCGCCGGGTATTCCCCTGCGGCCCAGAAAAAGCGCTCAGGGAAAAACGCATTTTCTTCGGCGTGCGTCCCTTTCTCAGGCGGATACATCCCTTTCTTCCGCCGGGTACTGATGAAGCACGCGCCTCTATCTCAAGCTATTCTTTTTTGTTTTGTTTATAATAGCACCGAACAAAAGGGCTGTCAATAGTTAAATGGAGATGAACGATAAATGATGAAAAATGAAAAATGAAATCAATGAACAATTAACAATTTACATTAATTCCGAACTCCGAACTCCGAACTGAAAATATCTCCGCTCTCCGCTCTCATATCTCCGCTCTGAAATTTCCGCTCTCCGCTCTCATATCTCCGCTCTGGACAGGAGTTTCCTCATCAGCACCAGATACGCAACAAGCTCCACCGCAAAGGTCATGGTCCACGAGATGGGGTAACTCATAAACAGCACGCCGGGGGTGTGGTACTGCGGCGCGGAGAACACCGTGAAGATCCACACCACTCTGAACACGCACACGCCCGCCACGGTGACCGCCATCGGCAGGGCGGAACGCCCCATGCCGCGCAGGGTGCCGGTCATCACTTCCATCAGGCCGTCCAGGAAATACGGCAGGGCGATGTACCCCATGCGCAGGATGCCGAATTCGATGGCTTCGGGCGAATCGGTGATATAGATACCCAGCAGCATGCGCCCGAAAACATAGCAGAGGGTTCCCAGCACAATGCCCATTACTGCCACCGAAACAAGGCAGATGCCGGTGATGCGCCTGATCCGCCGGTATTTGCGCGCGCCGTAGTTCTGGCCGGTGAAGTTGGTGGCGGTCTGCTGAAAGCCGTTCATGCTGATATACACGAAGCCCTCGATGTTGCCGGAGGCGGCGCTGCCGCTCATCGCCACGCTGCCGAAGGAGTTGATGGAGCTCTGGATCAGCACGTTTGAGATCGAGAACATCGCGCCCTGAATGCCAGCGGGCAGGCCGATGCGCACCATCTGCCTCAGGTGGCCGCCTGAGATGCGCAGGTCCCTGAAAAACACGCGGCACATATCGTCCCGGCGAATGAGCGCGATCACCACCAGCGCGGCGGAAACGGCCTGCGAAACCACGGTGGCGAGCGCCACGCCCGCAACGCCCATGTGCAGCGCGATCACGAACACGAGGTTCAGCGCCACGTTCAGCACGCCCGCTGCAGAGAGGAAGATCAGCGGGCTGCGGATATCCCCCGCCGCGCGCAGGATGCTCGCCCCGAAGTTGTATAACATGCTCGCCGCCATGCCGCAGAAATAGATGCGCATATAGGTCACGGCGCCGTCGATCACGTCCGGCTGGGTGCCCATCCACGTTAAAAACAACCGCGCGCACGAAACGCCCACGACAGTAAGGCCGAGGCCGCCGATCACGGCCGCCGGCAGGGCGGTGTGCACGGTTTTGTGCACGTTCTCATAGCTGCCTGCGCCGATGCCCTGCGCCACCATCACGCCCGCGCCCACCGAAAGGCCGATGAACAGGTTCACGATCAGGTTGATGATCGAGCCCGTCGCCCCCACGGCGGCCACGCTCAGGCTGCCCGCAAAACGCCCCACGATCACCAGATCCGCGGCGTTGAACAGCAGCTGCAGAACCCCCGTGAAGATCACGGGCAGCGCGTACAGTATGATCTTTTTGAGAAGCGGCCCCTCGCACATGTAGGCGGCGGATCTGACCATGGCTTGCACCCCGGCGGTAAGAATGAGTGTTTTCGCAAGACATTATAACGGTTTTATTCAAAAAGTCAATACGAAAACTTGACATCCGTTATGAGGTTTGGTAAAATCAACTTTCAGAATCAATAACGGAGGAACGTTTTATGAATAATACGGAAAAAACGATGGAAAAGATCGTCGGCCTGTGCAAAACCAGAGGGTTTATCTTCCCGGGCAGCGATATCTACGGCGGCCTTGCCAATACGTGGGACTACGGCCCGCTGGGCGCGCGCATGAAGAACAACGTGAAGGATACCTGGCGCAAGCGTTTCATTCAGGAGCGAAAAAACAGCTACGAAGTGGACGCAGACATTCTGATGCACCCCCGCGTATGGGAGGCCAGCGGCCACGTGGCGTCCTTCTCCGACCCGCTGCTGGACTGCAAGGAGTGCAAAATGCGCCACCGCGCCGATAACCTGATCGACGATTTCGATCCCGACGCCCATGCCGACGGTATGACGAAGGAAGAGATGTTCCAGTATATCAAGGACCATCACATCCCCTGCCCCAACTGCGGCAAGCACAATTTTACGGATATCCGC
>JAEEGL013606195.1_pt1 | contig 12938 bp, 23 predicted proteins | sample 9134231 | NCBI WGS metagenome assembly JAEEGL01 (sample SAMN16246548, study PRJNA631951) | gut metagenome | biome: gut microbiome; feature: rumen; material: fiber-attached | host: Bos | place: Iran: Karaj | collected 2018-10 | reverse complement strand
AGGATCTTGGATTGCTAATTCTGCAAAGGAGAAACACGGAATGGCTACAACAAAACAGAATTGGCTACAAATTGGCTACAAATTTGAAATGTGAGAAAAAGAAAAATCCTGTAAGTCGTTGACCTACAGGATTCTTTTTAAGGCGCTTCAGGATGGGCTTGAACCAACGACCCCCTGATTAACAGTCAGTCAGAAAGCGTTTCTTAACTTTCTTTTGTATTGCATTATGTTGCGTTAAAAAGCCTTTATTTATCGGTGTTTTGCAAAAAATTGCTTACCTTTGCAAAATAGAAGAAAATCGGTTGTGTTTTACGGTTGCATACAACCGAAAATGCAAATCGGTTGTGGAAATCGGTTGTGGAAAAACGACCCCCAACAGAATAAGTATGGTAACATTCAGAAACGACAAGTTAAAGTATGACGGCAGTCCAGAGCGCGAGGCGTTCAAAGTAAGCCTTACCGTTGTTCTCAACAGGGCAGCGAGGGCGAACACGGACGGGAAGTTTCTTGTAGCCGTCAAGATTACCCAAGGCAATGACAAAAGGTATTTCGTCAACGTGGACGATGTGCGGATTGCCGAGGCTGATTTCAACGCGATGTGTCGTGAGCACTCAGTGATGAAGGGTAGCCGTGGGAGGTATGCGGATATTAGCGCAAAGATAAACACCACCTATGACAAAGTTCTCGGATTGGTTGAGAGCCGTGTCATCGACGGGAGCTTCGACTTCGACGAGTTCAAATCGACATGGCAGAGCTTCAAGGATTCGTCGGCTGTTGAAATGACCCCCTATGAACTTTGGGCAAAGGTGGCTAGTGAGAAGTCGGCAGGCACGGAAGAAAGTTATATGAACGCCCTCAGTCGCTTCACCGCTGACATGGGTACAAAAGTCAAGTTCGGCGATTTCTCAAAGCCGTTTATCGAGAAGTGGCGTGACAAGATGATTGCAAAAGGGCTTTCAAAGACCACCGCCAACATTTATCTGCGCTCGTTGCGGGTGATGCTTAACGAGGCTCTGCTGCTGAGACTGATTTCCGTTGACCCCAAGGCTCTCTTCAAGAAACTTGCTATAGGTGGAAAGAACAGCTACGACGACCGCAAGGAACACTATTTGTCCGTTGAGCAGTGGCGCAAGTTATGGCATTTCTACGAGACAAACGGCGAGGGTAACGAGGTGTTTCAATCGTGGAGGCCAAGTTATCAGCGTGACAGGATGGAGGCTCTGGGTATGATGCTTTTCATGTATTTGGGTGACGGGATGAACCTGCGCGATGTCCTTAAACTCAGATATGACAACTACTATTTTCAGCATGACAAGAAACAACTTCACTTTCAGCGTCAGAAGGTGCGTGAGCGTTCGGGCGCAAAGGTTATCTTCCCAATATTGCCCGAAATGCGCGTGATACTTGAACGTCACGGTGAGCCTGAAACGCGAGACGGTCTTGTGTTCGGCTACCTTAAAGAGTTCCTGTCCCAAAAGGGCAGGCGTTCAGATGATAAGGACAATGAGCGTGAAGAAAGACGGCTGACAGCACTCTATAACTCAACTATCGGCGACCGCATGAAAAGTGTTGCAAAGGCTGTTGGGCTGGAGGTTGAGCCGACCCCCACATGGTGCAGGCACTCTTTCGCATCCAACCTTATTCAAGCAGGTGTGCCGAAAGAGTACATTTCCGCTTCTATGGCACACAGCGAGGGTGACACGACCTCAAACTACATCGACCGATACAGCTACGCACAGATGATTGACTATAACAGCCGTTTACTTGCCGACCCGTCGGAAAAGGAACGTGACAAACTGAAAGAATTGCTAAAAGGCATGAGCAAAGAAGAAATACTGAAACTGATTAGCGATAAATAGTGATTATGGATAGTTACAAGGACTTGAACAAGAAAGAAATCCTTTCCCGTTGGTACGAGTATGTGGATTTGCTGGAACGTGAGTGGACTATGACACCCGACGGCGATATTATAAAAATCCCCAATGACGAAATCGCCAAAGCCTATTGTAAAGTGCTGTTGAAAATCTACAAGCAGATAGAGCCTTTCGCTGATGAGATAAAGCGAGACTATGAGGGTATCAAAGACAAGAACCTGCACGATATTCAAGCCAATGTCGATTGGGATTTTCTTAGGGTGGGGGCTGGAGTACCCGACATCTATCGGGAATCGAAATCTCTTATTGACGCTTTCCATCTTGAAGACAGCGAAGCCCCAACAGTTGATAATATAATAATCCCCACAGAGTACAAAAGCGACTTTGTATTCCTATTTGGCAATAATGAGCATGTGGCAAAGTCTTTCCTTAAAAGCCTGTATGAGAGTAAGAAGAACGGACAAGTCAAACCGAATGACGTAGCATTTACTTATAGGAAATATCATGGTAAACCGACTGAAGTGGGAGGCAACTATCAGGTTCTTTATGATGTAATCGGAAAGAATGGACTGGGGCTATATTTAAGGTCTTACCCATCATTGACAAGAGCGTTCAGGGTAAAAAAGTGAGCGAGAAATGAGTATTTTTTGAGCGGGTTAGCGCAAGTGTTGTAAGCAATAATTTTCTGTCGTACCTTTGCCGTGTCCTTTCGAGGGATGCGGCTTTTTTTTGTCGCTTAGAGAAAGAAAAAGAGAAGATATGACAGAAGCAATTCAAAAACCATCAGGCGGTGTAACCTACTACACGCTATCAGACGAGCAACTGCGCGACTATGCAAAAGAGGTCGCCAAGAATGTACTCATGGAGTTCGGGGTGGAGTTCAATGAAGAACAAGCAAAGTTCACGCCCGACACGAAAAACGAGTATCAGCCATTAGCCTATTGGCTGAAGAAACTCAACGTGAACCGCTCTACCGTGTGGCGTTGGCAGAAGCAGGGTCTTGTCACGCCGCGCTACGTGGGAAAGAAACTGTTCTTCTGCCAGGCAGACATCGACGAACTATTTGCACATCAAAAGTCATAAAAAGCCTGATATATGCACAAATATGACTATATAGAAAATAAAATGACCAAAAATATTTGATTGTATCGAAAAATATGCTTATCTTTGCACTCAGATACATAAATAAATATAATAATGATAGAGACACAGGACATAGCCAACTGCGTGCTGATACAGAATGCCACGTTAGCAGACATCGAAAAGATGATTTGCCGTGCCGTGGACGCTCGCATGACTGCGTTCTACGAGACAATCAAGGAGAAGCCTCCCATCCTTGTCAGAAGAAAGGCGGCTGCTGCAATCCTTGGAGTGTCTCTTCCGACTTTAGATTCATACGGCAAGTTCGGCATACTGCATCCCCAGCACCTTGGCGGACGAGTCTATTATGACGAAGCAGAAATTGAGAAATACAAACAAACAAAAAAGTAACAAAAATGAAAGAACGTTTGCAAAATTGCCAAGAATGGCTCGACAACGCCCTTGCTCTCATTGAGGACATAGGCGACAGAAAAATGAAACCCCGTGAGTTCGTTCGTCACCTTGCAGCCACAGAAGATATGCTGCGATTGGTAAAGTGTACCATTTCGGAGATACAGAACCCTGTACCGCTGTGGGAGTTCAAAGAAATGAACTATGAAGAACGTGCAAGAGAGAACGACCGTCTTGCTCGTGAGGCTGCATATAAACAGATGTTGGAAGAACATTTTAGGAGAGAAAGAGAGAAAAAAAGTTATATATATACTGAGTTGTCGGCAGGTGCCCCACACTAATCTATTCCTTCTCCTTTATACATAGCGAAGAAGTATTTACAAAATGAATATTAAGAAAATGGCAACGAAAGAAACGCAAGAATTGATTGACAAGATTATTCCCGACCAGTATTCAGCCATCGGCAAACTGAATCAGATTGGCTTTACCTTTGAGGGATTGAAAAAGAACTGCACGGAGGCAGTTGACCTTTTCAGCAACTACGACGAAGAGGAACACGTCCCCTTCTTAGCTGCGGTGCAAGAAAGCCTCGACGCTATCGGCATCATTGAGGAGTCTCTTGCAGATACTAAGACCATCCTCAAGTGGATGCGCGCACGTAGAGCAGAAATCTTTAACGAGAACAGCGATGAATAAGGACAAGAAGGACAGCCTCGACTACATGACCCAGAGTGAAGCCCTTAAAGAATTGGGTATTGCTTACGTCACCTTTGAGCGGTATTGCCGTCGGCTCGGCATAGAAGGTGAGCGTGAGGGGCGATGCACGTTCTACGAACGTGAGCAGATTGAACAGCTGAAGAAACTGCTTAACGGCAAGGTGCAAACATGGATTAACCTCATTGAGAAAGAAACAGGCAAAGAAGTAAGATTAGTTTAACAAAAAAATTCAGGATAACATTATGAACAAAGAAATGGAGCAGATGCGCGACTTTCTGAGCGCAGAAATCAAAAAACGTGAATTTGAACAGGAACAGCTCGACAAGCTGGCCGAAGTGTTGTACCCCCACGATGGCACTAACGAAAGTGTGCTTGCCGCAACCCGCCAGTTCTCCCTCGACATGATGGGATGGGTTGAAAAATCCAATGAGAAGGAAGAACGAAAGGCCCCCAAGCCCCTGACCGATGCCGAGATTGAGGAACTTGCCGCAATGTTGTAAACTTAAATAGGAGGAACTATGGCGATATTCAGAGAACATGAAGGTTTCGACGAGAAATCATTTACAGAAAGCGTGTTTGGGATAGACAACTACCCTAAGCACGTAGCCAACCACATCTGCGAAGCCAAACCTGGGTGGCTGAACTGGAATGACGTTAGGGAGTACTTTGGGTTAGGGCATCTGGCCGTTGACCCACAAGCCTTACGTGATGGCTTCATGAGTGAGAAACTTTATTCAGCCCTCGCACATAAGATTGGCAAGGAAAGACTTGACAAGTTCTTCGGCAAGACAGCCCCCAAGTTGTCGAAGCAAGACCAAGAACTTGAAGACTTGGCAACCTTGCTGTGGGGCACGGTAGAAGAGAAAAGTAAGATACGGGTCACAAGACTTGGAAAGTAACACAACTTCACACTCTTTACGCGCGCATGTTATGACGATAGATGAACAGATGAATCAAGAAACTGCCCCTACGCCCCAAAGCACAGAGCAGCAGGCTCCGCCGCAGACATGGCAGGAGCGATTCAAGCAGTTTGTTAGCAGAGGAAAATTCAATGACCTCGATGAGAGCATCACTAAGCCCAACTTCCGCTTTAATATCATGGGGGTTGACTGTGTGCCGAGTGGTGAGATTACCGCTGTGTCTGGCAAACCAGGCGCAGGCAAATCAACCGCTCTTGCTATCCTCGTCGGGGTGCTCATTGGACGCACAGAATTTGCTGGCATCCGCTGTGTAACGCCCTGCAAAAAGGTTTTGTGGATTGACACGGAGAAAGGAGAATACACATGTCAGCAGAAGATGTCCGTTTTTAGGCGTGTGGCTAAAATAGAGCCGTCACAACGGCTTGAAGATGTCGGCGTGGACTTCTATCTGATGCGTCAAGAAACGACCGACGACAGACTTCTTTTTGTCGATGCGCTCTCCCAACTTTATACTTACGATGCAATAGTGGTGGATGGTATCTTCGACCTAACTAAAGACCCGGACAAGGAATATTCTCCCGTCACTGACCTGCTGCGGAAGATTGCCGACAAAGGGGCTTCCGTCTTTGCCATGCTCCACACCAATAAGTCTGATGATAATATGCGGTACGCCTTGGGAACTGAATTACAACGACTTGCAACTACGAGATTTGATGTAGAGTTCAAGGGTGGGCAGCACATCATCAAGCACGTCAAAAGCAATGACAGCGCACTTGCGCCCGAGGTTGCCTTCGTCTTTGACGAGTGGGGCAGTGTCGTGGCTGCAAGCCTATCCCCTGAAGCCCAAGCAGAGGTGATGGCCGAGGAAAGCCGTAGCGAACTTCAAAAACTCATGGTTGCAGTTTTCGGGGAAGCACCCACAATGCGAAGCACTGATATAGTTAACAGAATCATTCAGATAAAAGGTTGCAAAGAACGGACAGCAAAAAGCCGTATTTCTGATGCAAAAGCAAAGGGCGTTTTAACATTTGCACCAAATGGTAGAGATTATGTGCTTTCAGGGTCTTAGCAATATTTAGTGCAACCACTACACCCCCTCTTATAGAGGGGGGTGTGTAGGATTGCACCAAAATTTGCACCAAAGACCGAGGTGCATTTGCACCAAGATTGCACCAAATTTGCACCTTGCACCAAAAATAATAAAAATGGACGTACAGACAACGAACATATTCACACGACAGATGAGCCGACTGCGTAGGGTGTCATTGCAGACAAGTGAAATGCAAGACGGCATCCTTACACAGACTATCGGCGGTTTCATCGACCCCAACGTGCAATATCGGTACGTTCAGCAGATAATGGCTATCCGTGCGCTCTGTCCAACGCTTGAAGAAAAGAAACGGAACGAGCAGCAAGTGAAGTATCTCAAAACCTCGCTACCCGCAGGCATCGTCTCTGCGGTCGTTGAGAACGGTATCGGTGCAGATAACGTCATACTGAGAAACGGCGTTGTCTGCATTGACATCGACGCACAAGACAACCCCGCAATAACCGATTGGCAGGCTTTCAAACAGGAGATTGCAAAGAGCCGTTTCATTGCCTACGTCGGGCTAAGTATCAGCGGACTCGGAGTGTTCGCCATGATACCCATTGCAGACCCCGCACAGCACAAACAGCACTATGATGCAATCGTGCAGGACTTCAAGGCGGCAACATTCACTTTCATGCAGTCGGGAGAAACGGAACCTACCACATTGAAGGGCGTTAATCTCGACCCCAAGACCAGTAATATTGCAAGCAAGCGTTTCGTAAGTTACGACCCACAGCCATACATCAACACAGAGGCGCAAGTGTACTGCAAGACCTATGAACCGCCAAAAGCCGCACCCAGATTCTCTACACCTTATAATGGCTCGAAAACATGGTCTGTAAGAGAATGGCTCGACAGACACGGAATAACCTATAACGTGCGTACTTGGAACGGCGGTTATAAGTATATCGTCACTTGCCCTTGGCATCAGTTACACAGCAGCCGCAGCAAGGGTGAGAGTGCAGTGATGGAAGGCCCCGACGGTGTGCCTGGTTATGTTTGTCAACATAGCCATTGCGCGGACAAACATTGGCACGCCTACCGTGAGTTTTACGAGCCGAGGGCGGGAAGAACACAGATTGTCAGTACAACCCACGAACTTAGTTTAGAACAGATTGCCGAGTGTAAGGTCTTGGCACAACAAGCCTCACAACGGAATAAGCCAACGCATCCGACGACAGAAGAGGTCATTGCCCCGATGAAGGCTGAGAATCCTGCCGTCGGTAGTTTGGTTGAGGCTTTCGACTTGGAAGTGGTATTTTCCCCTGAAGAAGTGCGAAAGTGGCAGCGGCAAGTGGAGTTAGAGGGTGTCCCATTTTAGTAACAATTATAAAAAAAAGAAGAATTATGGCAAGAAACATAATCAGCGACAAAACACTATTTGACTTCTGCACGTTGTATCGTCAGCAGTTCGGGCAAATACAGGATGCCACCCGTTTCCGTAACGAGTTAGGACTGCGTTTCTACCACGACACGGACAAACCACAGGAACTCTTTGAGAGATGCGTTCAGCAAAAGTATATCAGATATGACGCGGGTAATATCATCATCAAAGTAGGAGGTACGCATGATTGACTTATTTGCCAAACACCAACTCCACAACCAACGTCCTATGCGGCGATACACGGCTAATCAAATCGGACGCAGGCGCAAGGCGGTAAGGCTCGGATATATACTGCACCCCGACAAGTCAGATGAAGGCGGTCACAGATACACGCTTTACTACGACGAAAGCACACAGCGAGACGATAAGTTTGAACGTGCAAGTTGGCGGGCGGGGTTTGAAGTAAAAAGATGGACAGAACAATAACACTATAATTCAGGATAACAACATGGGAACATTTGAAGTAAAACATTACAGCAGACCCAAGCCCCCTACACCGGGCACTTGTGGAGCCTGCACACATTTCAGTAAGGGCTACCGAAAGAGAGTAAGTGGATATTGCATGAAGCATGGGAGCACCACCAAAAGCAACTCTGCGTGTGTCTTCTACAAGGAGTGCCTAACCGTAATAAAGAACCGATGAAAATGGAAGAGGAACTGAGAGACGATTTGGTTTGGGAGATAATTCGCGGCCAGTGTATTTCAAAGAGCAACGGGTATGTCGCAGTCCCAGACACGGCAACTGGTGGACGGCGCATCATCAAATCTGACAAGGTGAGGAACTATGAACGCAGTTTTGAGAAGCAATGTATCATCTACCGTGACAGGTACATCGACAAGCCGTTTATTTTCCATCTCGTAGTTTACGAATCGTCATGGGCTTTCGATTTAGACGGGGCGTTTAAGATTTTGTTAGACAAGCTGCAAGACGTTCACGCCATTACCAATGATAATCTGTGTGTAGAAATTAAGGCGCGTAAAGTCCTCGACCCCGCCAATCCGAGAGTGGCATTTGCCTTACAAGAAGTTGAACCCCGACTAAACTTTTGACTATGGACAGGAAAGAAATAATTACTCAGATAGACAGATTGCGTGACGAACTACTGAAGCTCGACGCAAAGGACACAATGCTTTCAGAAACTATTGCCTACTGCAACCAACGGCAAGACCGCATCAGGCAGAAGAAACGGGAAATCCATGCGAAAGTAAATGCCCTGAAGGTGGAAATTCTTAAAATGGGGCTATGACATACCACAAGGTCATTTTGTGGAATTTACTCATATATTCGCCGTCCCGTCCGTGAGGATAGGGCGGTATGGGGCAGGGCGATTGTTTCCTGCCCTTTCTTTTGATGTGTTAAAAATGTATATCAGAAACAAATTTGTTGCCGTTTTATTTGGTAAATAGAAACATTTTTGTTACCTTTGCATCGTCTTAAAGAGACAAACGTTCTTTTACATTATGAAGTTTTCTGAGTTTTACAAGTTCATCGAGAGCCAAGGATGGTATCTCGAAGGTGGCACGAACCATTATAGGTACGTACACCCAGACTTCGACTACTCAATACCTGTTGGCAGGCATCCGTCAAAGGAAATCGGTGCGCCGCTTCTGAATCAGATGCTACGCGAGACAGGATTGAAAGAAGCCTTTAAGAAACGAAGAAAGAAGTAATTAACGTGTGTCGGTCGGCCCGCCCTTAGTGACGGGCTGACTTTAAGACAAACTTTAAAAAACGTAGTGAGCAATGGAACAGAAAGTTATTAAGGCAATTATTGAGCGTGGTGAGGATGGCGGCTTTACCGCCTTCTCCGAGTCTGTGCCTGGTGTCTATGCCAACGGCCTAACTGAAGAAGAAGTACGTAGGGAGTTCTTGGAAATGATGGAAGAGCAAGCAGCGTTCATGGAAGGTCGCACGGGTAAGGCACCGGACTTCAAGGGGGCTTCCGTAGAGTTCACCTATGACCTTTCAGCCCTCTTTGCGGCTTTCCCCTTCCTGAATGTCTCAGCCCTTGCCGAGTGGATGGGTATAAACCCCTCGTTGATGCGGAAGTACAAGGCTGGACTTTCAACGCCAAGGGGCAAGAACCGTGAGGCCATACAGAAAGGATTGAAACGCCTTTCCGAGCGTCTGCGTGAAGTGTACGTATAAGATGTAAAATTCAGAATAAGAAAGAACGTTTGAGCCGCTGGTGCGTGAAGCATCGGCGGCTTTTTGTTGCCCCATTTCCATATAAGGTACGAAAAAAGTATTTAATCATCAAATATATGGCATAATATTTGTTTATATCGCATATTTTTCGTAACTTTGCATTTGGTAATTAAATTATATGGCATATATGGATAAAAAGGATAAAGTTTTAGACCTGCCGATGCGCAAGTGTTTCGCCTTGCAGATACTGAAGGGCGAGAAGGTAAGAGAGTACAGGCTTTTCACTGACCATTGGGCAACAAGGATGGGCGAGTTCAACGACCCCGACGACCCCGACATGATGACTGACATCAAGCCTTTCACACGGGCGCATTTCCACCCCTATAACAAATCGTGGTGGCTCGACGTTGAGATAACGGCAATAGACATCTTCACCGTCAATGAGGCATTTCTGCATGACTTAGGCTCAGAGGTGAACGCCCGCATAGGTGACGGCATCTTCGTTATCAGCCTCGGCAAAGTCTTGGGCACTAACTTGGAAGAAAAGAAATAAAGTTATAACATGCTCAGTCTTCAACGGCTGACACTCGCTGCGTGGAACGCCACCACCACGTTTAAGTTGGGGTACTGAATAGTTCTTGTTCCAAATTCACAGTGACCCGACAATGGCGGCAAAAGTTCGGCCTTTCATAGGGACGAGCAGTTTATCAAGCACGGCTCCGCATGGGGTTAGGTGCAGTAGTGAGTAGGTAAAAAGATTGTTGGATTCTAAATGAGATACGATTATGGCATCACATGAAGAATATGCAAGAAGGATTAACCCCGATGGAACGACAAAAAAGTATCGCACCAAGTCTGAGTATCAGCAAGGTCGTATGCAGGCATCGGCAACAGCCGCAGCCCAGCGTTCGGGAATCAATCGCGCCGTAGGCGGAAATTTGTTCTAAGACATGAAAGAGGCAATTAACGTCATACGGAAAATTGCAGCAATCACCGACAAGGCAGTGCTGTTTCACTCGGCAACGGGTAAGGACAGCATTGCCTTACTTCACCTGATGCACCCCTACTTCAAGGAGATACTATGTGTTTTCATGTATGCAGTCAAAGACTTGGAACACGTAAACAAGTATATCGGATGGGCGCAACGCAGATACCACAACGTGCGGTTTGTTCAGATTCCGCACATGGCGGTGTATTCGGAGGTGAGGACGGGCTTCCTCGGCTGCAAGCAGAACCCCAACCAGAAACTCTACTCGCTGTCAGACCTGACCGACATCGTGCGGGTGCGGTATAACATCGAATGGGCGTTCTTTGGCTTCAAGATGAGCGATTCCTTCAAACGCCGTCTGATGCTTCGCAACTACACCCCCGACAAGGGCGAGTACGACTTGCAGGCAATAAACTACAAGAGCAAGAAAGCCTATCCGCTGTCAGTCTATAAGAACGGCGACGTGCTGCGATACATAGAGGACAACGGCCTTATTCGCCCTGAGAGTTACGGGGCTGGACAAAGCAGCGGTTGCGACCCCTCTAACGTGGAATATCTGCTGTGGCTTGAAAAGAACTCGCCGAGAGACTTGCAAAAGGTCTATTCGGCATATCCACAGGCAGAGCGTTTAATGTTCAACTACAAGCAGAATGAAAAATGAATATCAGTAAGTCAACAAAGGAACTGGAGGCGTATTTTCGTGAGGACGGGAACGCCCCCGAGACAATCAATCACCATATCAAGCGTGCGGCATTGGCTATCGCCACCGTGTGTGCCCATCCCGCAGACCTGACGGCAGAGGACTTGGAAGAAATCGCCCTTCCCCTCGACCACCTATCAAGAATCATCGACATCATAGACAGGTATGAAGATTAAGCAGTCAGAGACAAAAGAGGTGATGCGCTCACAGTTGAGCCTCAACCCCTACAACCCGAAGGTCCATAGCGACAAGCAGGTGGACGGTCAGCGCAAGAACATCAAGGCTTTCGGCTATCTGGGGGGCATCGTGTGGAACCAGCGCACGGGCAACCTCATAGACGGACACCGCAGAGTGAAAGCCCTCGACCTGCTGAACAAATACGACGGCACTAACGACTACCCCGTGAAGGTAGAGGTTGTGGATTTCGACGAAAAGGCAGAGAAGGAGCAAATGACTTACATGGCACTCGGCTCGACACGCCCTGACTATCAGATGATTGCCGACTATCTGCCCGACATAGACGCTAACCTTGCAGGCATCGAGCCTTATGACCTCGCACAGATAGAAAGTTTCCTCCCACAAGAGCCTGTCGTCGTTGAGGCTATGGACGACCTGATAACCCCCGAAGTGACACAGGAACGCCGGGTGGTGGCAAAGGAGCAGCGTCGTGAGAACAACGAAAGGGCAGTCCAGGAACAACGGGACATCGAGGCTTATATCACCATCAGTTTCAAGGATGCGGAGGAAAAGCGTATGTTCTGCGACATCACGGGCATAAGGGAGAGTGACAAGTTCATATCAGGCAGTGAAATAATAGAAATGATACAATGATACCACCGGTAGAAAAGTTCAGAGAGGCAATGACGAAGTACCGAGGCAACCTATCCCAAGTGGCAAGGGCTTTCGGTGTGAGCCGTCATGCCGTATATGATTGGATAAACAAAAATCCAGAGTACAAGAACGTGCTCAGCGATGCGCGTGGGGAGTTCCTCGACGAAGTAATATCAACCGCAAGGGTTGTCGCGCTCGGCATCCCGCTGAAGGACGATAAAGGCAACTTTGCAGGCTATCAGGTTCCTCCAGACGGCAGTATGCTCAGATACCTTCTCAGCACACTCGGACGGACAGAAGGCTTTGGGGAACACATCGACGTGACCTCTGACGGCAAGGCGTTAAGCGGAGTCACGCTGACCCCACAAGAGGCAAAAGACTTAATCAGACAGATTGAAGAAAGTTGTTAGACCATAGAATTTGATTACCATATAAATTCTGTTGGAAGTGCAGTTCTATGCACGAACTCATATATTCATTGATAGGGGAGCTGGCCGTGAGGTTCGCTCCCTTCTTCATTTCATCAGCCCTTCACGCTCTGCCTTCTCCCTTACCGCAGCATTGATGAAGCCGTTCCTGTTCTCCACTTTGTCAAGCACGGGGATAAGGTCGGCTTCTGCCTTGTAGTGGTAAGACTTTAGCTTTTTGTCCTCTGGCGTGCGGGGGCGACCCACTGGATTCTTCTCTTTTTCCTTCTGTTCCATATTTGGTTACTAAATACTTTTGTGCAAAGGTAGCCATTTTCTTTCTATTATAATAATGTACACCGAAATTATAACAAATTTTAATTGTGT
>JAEEGL011354730.1_pt1 | contig 12938 bp, 6 predicted proteins | sample 9134231 | NCBI WGS metagenome assembly JAEEGL01 (sample SAMN16246548, study PRJNA631951) | gut metagenome | biome: gut microbiome; feature: rumen; material: fiber-attached | host: Bos | place: Iran: Karaj | collected 2018-10 | reverse complement strand
TTATGAAATTTAAAAGAATATTTTTAATAGTTTGTGATTCAGTAGGATGTGGTACTGAACCAAATAGTTATTTATATGGTGATGATGGAGCAAATACAATAGCACATATTGCAGATTACTGTGGAGGAATTAATTTACCTACATTAGAATCACTTGGTTATGGAAATTTATGTGACATTAAAGGCGTCAAAAAAATCAAAAGTGATAAAGGCTATTACGGAAAGATGCAGGAAGCCTCTAATGGTAAAGATACATTAACAGGTCACTGGGAATTTATGGGAATAAAAACAGTAGAGCCATTTGTAACTTTTACAGATACTGGATTTCCTAAGGAGCTTATTGATGAGCTTATACAAAAAACAGGACATGAGATATTAGGTAATTATGCTGCATCAGGAACTGAAATATTAAAGGAGCTTGGAGAAGAGCATATTAAAACTGGAAAGATGATTGTATATACATCGTCAGATTCAGTTTTACAAATTGCAGCACATGAAAAGTATTTTGGCTTAGATGAGTTATATAGATGCTGCAAGATTGCAAGAGAGATATGTATGGATCCTAAATGGAAGGTCGGTAGAATCATCGCAAGACCTTTTATAGGTGAGTCTAAAAATGAATTTGTTAGAACACCTAATAGACATGATTATGCCTTATCACCAAGTGATAGGACTGTTTTAAATGAATTAAAGGATAATGATTTTGATGTAATCTCTGTTGGTAAGATTAATGATATTTTTAATGGATCAGGTATAACTGAAGCTTTTAAGACAACATCTAATGAAAACGGAATGGAAGTCACAATTGATATATGTAAGAATAAAAACTTTACAGGATTATGCTTTATTAACCTCGTAGACTTCGATTCTGTCTATGGACATAGAAGAAATCCGGTTGGTTATAAGGAAGCTTTCGAGAGGTTTGATAGTTTACTAAACGAGATGATGAAAGAATTAAAACAAGATGATTTAGTTATAATTACTGCAGACCACGGAAATGACCCTACTTGGAAGGGTACTGATCACACTAGAGAATACGTACCATTAATCGCTTATTCAAAGACCACCAGAGGTGGTTCTTTGGGAACAAGAAAAACATTTGCAGATATAGGCGCTGCAATAGCCGAAAATTTCGGTGTAAAAATGCCTAAAATTGGACAATCATTTTTAAAGGAGCTAGAATAATGAATAATTTCGTTTATTATGCCCCAACGAAGGTTTTCTTTGGAAAGGGTGAAGAATTAAAAATAGGACAAATTTTGAAGGAATATGGCTATAAAAAGATTATGCTTCATTATGGCAAATCTTCAATTAAGAAATCTGGTCTATACGATGTAATCGTAAATGAACTAAACAAATGTAAAATCGAATTCGTAGAATTAGGTGGTGTAGAGCCTAACCCTAAGCTTAGCTTAGTGCTTAAGGGAGTAGAACTTGCAAAAAAAGAAAAGGTCGAATTAATTTTAGCAATTGGTGGCGGATCTGTTTTAGATTCATCTAAAGCAATTTCTGCAGGTGCAAAGGTAGACTTTAGTCCATGGAAATTTTCTATCGGAGAGGAAAAAGTAAAGGATAGAATTCCTGTAGGAGCGATTCTTACTATATCCGCTGCAGGAAGTGATATGTCAAATTCTTGTGTTATAACAAACGATGAGACATTAGAAAAGAGAGGATTTTCAAGTGACTTCAATAGACCATTATTTGCAATACTAAATCCAGAGCTAACTTACAGCGTTAATAAATGGCAAACTGCATGTGGTGTCGTAGACATTATGATGCACACATTAGAAAGATATTTTTCTAATGGAAACGAGCCTAATGATTTAACTGACAATCTTGCCTTAGGGCTTCTAAAAGCTGTTTATGATGCAGGTAAGGTAGTTATGGAAAATCCTAATGACTACGACGCTAGAGCAACTCTAATGTGGGCAAATAGTCTTTCACATAACGGATTAACAGGATGTGGTAAGGTGTATTTCATGGCCGTACACCAGATGGAACATGAAATAAGTGGTATGTATGATCATGTATCACATGGTGCTGGCCTTGCAATACTATGGCCACAATGGGCACTCAATTCTTATCAAGCAGCCCCAAAAAGGTTTTTAAGGCTTGCTTACGAGGTTGTCGGCATAATTCCTAGTGGTAACGACGAAAAAGACATTGTAGACGGAATTTTGGGCCTTAAGGCATATTTCAAGTGGCTTGGAATGCCTACATCCCTAAGTGAAGTCAACGTCAAAAAAGAAACGTTAAAGGATCTAGCATGGAACGCTATGTTCAAGGGTAAAAGAGTACTTCCTGATATCGTAACAGTAGACTATGATTTAGCACTTAAAATTTTAGAAGAATCATATTAGAAATCGAGATATAAATCGAGCACCTGGAACGCTATAAAACCAGGTGCTTTTTTTGTGCCTCATATAAGGGTGGTAGAGAGGTCAAAAAAAATTTCGTTTTGTATCTAGTCTTTAATACTAGATATAGAATTAATAAAAAGTAGAATTACCAAACTTTCAAAAATAAACAATGTTTTTAAAAACTAGATAGTGAACAAAAATAGTAAAAATTGTCAATTTTAAAAAACAAACAAATTGTTATAAGTTTTGAGTAACAAAAAGACTGGTAGATACCTTGCTCGATTTGAGGCCGTTTTAGCCAATTGACTGTTCTTTAGAGTAAAAACGTACAAATTACCATAGTACAGGCAAGAAGTGAAAATAAGGCAAAATACAAGCCCTCCGTAAAGAAAAAAAGTGATGTAGTGGTGGTAGCAAACGTACGCGTTGATATGTGCGTGCGCGCGTATACTGGGCAAAGCATTTTTAGAATTTCATGATCATTATCTGGCAAAACAGGAAATCAAAAAGTTGCATTTTTAAAAAGAAAAAAAGTAATATGATTCTTTAAAAAAATCAATTCTATTTTAGAAGCGTTAGCAAATAAGTATTAGAACTGCTAAATATATAAAATTAGCAATCAAGAAGTGCATATGCTAAAAAAATTAGTGTTCGCAAAATAAAAACATTAAAATAAATTAAGTTTGGAAAATAAGAATATATTAATATATCCATGGTAAAGGGGATAAAAGAAATATTTCAAACTCTATCTAGTTTTAAAAACGAGATTAATAGACATATTTTAGAAAAAAATTTCAAGATCAAAATACGCCTGAAAACTATACAAATCGAGAAGATGATAGTTCCTATAGCAAGCCTCTCGATTGCTAAAATTTTAAAATCGTATCTAGTATTGATTACTAGATGAAAACCTTTTCATAAAATCAGATGAGTAATAAATTGATATTTAAAATCATTTATTATTACATTATTTATGTATATTTATATTTATTATATATTATATAGAAATAAGAGCAATCAGAAGCTGATCATACCTTTTTGGTACATGTCACAGGAGCTCCAAATCAGAAACAAAACCGTCTAAACGCACTCTTTTAGGACACTTTGAGTGTGTTTAGGGTCTATTTTTGAAAACGAACGTGTCCAAAACCGGGTCGTGATGGGGTTCTGAACGTGTGAAATTCATAAAATTGATGAATCGAAATGACCAATTATCCGCAAAATCGATTCTCGATGTCAAAAATCATTAAAAGTAGGTATTTTCGAGCACTTTTTGACCGATGTAAGAACCATACTGATAATCCACCAATTCACATTTAGTTAAAAAACCGCATAGTTAAGCCATTTATTATTGGTTAACATAATATATATTATGATAACTTATTTATTTAAATGAAAATACCAAAAACACTGCTTTTACATCCAAAATTATTCATTTGAGTATCTAAAATTGCGTTTTTAAGCCATTTTTAGTCTTTTAAACTACTCCACAGAACCCCATTTGAATATGTTTAAGAATAGAGGGCAAAAATCTTGAAAAAACGAAAATATTGCATTTGAGCAATTCTCAAGCTCGTCGTTTTCGTCTTCTCAAAGCTAAAACCAAGATTCCTGAATCAGACTTTGTAATTTTAAACCGCGACGTCAAAATGACCAGTTCTTCTACTACTTCTACCCCTGATTTATTAAAAAACTATATTGATTTAGTCCAAAACCGGTAAAAAATACCCATTTTTTATATATTCAAACACCTATATTAATATATATGTATTTATATGGGCAAAAAATGATCTATTTTCTTATATAAACAGACATCACTATTTATATACCAAATTCAAATCGTTTTTATTTATGACATTATTTATGTCATATTACTAATTGATACATAAATAATGTCATTATCATTTGAAACTATTGATTAATTCTATTTTTGTGTATTTTCGGCCTTTTTTTGTGTATTCTGTATATTTTTCTATCTCTCATACTCATTAAGCTTTTTTTGCCCAATTCTTATTTAATGTTTATTTTCATGTTTTCATAAATATAAAATTGACATTATTTATGATTTAATTGAAAACAATTATGAAAATGACTGCTTCATATATTCTTTAAATTATAACTAAAATGTGTACGTATCATACACCTCAATGTTCGTATTTTTTGAACAAAAAAAAGTAGGCAGCCTTTATTTTAGGTTGCCTACTATATAACTAATCTTCATTGCCTATCATATCGAAAATATTGATTTGTCTGTCTCTTCTTGATAAATCCATGTTATCAATAAGCTTCGTCCAAGTAGCTGATCTACCTGTTCCATTTGAGATAATTTTTCCACTTTCTTTAAGTGTTTCTAGGGCTCTATTTATGGTCGAATCAGACATATATGGACACTTTTCTTTGATATCATTTTTAGTAAAATTTTGTCCTAAAGACAGGATTGCAGAGCATGCTGCATCGATTTTATTGATCTTAATATCCTTGTTAAATCTAGAATCTTGAGTCATTCCTTCTACTGTTTTATAGCCTTCAATCATCAAATTTATGATCACATTATTAAGCTCTGTGATATCAGAAAATCCCTCATTATAGCCGTACGAAGCCTTAGCAATCGCATGTGTAAATTCTTCTATTTTGTTGTAGTAAAATTCAAAGAAACTAACATACTTAAATACGTTAAAACGTCTACTTACTAACAAACAGTAGGTACTTAGTATAGCCATAAACTCGTTATAATCAGTGAAATATTCCTGTTTTAAGGCGTCTATAAAGTATCTCGTGATAACCTGCGTAGCCTCGATTTCATCGTCTTCTAGGTCCTTTTTTACCGCTGTAATTTCCACCTGAAATTCATCTCTTTTTGACACTCTTTTTTTCTCTGTAACTAGCCCCATTTGAGAGTCTAATAAAGTGTATGCAAAACCGAACTTTTTATCGTCCTCAAATATCCTTGTTCCAAGCATTAAAAATTCATTAGAATCTAGGTTCAAATCAGTACCTATTTTTTGGACTAAAGTGAATACTCCTTTAAGCTTAGAAACGATTCTTTCATCTCTAGTTTTAGGCTCTGAGTCCTTCTTCAACAATGATCTCATTCTGGCATCAGATACCTTTAAATCTAAAAATCTTGCTGCATATTTAACATCCTTCTCGATTGTTTCAGAAATTATATTTTTCATAAAATTCTTCAAAATTTCTTCATAATAGAAGTCTTTTCCCTTATATGTATACAGCTTCGTAATACTACTTACTAGTTCAACAGTAAACCTTGCATTGTCCACCATTTTTATACATTCCATGTTTTTACCATCCTCCTCAATTCCATTTAGAATTATAGCAAACAAACGTATTCAATTCAATATATTTGAATATGTTTTTGATGCTTTTATAGCTATTTTTAATATCTAAACTTATTCATTTGTATAATTATGAGTATATTTAATACTGTTTTTATGTAAATAACTTACTCATGCATAAAAAAACAGGCTTTTTCAGCCTGTAATTTTACCTTTTATCTTCGGTGTAAAAGATAGATCCACCTACAAATTCTCTTAAAAGCGAATTGCAAGGAATCCATGTATCAGTGATTGTCTCGTAGTATTTTAAGAATCTTCTAAGTCTAGTTGAGATAACGAAATATGGAGATGTTTTAGGTATCTCATTAAGGACTGGAATGGCATATTTTGCTAGTACCAAAAGCTCATATGCAAGCTCTGAATTAAAGATTGCATCAGCATTATTTTGATACTTATATATCCATTTGAACTCACCAGCACGAACTGATTGCCACATTTCTAGAGTCCTTTCACATCCGATATTTCTAAACTGTTTATCTCTTACAATACGTCTTATCAAACGAACTTCAGATAGCGAAATTGGAGTATGATCATCAATTCCATATTGGCCTAGCGGAGCAATAAATATCTTAAATTTTTGCTCATCAGGTACTGATGGAAGGATGGCTGGATTCAAGGCATGAATGCCTTCTAAAAGGATTGGTTGCTTTGGAGAAATCTTAACAGGATCAGTAAATGTTCTTTTTCTACTCTTAAAATCAAACCTAGGAAGCTCTACCTCTTCTCCATTTACAAGCTTATATATCACCTTGTCAAAAAGCTTTAAATCAAGGGCATTTAGATGCTCATAATCAGCATTTCCCTTCTCATCTAACGGATATTGGGATTGCTCTGTAAAATAGAAATCATCCATTGATATCATTAGTGGTTCTATTCCTCTAGCCAATAGTTCTATTCTTAGTCTATTTGTAAATGTAGTTTTTCCACTAGATGATGGCCCTGCAACAGCTATAACTCTATATTTTTCAATTCCTTCAGCAATCTTTAAACCTATTTCAGCCAACTGGTTATTATGTCTTGTTTCTGAAATATTAATTAATTCTAGAGCTTTACCATTAATAACTCTATCATTGATTTGAGATATCGTAGATATCTTTATTGTTCTACCCCAGCTATTTGCTTCACGAAGTGTGTTTCTAAATACCTTTTCTTCTTCAAATTCAGGGAAGCCTCCGTTGTATTCAGCTCTAGGATAAAATAACAAGAATCCTGGGGAATAAAACTTTAGTTTTAATCTATTAATATATCCTGTTGAAGGAACCATAATATCATACATGTAATCATAATATCCACCGCACTCATAAATGTTGACTAATTGATCTCTATGATATTTTAAAACGTTAAGCTTATCATAATATCCTTGCCTTTGATATATTTCTTGAGCTTCCTCTAACGATATTTTTAATCGATTTAAAGGAATATCTAAAGATATTATTTTATTTATTTCTTCTTCTAATTCATCAAGATTTTCCTGTAAGAATGCATGTCCTAAATTAGAAACGCTACAAAATATAGATCTACAAACACTATAATTAAAATTAATTCTTGCATTAGGAAATCTTCTCTTACATGCCATAGAAACTAAAAATCTTATGGCTGCTTCATACATTTTTGTAGCTCTTAAATCAGATAAATCAAGTAATTCTATTTCAGAATCACCCTTTAATTTGTATGTGAGTTCCTTGGTTTTATTATTAATTTTAGCTGCCACAAATCTTTTATCCGGGTTATCTATAAAGTCCATAATTCGTTGTGGTTGAGCCATTTCTATGACTTTTTCACCTATTTTTACCTGCATAAAAATCTCCTCTTTTTTTTATTTCAAAACGTATCTAGTGTTAAAAATAAACAAATCTTATAAAGAATATAAATACATAAAGTTTTAAAAACTAGATTGACTTTGAAATATTTTTTTTGCCCTATATAGAGCCTAGCTTATTCAAATGAAAATAAAGCTTACTTTGTATAATTATACCATTTTTAACTAATTCTTTCAATTCAGCTATTTTCACTCATATTTTAGACAATATAGTATTTTTCACTGACTATCTAGTTATAAAAAATATAAACAAGTATAATTAATACGATAAGTTGAAGAAAAATTATTTATCTCGTAGTTTTTAATACTAGATGTCGTTTGAAATATTTTTTAGGTATTTTCAGTCATTTTCATAGTTTTACGCTATTCGTAATAGCAATCGAGAAATGGTTTTGTGGGTATTTGTCCATCTCGATTCGTGATAGAAAAACCACTATTTTTGCCCTTTTTTTGACTTTTTACAAGTATTAGCACTATTTACGGTATAAGATCAGAAAATAGCTAAAACAAGAAAATTTGAGGTTTTTTCATAAAAATAGCTTAATTATGGCTTAAAAGAATTTTTTATTTGATCAAAAAAATATCTAGTTTCATTTGATAGCATTTGTATTTATTATATATGCATTTGCTAGTTCTTCAAACTAGATACGCAGCGAAATTATTTTTCTGTATACTGCTAAGCTAGTTATAGAAACAAATAAATATAGCATTTACAATAATTATCTAAGCGCTGTATCACTTCCATAAATGCTTTTATAAAAGCTTATTTGAAAATGCTCTTTTATTCTCCTGTCGTATTTATTTGACAAAAAATGAGGCTATCTAAGCCTCTATAGATCGTTTATTTTTCAATTTTTAGTAGTTCTTAATTTAGTTTGTTTATGCATGAAGCAACCGCATAATTCAAAATAATCAGTTTATTCTTTGTAGAATCAGCTATTCATTTGTTTTATGAATATTGCCATATCATTTTCAAATTCAAAAGAGCCATAAAATTTTACGCATCATAATATCTTCTATTTTTGATTCGTTTAATTTTGTTAAAATTACTAATCTGGTTCTCATACCATAATTGTTTATTATTCTTATCAAAGCAAAAATTGATCTTTTTATTTTCTATCTAGTTTTATTTACTTTATAGTTATTGATAATTATATTTATATCTAGTTTATTATACTAGATAGTGTTTCGAAATCATATATAAATTGCTTCGAAATTTTATAGTCTGACAACATATATACTATAAGTATATGAATAATTTTTATTTTAGTTAAAAGAAAAAAGCCCATTTTTGGGCTTATTCTTGTTTATTTTCTTCATTATCAGTAGATGTAGCTGTATCAGCATGAGTATCATCCTCTGCCTCATATGCTGCATTAGAAAGTATAGGCTCATCTGATGAAGCTTCTTCATAAGATGCCTCTATAGCCTTTTTAGCTTTAATAGCTTCATCATCGAATTGTTCGATAGATGCATCATCATCTAACAATGTTTCTTCCTCTTCAGGAGCTTCCTCTACTTCAACATAATCAACAACCTCATCGCCCTCTTGAATCTCATTAGGATCAATTGGGTTACCATCTTCATCAACATATTGAATTTCTTCCTCAACTGGTTGAGCCTCAGCTGTTTCAAGCTGTCTTACAAGCTCATCAGGATCTAGGAATGAAGATAATTCTGAATCAAGGTCGAAATCATATTTGTATTGTTGTTGTGTATCTTGTTGTGTCTGCTCAAGATTTTGCATAGCATTTTCTAATGCTTGGTTATTAACATCATCTTCGTAATCTAATACACGATCTTTTAATCTAAAATAAGCTAAATTTACTTTTCTAAATTTATATATAGTCTTAGTAGGTTTTAACACGAATGTTAGGAATCTTCTACCGCGTTGTCTACCAATTACCTTACCAATAATATCTTCCTTATGAATAACATGGTATTCCTTTTCATGATCACCAGCAACGTAAATACTAAATTCTTTAAATTTAATTATACGTCTAATGAAATATTCATCATGGCTCTTGTATAAAACCATATCCTTTTTTTCAAGTCTTTGAGGAGTTCTAATATGAGCAAAATCATCTTTTCTTAATAGAGGCTTATTCATATCATCCTCTATACGTAAGGTTCCGATTAATCCTGCTGCAACTCTCTCAAGAACAACATCAAGACAGTTTACATCAAGCTTTTCTTCTTCGATTTCTTCAGTTGGATTTTCTTTTTCTAGGTTATCCTGTAAAACAGGTCCTTCAACCCTCTGGAATTTTCTCATAGTTTCTCCTCTTAAAACAATTATTAATTATATTATATATAAAAGCTATGAAAATATCAAGTAGACTAAAATCTAGAAATTATCAGTTTTTGAATAATTTTGGCTTATATTTCATTTTATTATTATTCATAATTAAATAATCATAATAGTATCAAAAATAAAAAATAGGCAATATTTGGTGTCATATTGCCTATAATTATTACTTATTAATTACTTTCATCATCAAATAATGAAATTTTCTTATATTTTACTTCTTTTTTATCCTTATCCTCAGATATGTCAATTGAATCATCAAGTGCTGTACCATTCTCTTTAGCAAGGATTGCATCTAATTCATCAAAGATACCTTGATTAGAATCCTTTTTAGAAGTTACAATAGGAGCTTCCTCCTCAATACCAAAGTCTTCAGAGAATAAATCAGATTTAACCTCAACTAAATATTCAGGAGATACTGCTGCATCAGGCTTTGATGGCTCTGGTAATCTCATCTGTACAAAATCAGTTAATAATGGATTAGTTGGGGTAATAGCTTTTCCACCATCTGATACATTATATTTTAAGATTTGTGCATCGATATCCTCACTACCATTTTTATAATCTAATGAGATTTTAACATTCTCTTTATATTGGTTAGGAGTCATCTTTTTAGCATCTACAATTAAATATGGATTAGATTTTAATTTTTTAATTACTGGATTACCTGAGCGGCTACGCTTAGTTAATAATACCTCAGTAACCTTCATACGCTTAATTGTATTACGGTTAGTTGCAAGTAAGAAATCATCATTTTTATTACAATAGATTACACTTACAACCTCATCACCAGTTTTTAAATTAATTGATTTTACACCACCAGCGTTAGTTCCATATAATGATATATCAGTCGCTCTAAATCTTAGAGCTTCAGCACTCTTTGTAAATACCATAACCTCTAGTGGATCTTTTATCATATCTACAGATACAAGCTCATCATCATTACATTTCATTGCCTTAACTGGCTTAATATATCTTTGAAGCTGGAATCCACTTAAAAGTGTCTGCTTCATCATACCCTTTTTAGTTGCTAATAATAATGAATATGGCTCATTAAAATTAGTTATTGCGAATGCGGCAACAAATTTTTCCTTTGGTGAAGTTGATACTAATGTAGAAATAAATGTACCTACCTCTTTAAATTTTACTTCAGGAATCTTAAATACTGGTAAATAAATGAAATTACCTAAATTAGTGAAGATTAATAATGTATCTAATGTTGAAACCTCTTTTAGGAATAATAATGAATCATTATGCTTTAGATCATTTGATTTAGACGCATTATACGCTTTTAGGTTTGCAGGCTTTAAATATCATTCCTTAGAGATTGAAACCATTGTTTGTTCTTTAGATACAAGGTCAGTTTCATCAATTTTAATTGATTGAACCTCATCTTCAATTTGAGTACGTCTTGGACATACTAGGGCTTTATTTATTTCTGATAATTCATGCTTAATTACCTTTAGTAATTCTTTTTCAGAAGATAAAATCTTATTATATTCAGCTATGTTTTCATTTAATACAACATTTTCTTGTTGTAATGCCATTATATCCTGATGAGATAATGAATATAAACGCATCATAACGATAGCCTCAGCCTGTTCAGGTGAGAAATCAAATGCCTTAACTAAGTTATCGATAGAGTCTTGCTTATTCTTACTGTGACGGATAATTGCGATAACCTCATCAGTTACATCAAGCATCTTGATTAAGCCTTCAACAATATGAAGTCTCTTTTTAGCCTTCTTTAAATCAAAATTAGTTCTATTTGTAACTACATCCTTTTGATGATCAATATATGCATCTAAAATAGGTAATACACCAAGACGCATAGGACGCTTATTACAAATAGCTACCATATTATAGTTACAGTTAGTTTGTAGGTCAGTATTTTTAAAGAAATAATTGATTATTACATCGACATTTGCACCCTTCTTAAGGTCAATTGCGATTCTTAATCCATCTCTACCTGATTCATCTCTTACTTCAATTACATCAGGTACCTTACCATCCATTCTTAGCTGTTCCATTCTTTTAACAGTCTGAGATTTGAAAATATCGAAAGGAATTTCAGTTATAACAATTCTTTTTTGACCATCCTTATTCATATCCTCAACTTCATATTTGCTTCTTACACAAACACTACCAGAGCCAGTTAAAAATGCTTCTCTAATAGATTCCTTACCCATTACGATACCGCCTGTTGGGAAATCAGGACCTGGCATTATTTCAAGTAGGTCATCTACTGTCATATTAGGATTATTAATTCTAGCTATAGTAGCATTAATAACTTCGTTAATATTATGAGTTGGAATATATGTTGCATAACCTGAAGAAATACCCATACTACCATTAACTAATAAATTAGGGAATCTTGCAGGAAGTACTGTTGGTTCTATTTCTTCGTCATCGAAGTTTGGAACGAATGGTACTGTTTGTTTTTCTATATCCTCTAGTAAATATTCTGAATTTTTAGATAATCTAATTTCAGTATAACGCATTGCGGCAGGTCCATCGCCATCGATTGAACCATTGTTACCGTGCATATCAATTAGAGGTACACTCATTTTCCATGTTTGAGACATACGTACTAATGCTTCATAAATAGATGAGTCGCCATGTGGATGGTACTTACCCATTACTTCACCAACGATACGTGCTGATTTTTTATATGGAGCATTTGCAGTAACCTTTAATGCATTCATACCATAAAGAATACGTCTTTGAACTGGCTTTAAGCCATCTCTAATATCTGGAATAGCACGCTCTTGAATAATATATTTAGAATATCTACCAAAACGATCTCCAAGAGCCTCTTCAAGCTTTAATTCTTCAAACTTTTCCGCAAGGAAAATATCAAGCTTTTTCTTTAAATCTTGCTTAGCCATGATTATTCTCCCTCCTCAAGTGTAAATTGGACATGATTTTCAAGCCATTCTCTACGTCTATTGGCATCACTACCCATTAGTACCTCAATTTGATTTTCAGCTTCAGCTTCGTCATCAATTGAAACCTTAACTAATGTTCTTGTTTCAGGATTCATTGTTGTTTCCCATTATTTTTCTGCGTTCATTTCACCAAGACTTTTGTATCTTTGTA
>JAEEGL010460971.1_pt1 | contig 12938 bp, 10 predicted proteins | sample 9134231 | NCBI WGS metagenome assembly JAEEGL01 (sample SAMN16246548, study PRJNA631951) | gut metagenome | biome: gut microbiome; feature: rumen; material: fiber-attached | host: Bos | place: Iran: Karaj | collected 2018-10 | reverse complement strand
GCAAGGCGGGGTATCGTAAAGCGGTGGAGATAGTACCTTTGATCCAGCTTTATGCCGGTGATGCGGACGTCCTCACCGAAGTACGCGCTCTCATTTTCCAGGAAGCGCACGCCGCAGTCCGCGAGCCTGCGGAAATAAACCGTGCCGCGGGTCCGCATCCTGTCCTCGTGGTTCCCCGGCCCGTAGAATACCGGCCAGTTAAGCGCGGCGAATTCCAGGAACGCGAGGGATACATCATATTTCTCCCGGTCCTTCGGACAGGTCACCATATCCCCGCCCACAAGAACCGCATCCGGATTTATCCTGAGGAGCGCCCGCCGGAGCGGGGTGTTGTCCTCCCCGAATACCTTCTCATGCAGGTCCGTCAGGAAAACAAAGGTCACAGGCCTCCGGATTTTCGGGGAAGAGATTCCGTACTCCTCCACGACAAAGCGGTTTCTCTCATATTCTGAGCGCAGAAGGAGAACCCCCGCGCATCCCGCGGCGGCCCCGAGTCCTCTGAGAAGCCTTTTTGCCGGCTTTTCCATCTGGCTCCCTCCCTCGCATAATAATACGCATATCATTCTAACCTCCGTTCCCGGATTGGTCAAGTGCGTTTGAAAGTGCGCATTTCAGTATTGAAAAAACCATTTCACTGGAATATGATACATACAGTTTTTTCAGGGAAGGCGTTTCATTATGCAGAAAAACATGACTTCGGGAAGTGAGTGGAAAACCATCCTGACATTCTCCCTTCCGATTATGGGAGCCAATCTGCTCCAGGTAACCTACAACTTTGTCGACAGCGTCATACTGGGGAATTTTGTCGGTTCCTCCGCCCTCGGGGCCGTGGGGCTGGTCTTCTCCATGGTCTGGCTTCTGACCGCCGTGTGCACCGCGCTGGGAAACGGAACCAATATCGCGGTCGCCCAGTTCTTCGGCGCCGGAAAACAGCGGGAGATCCATGAGACCGTCAGCGCGGCATACCTCATGTGCATCCTGGTCAGCCTCGGGCTTATCGCGCTCGCTTTCCTCATCGCGGATCCCCTCATCATCGGATTCCTGAAGGCTCCGGAAAACATGCAGGCGGACAGCCGCACCTACTTCCTGATCTACGGGGGCGGGACCATTTTCCTGCTCCTCTACAACGTCACCTACGGGATCCTGCGCGCCCACGGAGACTCCCGCGGTGCCATGATTTTCCTTTTCGTATCCGCCCTCCTGAATGTGCTTCTTGACCTTATCTGCGTCGTATCCCTCCGGATGGGAGTCGCGGGGGCCGCGATTGCCACCGTCGTCTCTGAGGCGGGCGCGGCGGCCGCCAGCATCCTCTATATGAAGCATGTGCTGCCGGGCATTTTCCCCCGGCGCCCTTCCCTCTCGGAGTTCGGCCGCTACGCCGGCCTTCTCACCCGCCTGAGCGTCCCGATTGCCCTGCAGACCGCGGTGAATTCCACCTGCTTCCTGATTCTGCAGCGGCTGATCAATTCCTTCGGCGCCGCCAGCATCGAGGGCTACGCGGCCATGCTCAAGATTGAGCAGTACGCCCACATTCCGTCCAACAGCTTCAATGTGGCGATCTCCAGCTTTACCGGCCAGAACATCGGGGCCGGCCTCTACGATCGCGCACAGCGCGGATACCGGGCCACCATCCGTATGGGCGTCGGCATCTGCGCTGTTCTCTGTGTCATCGTATTCCTTTTTGACAGCCGGCTGCTGGGGATTTTCGGCATTTCCGGGGAATCCCTGAAGCGGGCCTGCGAGCACCTTGACCTGCTCATGCTGTTCATCTGGATGAGCACCATCACCAATATCACCAACGGGTTCCTGCAGGGGGCCGGCGATGTGAAGATCCCCGCCCTCTCCACCCTCGTAAACCTGGCGGTCAGGCTTTCCCTGTCGTTCCTCCTGGCGCTCACCCCGGTGGGCTACCGCTGCTACTTCGTCAGCATGCCGCCGGCCTGGACCGTGGCGTGCCTCCTGGTCGTCCTGCGGTACCGCAGCGGCAGGTGGAAGCATTACGGCATTGTCTCCGGGTCCCGGATCCGCTGAATCTCCTGCTCCACCCGGCGTTCCTCATACTCCGCCGCCTGTTCCACGGCTTCTTCGTACCCTGTCAGCGCGGCGAAGGGAGAAAACTGCGCCGCCCGGTCCCCGCGGGGCATCTGCGGATGCCGCGCGGACACATGGTGGGGCAGGCCGATGATATCGCTGTAATCCTTTTCCTGTTCTGTCCCCATATCCTTTCGCAGCTCCTTTCTTCCGCACTACTTTTTATGCCCGCCGACCTGGCCGTTCCGCTCCGCCGCGGTGGCGCCCTCCTGCAGGCTGGTTCCTTTCAGCACGGCGTTTTTTCCGAATTTCTTCTGTATCTCCAGAACCGCCTTCTGCATCCGCTTCTCCCGGGCAAGGCGTTCTTCCTCGGCTTTTTTCTCCCTCTCCCTCGCCTCATAGTCGGTAAACATATCCAGCTGCTCATAGCGCGGCGCTTCCTTCTCCCGCTGCTCCGGCTCCACATGGACGGCAGCCGTGTACATCCTGCGCACCAGGAGGTCCGGCTCCACAATCCTGTCGTAAAGGCGGAGCATGGCGGAGATAATAATCTCCCCGGAGGATGTGCGCCGGCCCAGGTTTTCCGAGCCGTAGGCCCTCTTCGGCACCTCCCGCCCGTAATGGTCCGTCTCTGTGGGAATCTTCACCTTTTTCCGGAGCTCCGGATCCTGCAGGTTCAGGATATCGTACCCCACCGTCAGGGTGACCTGATCCGTGGTGAGTCCTTTTTCCGCCAGGTCCAGGACCAGGAATTCCGCCATCTCCCGGACAACCATGCGGGCCATTCCGGCGCTGTAGGGCTTCTGCAGCACCTGTCCGGAGCTGATGCTGGACGATTCCGGCCGGTAGGCTTTGATGTCCGCGATGGTGCAGGGCTCCCACCCCCAGGCGTGGTCGATGAGCAGCTCCGCGTTTACACCGAACAGGCTGTAGAGGAGTTCCTCGTTTAAGTAATCCGTCTCTTTTCCCACGGAGCACCGGGCAATGTCCCCCATGGTGTACATTCCGTGCTGTTCCAGCTTCCGGGCGTACCCTCGTCCGATCCGCCAGAAATCGGTGAGCGGCCGGTGGTTCCAGAGGGTCCTGCGGTAGCCCGCCTCATCCAGCTCCGCGATGCGGACGCCGTCCCTGTCCGCTTCCATGTGCTTCGCCGTGATGTCCATGGCGATCTTTGCGAGATACAGGTTTGGTCCGATCCCCGCCGTGGCTGTGATCCCCGTCTCGGCAAGCACCGCGCGGATCATCCGCAGCGCAAGCTTGCGGGGAGATACCCCGTAGACGCGCAGGTATCCTGTCACATCGATAAACGCCTCGTCGACGGAGTAGACGTGGATGTCCTCAGGGGCTACAAACCGCAGGTAAATACGGTAAATGCGGGTGCTGTAATCCATGTACAGCTGCATGCGGGGCGCTGCCGTGATATATGCCAGCTCCAGGGCGGGGTCATTTTCCAGTTCCCGGCGGCTCGCGGAGGATCCGGCAAATGTCTTCCCGGGGGCACGGCGGAGGCGCTCCCGGTTTACTTCCCTCACCTTCCGCACAACCTGGAACAGCCTCGGCCGTCCCGGAATCCCGCACGCTTTCAGGGCAGGGGAAACAGCCAGACAGATAGTCTTCTCTGTCCGGCTCTCGTCCGCTACCACAAGGTTGGTGTCCAGCGGATCCAGTCCGCGCTCCCTGCATTCCACGGAGGCGTAAAAGGATTTGAGATCTATGGCGATATAGGAGCGTTCCATTCCCTGTCTCTTCCCAAAGTCCGCAAGAGGCGGGACTGCGGCAGTCTCCTGCCGCTTTCCCGCCTCATATGTTTTCCGGTTATCACTTCACTACAATATTCAGGATCCTTCCCGGCACGTAAACTTCCTTCACCACGGTCTTTCCCTCGATGAATTTCTGTACGTTCGGTTCCGCCTTGCCGGCAGCCAGGGCTTCCTCGCGGCCCATGTCAACCGGAATCCGCACGGTCCCCCTCACCTTGCCGTTGACCTGCACGCCGATCTCCACGGTGGCGTCCTTTGTCTTCTCCTCGTCCCAGGCCGGCCACTCCGCCGTCGCGATGAAGCCTTCCTGCCCGAGCTCCGCCCACATCTCTTCCGCCAGGTGCGGCGCAAAGGGGCTCAGAAGCTTCAGGAAGTACAGGAGGTCGGATTTCGTGATGGAACCCGCTTTGCCGAAGTCATTGATGAGGGTCATCATCGCCGCGATGGCGGTGTTGAACTTCATGGCCTCAATGTCCTCGGAGACCTTCTTGATGGTCTTATGTACCTTGGACTCAATCTCCGGATCCTCTTTTTCCGCATTGGCGATATCCGTGAGCGCCGCCACACGGTCCAGGAACCGCTTGCAGCCCTTCACGGTGTCTTCGCTCCACGGCGTCGCGGAGGTGTAGTCTCCCATAAACATGACATATGTCCGCAGGGTGTCCGCGCCGTACGCTTCCACGATATCCATCGGGTCGACGACATTGCCCTTGGACTTGGACATCTTGTCTCCGTCCGGCCCGAGGATCAGGCCCTGGTAGGACCGTTTCGCGTAGGGCTCGGGTGTGTTCACCTCGCCGATGTCATAGAGGAAATGATGCCAGAACCGGGAGTACAGCAGGTGGCGGGTGACATGCTCCATACCGCCGTTGTACCAGTCGACGGGCATCCAGTAATCGATCTTCGCCTTATCGGCAAATGCCTTGTCGTTATTCGGATCCACAAACCGCAGGAAATACCAGGAGGATCCGGCCCACTGCGGCATCGTATCGGTCTCTCTCTTCGCCGGAGCGCCGCACTTCGGGCAGGTGCAGTTCACAAAGGAATCGATGCGCGCCAGCGGGGACTGTCCGTCCTGTCCGGGCTCGAAATTCTCCACATCCGGCAGGGTCAGCGGGAGCTCCTCATAGGGAACGCCCACGGTGCCGCATTTCGGGCAGTGAATCAGCGGGATGGGTTCGCCCCAGTAACGCTGGCGGTTGAATGCCCAGTCCTTCATCTTGTACTGGACGCCGCGGCGCCCGATGCCCATCTTCTCCAGCTCCTCAATCACGCGGGCGATAGAGTCCTTCTTGTTGGTATACCCGTTCAGGAACCCGGAGTTCACCATCATACCGTCCCCGGTATAGGCTTCTTTGGAAATGTCCCCGCCCTGGATAACCTCGATGATATCCAGGCCGAAGGTCTTCGCGAAATCATAGTCTCTCTGATCGTGGGCAGGAACCGCCATGATCGCGCCCGTGCCGTATCCCATCATGACATAATCCGCGATGAAGAGCGGGATCTTCTTGCCGTTCAGCGGGTTGACCGCGTCCAGTCCTTCGATGCGGACGCCGGTCTTGTCCTTGACAAGCTGTGTGCGCTCAAACTCGGACTTCTTCGCGCACTCCTCGCGGTAGGCTTCCACCTTGTCCCAGTTGGAAATGCGGTCCTTATTGCTGTCGAGAATCGGATGCTCCGGCGCGACAACCATGAAGGTTACGCCGAACAGGGTATCCGGCCTGGTGGTATAAATCTCCAGCTTCTCCCCGGTGCCGTCCACCTCGAAATCAACAAACGCGCCGGTAGACTTGCCGATCCAGCTGATCTCCTGCTGCTTGATGCTGTCGGGATAATCCACATCGTCCAGGCCGTCCAGGAGCTTGTCAGCGTACTCGGTAATCCGGAGGTACCATACGTCCTTCGGCAGCTGTACCACGTCGCTGTGGCAGATGTCGCACTTGCCTCCCTGGGAATCCTCATTGGAGAGGACAACCTTGCAGTGCGGGCAGTAATTCACCAGCGTCTTGGCGCGGAATACCAGCCCGTGCTCGAACAGTTTCAGGAAAATCCACTGGGTCCACTTATATTAGTCCGGAAGGGACGTTGAAATCTCCCTGCTCCAGTCAAAGGAGAATCCCACACTCTTCATCTGGTCCTTGAAATGCTCCACATTGTTTACGGTGATGACGTGCGGGTGTGTATTGGTCTTGATCGCGTAGTTTTCCGTCGGAAGCCCGAAGGAATCAAATCCGATGGGGAACAGGACATTATATCCCTGCATCCTTCTCTTCCTGGAAATCACTTCGATACTGGAGTAAGCCTTGATATGTCCCACATGCATGCCTGCCCCGGAAGGATAGGGGAACTCCACCAGTCCGTAGAACTTCGGCTTCTCGCTGAAATCCACTGCCTTGAAGACGCCGGCTTCATCCCAGGCCTTCTGCCACTTCGGTTCGATTCTCTTGAAATTGTATTTCATGACTGTAACCTCTCCTGTATTTATAATACCGAAAAAGAATTATAACATATTTCCATAGGAAAGAAAAGAAAAAGCCGCAGCAGCCGGAATTTTCCGGGTGCCGCGGCGGGCGCCGATTACATGTTCTCCTGGATCATGTCCCTCACTTCCTCAGGTGTGACGCCCAGAGCGACAGATATGCCTTCCTCAAAGGCTTTCTCAACCATCGTCATCATCTGCGCGTCCCTGGAAGGCAGGGTCTTTCCGATCTCAATCCTGTGTCTTTTTCTCCGGTGCAGGTCCTTTGCAATGCGGACCATGTTCACATAGCTCTGCGTATAGAACGCCTTCCTGTACTCCTGTTCCCGCTGCCGTTCGTTCTGGATCTGGAGAGTTTCAATACTCTGAATCCTCTGAATGAGTTCCAATGCTCCTTTTTTAGATATCGCCGGACGCAGCAGCAGCTCCGCATTCTCCTGCGGAACATATATCCGCTCCGTCTGGTCGCGTACCGGTATCAGTACCAGATACTGTTTCGGGGTTCCTGTGAGATCCATCGTCTTAACGGCATCAATTTCACAAACTTTTCCGCTTTTGTGAACTACGTAGTCTCCTTTCCGCATCATATGCAACATCCTTTCTTTATTACTATAGATTATAACACAGTTCTTGATGCAGTGTAAGGAAAAAATGTTTCGAAAACGTTTTTTATATAAATTTTCTTTTCTTCTGCGGCCGCTTGGTTTGTTAAGATTTTGTAAAAAAATGAGCAATTATAGCAGATTGATTATGAACTTTTGTTATATCTGACACTTGCGGCGAGTTGCCGGGAAATTTTCAGATAAGCTAAAATCTTATTTCCCTGTACATTAGATAATTCAAATTATTATCTCGGAGTTCTGAACAATGGGCACAAAAAATCCCGCAGGGTTCCATACCCTGCGGGATTAAGAATTCTGTTTTCAGGATTCAGGCCGGACCTTATGCGTATCAGTCTTCCAGCTCTGCGGCGCGGGCCTCGACTTCCTTCTTCTGGATGTCGCCCGGAGCCTGCTCATAGCGGTCAAACTTGTACTCGAACACGCCGAGTCCGCCTGTCATGGCGCGGAGGTCTGTCCCGTATCCGAACAGCTCGGAGATCGGGATATCCGCGGAAACGGTGGTGCCGCCCTTATGGTCGGATTCCATGCCGAGCACGCGGCCCCTTCTGCGGTTCAGGTCACCCATGATATCACCGGTGAACTGATCCGGCGCTTTGACCTTCAGGGAAGCGATGGGCTCAAGGAGAACCGGGTTGGCCTCCATGAACGCTGCCTTGAACGCCAGGGTTGCAGCCATCTTGAACGCAAGCTCGGAGGAGTCTACCGGATGGTAGGAACCGTCCAGGAGCACTGCCTTCAGGCCGACAACCGGATATCCGGCCAGGGGTCCCTTCTGGACGCACTCTGCGATACCCTTCTCGACAGCCGGGAAGTAGTTCTTCGGAACCGCTCCGCCGAATACCTGCTCTTCGAAGATGTACGGAGTCTCCAGGTCGCCGGACGGGGAGAACTCCATCTTGACATCGCCGAACTGGCCGTGTCCGCCGGACTGCTTCTTATATCTTCCGGGCTTCTCCACTTTCTTACGGATGGTCTCGCGGAAGGCGAATCTCGGCTTGGACAGCTCAACGTCGACCTTATATCTCTCTTTCAGCTTGCTCATCACCACATCCAGCTGCTGATCGCCGATACCGTAAAGCAGGGACTGACGGTTTTCCGTGTCGTTGACAACCTTGAGGGTCAGGTCCTCTTCCATCAGGCGTCCGAGAGCATTGGAAATCTTGTCCTCATCGCCCTTGGTCTTGGCAGCGTAAGCCATATAGGTGTACGGTGTGGAAATCTTCGGCGGGTCATACTCTACCGGGGCATCCCGGACAGCCATGGTATCGCCGGTCTCGGTGACGGACAGCTTCGCGAGGGCACCGATATCGCCCGCATGAAGCTCCGGAACCTCGATGGCTTCCTTGCCGCGGAGCACATACAGCTTCTGGATCTTCTCCTCGGCTTCCTTGGTCACGTTATATATGGTGGTATCGGGCTTCAGCGTTCCGGTGACAACCTTCAGCAGGGAGTAGCGGCCGATGAACGGATCCACAACAGTCTTCCATACCTTCGCGGTCCTGGAAGCTTCCTCGTTGAACTTCGTGGAGAACATCTCCCCGGTGGAGAGGTCCTTGCCCACGCACTCAAAGTGATCCGGACCCGGAAGGTAACGGTCGATGACATGGAGAAGGAAATTGAAGCCCTGGCAGTTAATGCCGGAACCCATGATGACCGGGACCATGTCGCCGGTGCATACGAACTGGCGCAGCGCCGCCTGGATCTCCTCGGTGGTGAATTCTTCACCCGCGAAATAGCGCTCCATATATGCCTCATCCGTCTCAGCGACAGCCTCAATCAGGGCGTCCCTGGCGATGGAGAGGTTCTTCATGACGTACTCCGGAATCTCGCACTCTTCGTAATCGGAAAGCTTGGTAAACCGGCGTCCCTTCATCTTGATGACGTTCGCGAAACCGACGAACTTCTCATCCTCGCGGATCGGAACCTGGAACGGGGCAATCTTTCTTCCGAACTGCTTCTCCAGCTTCAGAAGAAGCTCGCGGAAGCTGGCCTGGTTGTCATCCATGTTGGTGACGAAAATCGCGCGCGGAAGATTATACTCCTCGCACATATCCCACGCCTTGATGGTTCCGGGCTGGATTCCCGCCTTGCAGTTCACGACGATAATAGCCGCGTCCGCAACGCTGGCTGCCTCTTCCACCTCACCGACGAAATCGAAATAGCCGGGAGTATCCAGGATATTAATCTTGAGGGGTCCGCTCTCACCCTTGAACTCCAGCGGGATCACGGAAGTCGAAATGGAAAACTGTCTCTTGATTTCCTCTTTATCATAATCGCTGAGCGTATTCCCTTCCGGAACGCTTCCAAGTCTCTTTGTGATGCCGGTAACGTGTGCAAGCGCCTCCGCTACGGTCGTCTTTCCCGCGCCGCCGTGGCCGAGCAGGATCACATTACGAATCTGTTGTGTACCATAAACATTCATTTGACTTCCTCCTGTAGGTTTAATAAACCGCTCTCCATATTTTACGATAAAACATGGATCAATTCAAGCACTTTAGGGTAAAAGTGTAACAACTGCCCCGGCGGAACAGCCCGAAATATGGCACAATGCCACAACTTTCGGCATTTAACGGTTTAAAGCCCGGAATCGTTGACACACCCGCCGATTCGCATTACAATGGGGGCACGAACAACAGGAGGACTGTTTTTATGAGACAGCTGACCATCGGTTTTATCGGATTCGGGCTTATCGGCGGCTCCATCGCCAGGGGGCTTAAGCGCTCCGACCCCTCTGTCCGGATTCTCGCCTATATGCGCACCCGCAGCACACTGGAGCAGGCCAGGCGCGATCATGTCATCGACGGGATCCTGGACGGCATCGATGAAAACCTGGGTCTCTGCGACATCATTCTCCTCTGCACGCCGGTGGAGTACATCGCGGATTACCTGCGGAAAATCCGCCCATACCTGAAAGAAGGCGCTGTCGTCTCGGATGTGGGAAGCACCAAATCCGCCGTACACGAGGCGGTTCACAGCCTCGGCATGGACCGCTGTTTTGTAGGCGGCCATCCCATGGCCGGCTCCGAGAAATCCGGCTATGAGTACTCCACGGACCATCTCCTGGAAAATGCCTACTATATCGTCACTCCCACGGCCGAGACGCCCCCGGAGCTGACAGACCGCATCGTCGGTATCGCCCGCCATCTCGGCGCCATCCCGCTGCTGATGGAGCCCGGCGCCCATGACCGGGTTGTGGCGGCCATCAGCCATCTCCCCCACCTTATCGCCGCGGCGCTGGTGAACCTGGTGCACGATTCCGACGACGAGGGACAGCACATGAAAAGCATGGCGGCGGGCGGCTTCAAGGATATCACCCGCATCGCTTCCTCCTCCCCCGTCATGTGGGAACAGATCTGCATGACCAACCGCGGCCCTATCCTGGAGATGCTGGACCTGTATGCCCAATCCCTGGACGCCATCCGGCGGGACCTGGAAAATGGCACCGAGGGCGCGGTTTTTGACCTGTTCACGAAATCCCGGGATTACCGGAACAGCTTCGCGAGCACGAGAAAAGGGTCCCTCATACCCTCCTACTCCTTCTTCGTGGATGTCAAGGATGAGCCCGGCGCCATTGCCATCATCTCTTCCATCCTGGCGGCCTCCGGCATCAATATCCGCAATATCGGCATCAATAACGCGAGGGATATGGACGAGTACGCGCTCCGCATCAGCTTCTACGACAAGAAAAGCATGGATTTCGCCGTGGAGCGCCTGGAGAGCTTCAATTTCCGGCTCTCGGCCCATTCGGACAGCAGGAATTAACCGCCTGCGCCCTGCAGGCCGAAGCCGTGCGCATTTTCCATATAAGAAAGGCATCTATCTATGATTATCACACCTGCGCGGTCCCTCCGGGGGGAACTCACGGTCCCCGGGGATAAATCCGTCTCCCACCGCAGCGTCATGGCAGGCGCCCTGGCGGAGGGGATGACGGAGATTGACGGCTTCCCGGCCGGGGCGGACTGCCTCTCCACCATATCCTGCTTCCGGAAGCTGGGCGCAGACATCACCGCCGTGCCCTCCGGAAACGGCGGCGCAAAGGTATCCGTGCGCGGGCGGGGCCTTCGCGGCCTCAGGGCCCCGCAGGAGGTCCTGGACGCGGGCGACAGCGGCACCACTGCCCGGCTGATCTCGGGAATCCTGGCCGGACAGCCGTTCACCTCCCGTCTGACCGGGGACGCGCTCATCAGGAGGCGCCCGATGGAGCGGATCATCACCCCCCTCTCCCGGATGGGGGCTTCCTTTGTGTGCGAACAGGAAAGCGGATGCCTTCCCTTCTCCGTGACCGGCGGAGCGCTCCGGGGCATCCGGCATAACTCCCCCGTGGCTTCGGCCCAGGTGAAGTCCGCCGTCCTGCTCGCGGGCCTCTTCGCGGAGGGCGAAACCTCCGTCACGGAGCCGGCCCTCTCCCGGGATCACACAGAACGGATTCTCGCTGCCTTCGGCGCGGATATTTCCCGGGACGGCCTGACCGTCACCGTAAAACCGGCGGAAAAGCTTTTCCCGCAGCACATCGGGGTGCCGGGGGATATCTCCTCCGCCGCCTTTATCCTCTGCGCGGGACTTCTCGTTCCCGGGTCGGAAATCCTTGTAAAAAATGTCGGAATCAACCCCACGCGGGCAGGCATCCTGCCGGTGCTCAGACGCATGGGGGCTGTCTTCTCCATCGAGAAACGCCGCGATGTGTCCGGCGAGCCCGCGGCGGATATCTTCGTGCAGGCCGGACCGCTCCGCGCGGCGGAGATCGGCGGGGACGAGATCCCTGCCCTCATCGACGAGCTTCCTGTGATCGCCGCCCTCGCCTGCTTCGCCGAAGGCACCACCGTCATCCGGGATGCCCGGGAGCTCAGGGTGAAGGAAACCGACCGCATCGCCGCCATGACAGAGGCGCTCACAGCCATGGGCGCGGACATCACCCCCACTGAAGACGGGATGATCATCCGGGGCGGGAATCCGCTCAGGGGCGCCCGGATTGACTGCCGGGGGGACCACCGCGTCGCCATGTCCTGCGCAGTCGCGGCCCTGGCTGCGGAAGGCCCCACGGAGATTGCCGGCGGGGACTGTATAGACATCTCCTATCCCGGTTTCCTGCGGGACCTGGAAAGCCTCCGGGAGACCTGAAGATATTCCCGTCACGGAAAAACAAAAATAACCGGATCATTCCCCTCTGCGGAAAATGATCCGGTTATTCTTTTTCAGTTTCTCCGGGCCTTTACAGCCCGGTCAGTCATCCAGCTCCAGCCGCATCAGGATCAGCTCCTGAAAGACGCCCGTCCGGAGGAGAAATCCCCTGGGATTCCGGCCGTACTCGGTAAATCCCGCTTTCCGGTACAGTTCAATCGCCCTCCGGTTTTCCGCCAGGACACTCAGCTCCAGCTGCCGGTACCCGGCACTTTTTCCCAGGCAGATCAGCGAATCCAGAAGGGCCCTGCCGACTCCTCTGCCCCAGAAGGCGCGGTCGATGCTGATGCCCAGCTCTGCCCTGTGTCTTGTCTTTTCCTTCTCCCCGAGGGGGTGCATTCCCGCAAGTCCCGCGATCCTACCGTCCACCTCGGCCAGGATCTCCGCCCGGCGGGGGCTCTCCTCCGCGTCGCGGAGCATTTCCCCCTCCTCGGACACGGTCGTTTTCAACTCATCCACATACGAGAGGAGAAAGTCCGTCTGCGCATGGGTCAGCACGAAAGCGGCAAGCGCCGCTTCCGCGTCCTTCTCTGTACCGTTTCTCAGGCAGCATGTCCTGCCGTCTTTCAGAATAACCGTCTTCTGGTATTTCATCTGTTTTCTCCGGTCAGCCTGTTACGTCACTCCGTCGTCACCGCCACGCGGAAGCATTTGGCCACGTGCCGCTTATCCAGGTTTTCAAGTACAGGCTTTGAATTCCGGCATTTTTTCATCCTCACCCTGCAGCGCGGATAGAAGGGGCATCCGGGATAATCGTCCGGCACCTTCACGGGAAGGGCGGACATGGCCTCCGTGCCGTCGTCAATATTCTTTGTCACAGCCAGGAGGGACTGGGTGTAAGGGTGCACCGGCTGTTCGTACACATCT
>JAEEGL016032893.1_pt1 | contig 12939 bp, 10 predicted proteins | sample 9134231 | NCBI WGS metagenome assembly JAEEGL01 (sample SAMN16246548, study PRJNA631951) | gut metagenome | biome: gut microbiome; feature: rumen; material: fiber-attached | host: Bos | place: Iran: Karaj | collected 2018-10 | reverse complement strand
GTTGTCCAGCACCTACAGACTGACCTTCCTTCACACATACTCTCGTCAAGAAACCAGCAACCTTCGGACGGATCTCAACATCCTGCACACCCTTGATAGTAGCTGGATAGGTAGTTTGAGTGGATGAATTCTGAAATTCCACTGTTGTTATAGGATACTCATTGTCTCCGAATTCAGGACGTCCACCACTCTTTCCACCACATGAAACCAGCAAAAGCGCAGATACTGCTATTGCTGTAATGCTGAATATTTTCATACTTTTTTATTTTTTATTGTTTTGATTGTCAATAACAGAAAGAACACGTATGCTCGATTTTTGTTTTCAAATTACAAAATTACACATATTTTCTTTTGTAAAGTTATAATATATATAACTTTTGCATGAATTAACGGTTTTTAGCTGCAATGAGCCCCATTTCACTTGCTTTCTTTTTCAGCAAGGCAATCAAAGCCTCACGCTCATTGGGAACCTTATTGTCGAGCACAGCATCTTTGATGGTCTGTTTGAGTGTACCCACCTCTTGAGAAGGTTTCAGATTGAACATCTCCATAATCTCATTACCATCGACAACCGGCTGGAAGAGTCGTTTGTAGTCTTTCTCTTTAAGATCAGCCAGTTTCTCCCTTACCATCCGGAAATTCTCCTTGAACTGTTTCTTTCTCACTTCGTTCTTAGAGGTGATATCCGCCTCACACAAAGTCATCAACGCATCGATATCGTCACCTGCATCATTCATCAGCCGGCGTACAGCACTGTCGGTCACCACCTCATCAGCAATAACGATCGGCCGCATGTGCAAATCGACGAGTTTCTCCACAAACTTCATCTTTGCATCCAGAGGCAGCTTCAGCCGACGGAAGATCGAGGGTATCATCTTCGCACCGATATAGTTATGGTTATGGAAGGTCCAGCCTGCCTGATTATCCCAACGCTTACACTTTGCCTTTCCGATATCATGCATCAAGGCTGCCCATCGTAGCCAGAGATTATGTTCCGGATCATTCTTGCACACATTATCCACCACCTCCAGCGTATGGTAGAAATTATTCTTATGACCTCTGCCATTACGTGTCTCAACGATATCCAGGGCTGAAAGCTCAGGTAATATCAAGGGCAACAGTCCGCAACGCTGCAGCTCCACGAATCCTCTGCTGGGTGTATCTGTCAACATGATCTTATTGAGTTCCTCTGCAATTCTTTCCCCACTGATGATTCGGATCCTTTCTGCGTTGCGGGTAAGTGCATCGAAAGTCTCTTCTTCAATATAAAACCGCAGTTGTGTAGCAAAGCGTATGCAGCGTAACATACGAAGGGGATCGTCGGAGAAGGTAATATCGGGATCTAACGGTGTTCGTATAATACCGTCTTCCAAATCGTATAATCCATCAAAAGGATCCACCAGCTGTCCGAATTTCTCCTTATTCAGACAAATGGCCATGGCATTAATCGTAAAGTCTCGCCGATTCTGGTCATCTTCCAAAGTGCCATCCTCCACATGGGGTTTTCGGGAATCATGCTGATAACTCTCTCTTCTGGCACCCACAAACTCTACCTCCGTGTCATTATATTTCACCTGCGCCGTTCCAAAATTTCGGAAAACGCTGAGATGGGCTTTCTTTCCCATTTTCTCCTTCAGTGCCGTCGCCACTGTTATGCCACTGCCGACCACCACCACATCGATATCATTGGAGGGACGCTCCAAGAAGATATCACGCACATATCCACCCACCACATAACACTCCAGTCCGCATTGGTCGGCGGCCTCTGATATCTGGTGGAAAATAGGTTTATCAAGAATCTGTACCAGTTCGGCATCGGAAAATAATTTCATTATCGAATACTTTTGACTTGCAAAAGTAACAAAAAAAAATCATTTATCTTATTCCGAAGCGAAAAATTGTCTCTGAATGATACTTTTCTCCGGGTCGAAGCACCGTAGAAGGGAATTGTGGTTTATTAGGACTGTCTGCAAAATGACAGGTTTCGAAGCAGATAGCTGATCGCCGGGGATATCGGATATTGTTCTTGCCCTCTACCGAACCGTTCAAGCCATTTGCGGTATAGATATGCAGGGCTGGTTCAGTGGTATAGACCTTCATTTCTATTCCTGAACTCTTATCATACAACTCACCTGCAACGACCGTCAGATCACCCGGATGATTAAGTCGCCAGCTGTGGTCATACCCCTTAGTCACCTGCAGCTGCCCGTTATCTTCATCTATCTGTTTTCCAATCCTTTTGGGAGATGTAAAATCAAAAGGAGTGCCCCTCACAGCCATCATTCTGCCGGTGAGGTGTTTCTTTGCATCATACTCAGCAATACTGTCGGCATCAACACGGAGAATCTCTTGTTCGATACTTTGCGAATGATTGGCAGAGATATTGAAAAAAGAATGATTACTGGGATTTAACACTGTCGGTTTATCTGTGGTGGCATCATAACGCAAAAGGAGTGCGCCATCGTCTGACAGACTCATCGTCACCTGAATCAACAGATTCCCGGGGAACCCATTCTCTCCATCAGGTGAGAGATATTGAAGGGTTACAGAGGAAGGTGTCTGTCTGGTAACGGTCCATTCCTGATGAGCAAAACCGGGGAATCCGCCATGTGAGATATCCCCTTTTCCATAGTTCTGCAACTGATATAGTTCACCATCCAGCGTAAACGATGCACCGTTGATACGGCCCAGATAGCGTCCTACGGTAGCACCAAAGTTCTGACGGACACGGCGATAACCCTCTTCGTCGTCAAAGCCCAATACCACATCCTGCATCTTTCCTTTTCGGTCGGGCACCGAAAGACTCATGATTCTTGCGCCATATCGGCACACCTCCATACGGATATTCTTATTTGCCAGTCGAATACGGTCATCTGTATTATCCTGACCTCTCAGTGCCCCAATAAGTATGTTCATATTGGCAACATAGTCGCCCACCTTGATTCCTAAGGTCTGACGCTCTCCCCACGGGGAAGTATCATATTCATCTCCCACCTGGGTAGCGGTATACTGACGGTCTTCACTTCCCTCTTCCATATCACTGGGAATCGGCTTGTAAGGATTAGACATCATGGTAAGGGCTGTTATCCAACAGCCGCGGTCGGTAAGACTCTCTATCACACGATTGACATTTCGTCCGGGGCCTCTGTGTGAGGAGGGTCTGGAATTAAAGTAATAATACCGAAGACTCATCGGCTTTTTCCATCCCGTGACAGGTTTTGATGCAGCTTCCCGGACCAGCTGCTGTACCTGGCGTGCACTGATACGGGCGGCACTGCTGTAATGCCCTATTGTTCCTCGGATATCCTGATCTACATAATAGATACCATTTCTGACATTGCCTCCTTTTCTATGTATGAAGAGTGGTTTTCCGGTATCCGGATCCACAAAGCGGGGAACGAGTATCTCTCCATCATTGAGGTAAGGTGAACGCCACAAACGCACCACGCTGTCGGGCAGTGCCTGAGAACAGACGAACTGACTAGCTTTTTCCAACCCCTGAAGGAAACTGCGGTCGCCCGTCATTTGATAGAACTGCTGCATGACACGCATCATACGTATGGTTGTGGCAGTATTGACAGCTCGCGGTTCATAACTGCGGGCTTGTGCCGGTTTCAGATCCAATGAATATTGATCACTCCATCCGGCATAAGGAAGGTCTTGCTGTAGATCCCGCAAGAGATACATCGCTTTCTCAATATGCTTTTTCAAGTCTTTACGATCCAAGGCAAAATAACACTGCATGAGAAAGTCAATATTATTCTCCATCACTCCATCATTGAGCGTGATATAAGAGGAATAATCCGGACGTCCTTGGAACTGATGATCATAACGTAAGGGATAACGCTGGGGCCAACCTCCGTTGTCATACTGGCTCTTCAAGTAGAAGTCTATGACCTTATTAAGCGGACGAAGGAACCTCTCTTCTCTTTTCTCCAGATAGATGCGGAGTAACAGACTGGCAGGGTGATAGGTGGCATCATCATCGAAGGTGGCATTGCCGTAATAATGCTGGAATTCCTCCAGTCGCCACGCTTGTTTCCCGATGGTATTATACCATTCCTTTGCTGACTCTTCCCCGGCATAGTCATACATATAATTCCATCCCCCACTCTCATGTTGTGCATCCAGCAATGCTCCCACCACCTTACACGCCTGCTGATAATAATACTCATCACCGGTGGCATGGTATGCATCCAACAGCATCTGCCCCACTTCCGGAGTAGAGGTGCTCTGCATCCATATCATGGTCGGACGAGCCTCTATCTCTCCCCAACGACGAGACATGTCGGAGGTGTAGTTCCACACAAATCCTCCGTGCAGACTGACGGAATCCATCATAAACTGCGTAGCCCGGCGCATCGTTTTCAGGATTTCTTTATTATCGGCAAATGTATACTGACAAATGATAGTAAGCAGCAATAAAGGAAATATTTTTTTCATAAATGAAGGAAAGAATCGTTATTATGTAAGAAAGAACTACTTTAACTCCCGATAATTAAAATGTCGGAAAACAGCTGATCCATTGCCGAAAGCGAAAAGCCCAGGTAAGACACTCTGGAACTCATACAAAGTGTTATGATTATATCCTGAGCAGTCCATGCCCCATGTCTCCCGCAGCCAGTGAACTCCGTCAAAACTGTATTGCCCGGTGACAATATTCTCATCATTACGCAACCTTAACCATAAACGTTTTGTACCTGCCGGAAGACCACCTCCCCGAGACGCACCACCCATGCGATAACGATATCTCTTATCTTTATCGAACCCTGTTCCCATGAAAAAAGAACCGTTGTAAATAAGTATCATTCCCGCAGTAACATCACCTTGTAGTTCAATCTCTGCCTCAATCTCATAACGGTGTGTTCCTGCCACGAACATCAAGGGAGCAGAACTGCCAGGGTCTGTTCCTTGCGCTCGTACGGTAAGACTATTGTCCTTCACAATAAAACGGGAAGGATCGAATGATTTATAACATTTCCAGTCGAGTCCTAAGCGGAAGGCATCAAGTTTTCCATGGCGATCAACGACATAAGGAGTCTTTATCGGGCATGGTATCGGTTTTGCCACATCTACTGTCTCGTCACGATAAAACCAACCATCATCACCAAGAATCACAGTCTCCATCAAAGTCTGCCGACCGAGATTTGTAAAATCTTTCTCATAACTATGATAGACAATAACCCATCTCCCGTCGGGGGTGTCAATAAGTGAGCCATGACCCTTGCTCCACCATCTTTCATCCTTACTCCATGTATGGATCAGTGGATTGTTGGGAGCATCTTCCCATGGACCATTTATCGAGCGGGAACGGGCCTGTACGACCATATGACTGGTGGGTGGACCAGCGGTGCCTCCTTCTGCATTCAAGTAATAGTAATAGTCACCTATACGTCGTAACTTCGGTCCTTCAAGACACATTCCTTCAGTAACCCATTCGTCAGGATATTTCCAACCACGGTAAACCACTTCCTCTGTTCCTTTGACAATAGACAATCCGTCGGCAGACAACTTAACGCGCTTTCCACCACTCATGAAAAGCCAACGTTGACCATCCTCCCCTACCACATGACAAGGATCGATATTACCGATCTTCAAATCAATAGGGTCACTCCAAGGACCATACGGTGATGAGGCATACACTACATAGTTGCTACGTCCTCTTCCTGCCACTGTAAAATAAATATAATATTTATCCTTATATTTACAGATATCCGGTGCCCAGATACTTCCCAGGTAAGTCTTCAGCGCATAACTGATTGGTTCCCAGTGAACCAGGTCTTTACTGTGAAACACCACCATACCTGGCTGATAATCGAAACACGAATGAGTCATGTAGTAATCATTACCCTCTCGCATGATGGTCGGATCGGGATAATCACCGCCGAGAATAGGATTCATATATGTTGCCGCACCGACATTCGTTTGCTTCTGTGCAGAAACCTTATGGACAGGCATACTCAAAAGCATACCCATAGCAAAAAGAAACGATAGATATTTTGTTTTCATCATCAGACATTTTTCTTAAGACCATCATATTTGTTAAATTGTAATCAAATATGTAACAGATTTCGTTATTTTTTTTAATAGCTTTGGCTTTTCTCTCTTTTATTTGTACCTTTGGCCACAAAACAGGGTTATTATGAAAAAAATTATCATGTTACTCGTTGCTGTCTGTCTGCTTTTCGGATGTGAAGACAAACACAAGAAGATGCAAGAAGAGATTCAGACACGCAAGGAGCAGTTGAAACACCACCAGGACTCTGCCTTGGAGGCATCTCAACAAGAAGTACAGCGGTTAGATGAAGAGTTACAGCGTGTGAACCGCCAGTATGAGCAGATGAAACGGAAGGCTGAGCAGGCACATTCCGCAGGGACAGCTACTTACAAGCAGTTGTCTGATGTTACGAAGATGAGGGTACATCGCGACTCTCTTCAGACACAATTTGACGTGCTCTGCGCCAAAATCAAGTATATTCGCAAGCGACAAAAGGAGTAATCATCATTTCTTTTTTATAACAACAAAGATTTAACGACAACTATCTTTGTTGTTTCAATGAAAATTACTACCTTTGCCAAGATATTTTGGATTATGACAACAGATAAAACAGAACAACAGTTCAGGAGTGTCATGACAGAATGTAGGACACTCTTCGAGAAGAAGCTGCACGATTACAGTGCTTCGTGGAGAATATTGCGCCCCAGTTCTCTCACTGACCAACTGTTCATCAAAGCCAAGCGTATCCGTTCCCTGGAGATAAAGAAAGAATCGCTGGTAGGAGAAGGCATCCGTCCAGAGTTTATCGGACTCATCAACTACGGCATCATCGGGCTGATACAGTTGGCTAAGGGATATGTCGATCAAGTGGATATCGACAACGAGACAGCCATGGAGCTCTACGACAAGTATGCCAACGAGGCCCTGCAACTGATGTTCAAGAAGAATCACGACTACGATGAGGCATGGCGTTCGATGCGTATCAGCAGCTATACCGACTTTATCCTTACCAAGATCCAACGAATCAAAGAGATTGAGGACCTTGCCGGGGCAACGCTTGTCAGTGAGGGTATCGACGCCAACTACATGGACATCATCAACTATGCTGTCTTCGGAGCCATCAAGTTAAAAGAAAGTGAAAAGTGAAAAATAACAAAGAGAAAACAAAAGAGACGACAGTGAAGGACAAACGTTCTGACAGTCAGAAGCCGACAACCATACTCCGGTTGATCGTCAACTTATGTCGTTTCCTTGTTGCACTCACCTTTATTTTCTCAGGGTACGTCAAGGCTATCGACCCGCTGGGCACCCAATACAAAATTCAAGACTATCTCACTGCCTTGAACCTTTCAGGGGTATTGCCTGACATCGTAACGCTCTCGGCAGCTGTCATTCTTGCAGCCATAGAGTTTTGCTTAGGTGTCTTCCTACTGTTGGCCATTCAGCGGCGAGCCACCACAAGAATAGCCTTCGCCTTCATGGTTTTCATGACTATCGTCAGTATGTGGCTATGGATAGCCAATCCTATCTCTGACTGTGGCTGTTTCGGTGATGCCGTTCATCTGACCAATGGACAGACACTGCTCAAGAATATCATATTATTGGCATGTTCCATTGTGTTGATGATCTATCCGACGGTATTGGTCATCCTCGTCAGCAAGACTAATCAATGGATAGCAATGAACTACAGCATACTCTTCATTATCATATCCAGTCTGTGGAGCCTATATACCCTCCCCCGCTTTGACTTCCGTCCTTATCATATCGGTGCAAATATTCCCGAGGGCATGGTTATTCCTGAAGGTGCCCCACAACCAGAATTCAGCACAACCTTCATCCTTGAAAAAGACGGTGTGCAGAAAGAATTCACACTGGAAGATTATCCTGACTCCACATGGACATTTGTTGACAGTAAGACTGAGACTATCAGCGAAGGATATGTTCCACCGATACACGACTTCTCCATTATGTCGATGGACAGCGGAGAAGATATCACGGAAGATATCCTCAGTGATACCAACTACGTATTCTTACTGATTGCCCCTCATTTAGAGAATGCCAATGACGGTAATTTCGGAGAGATCGACCAACTATATGAATATGCACAAGATCATCATTATGCATTCTATGGTCTTACGGCCAGCGATGAGGAAGGAGTGGCACAATGGAGGGAGATGACAGGTGCGGAATACCCATTCTGTAATGTTGATGAGACAACACTGAAAACGATGATTCGCAGTAATCCAGGGTTGATGTTACTGAAAGCAGGAACTATCATCCGTAAATGGAGTCATCACCAGTTGCCCGACAGTTCGAAGCTGAAACAGCCGTTGCACGCCTCATCATTAGGACAGATGCCTGCCACCACCGTAGCACAAAAGATAGTGGCCGTACTCCTATGGTTTGCCTTGCCTCTGTTTATCTTGATCCTTGCTGATCGACTGTGGGCATGGACCAAATGGTTGAAGAAATGGAAAAGATATCAAAACATTTATAAACATCATCCTCGAAAAGAAGAGGAATAATAAGTTTTTTTAATATGAGAAGAAAAATTGTAGCAGGAAACTGGAAAATGAACATGAACTTGCAGGACGGTATCGCCCTTGCAAAAGAGTTGAACGACACATTAACCGCAGAGAAGCCCAATTGCGGCGTAGTTATCTGTACACCTTTCATCCATCTTGCAAGTATTGCACAGTTCCTTAACCAAGATGTTGTAGCTTTAGGCGCTGAGAATTGTGCTGACAAGGCAAAAGGAGCCTATACCGGTGAGGTATCAGCAGAGATGGTAAAAAGCACCGGTGCACAGTATGTTATCATCGGTCACTCTGAGCGACGTGGATATTATAATGAGACACCCGAGATCCTCCGTGAGAAAGTACTCCTCGCTTTGGAAAACGGTTTGAAGGTGATTTTCTGTATCGGTGAGAGTCTCGAGGAGCGTGAGGCAAACAAACAAAACGAAGTTGTGAAGGCTGAACTTGAGGGTAGTGTATTCAATCTTTCCGAAGAAGACTTCCGTAAGATAATCATCGCTTATGAGCCGATATGGGCCATCGGAACAGGAAAGACAGCAACCAGCGATCAAGCAGAAGAGATCCATGCATATATCCGTAGTATTATCGCTGAGCGCTATGGAAAAGAAGTAGCAGACGATACCACAATCCTCTATGGTGGAAGCTGTAAGGCCAGCAATGCGCCGGAGCTCTTTGCAAAACCCGACATCGATGGTGGACTGATCGGCGGTGCATCCCTGAAAGCAGCTGACTTCAAGGGTATCATCGACGCATGGAAATAATCGGTGAATCACAGTATGACTGAGTACAATCGTAGAAAGGTAATCACAAAAAAAGAATTATGTCATGAGAACAGCAAACATTCAAAATAATCGTGTAACAAAGGTAATGATAATCTTATCTTTATACCTTTTTACGACTGTGCCCGGGCATGCACAGAAATTCATCGACGAACTGCAGAAGAAACAACAGGGACAGGGAACAGTAACCGTGACGCAGAGTGCAGAGATTACCGAATTGGTAAACGGTAAGCCTTTGCCCGACAAACCAGCTACCGTAACAACGACCAAGGAAGCTGAAAATAAGACGACGGCGACTGAATCCAAGACACCTGAAACAAAGAAAGAGATTACAGAGAAAAAGAGTGACGACAGTTCTCTCGATATCCCCACGATTGACACCCGTAAGAAAGTGATGCGTGGTGCCTACAAGATTACCGGTTACCGTGTACAGGTATACAGCGGTGGCAACTCGCGTGCCGACCGAATCAAGGCCGAGGAGACTGGCAGTAAGATGAAGACAAACTTTCCCGACCAACCTATCTACGTACATTTCTACTCACCGCGATGGATCTGCCGCATGGGAAATTTCAAGACTTATGGCGAGGCACAAGACATCCTGCGACAGGTTAAGAAACTGGGCTACCCACAGGCATGTATCGTAAAAGGTAAGATTACCGTGCAAGATTGAGGGATATTTACAGTTAATAATAGAAACTCATCAAATAATATATTATGAATCCTGAAATAGAATTTCGCGAAGGGCTTGATGAACTGGCCGTCCATTACAAATCAATCCTCACACTACTCGGAGAAGACACACAGCGTGAGGGACTCCTCAAGACTCCCATCCGTGTGGCAAAAGCTATGCAGATACTCACTCGAGGATATGCTCAGGATGCCCATAAGGTCCTTACCGATGCACTCTTTGCTGAGAAATACAACCAGATGGTTATTGTTAAAGACATCGATTTCTTCTCCCTCTGTGAGCACCATATGATACCCTTCTACGGCAAGGCACATGTGGCTTATATCCCCAACGGATATATCACCGGACTGTCGAAGATTGCCCGCGTGGTGGATATCTACAGTCATCGTCTGCAAGTACAGGAACGTCTCACACAGCAGATTAAGGAATGTATCGACAGTACACTACATCCATTGGGTGTTATGGTGGTCATTGAAGCCAAGCATATGTGTATGCAGATGCGCGGCGTAGAGAAACAGAATGCCATCACCACTACGAGTGATTTCAGCGGTGCTTTCAATCAGGCTAAGACGCGAGAGGAATTCATGAACCTCCTGCAGGGAGAAAGCAAAAGAATATAATTAGGGTTTAGAGTGTTGAGTTTAGGGTTTAGGGTATTAACTCATGAACAAATAAACTATCAACTCGTTTACTCGTCAACTTGTTTACTCGTTAACTAAAATAATATGAATAAAATCAACAAAATCTTCTATGGTGTGCTCCTTTTCGTTGGTGCACTAACCATTACCTCATGTCTCGGGGATGATAATGATACTGAGGATTACTCCGGATTAACACCGGAAGACTATACTTATTATATGAATCAGATGGTAGGCGATTATAGTGGAAAACTCTTTTTTGCCGGTGAAACATTGAGCGAACTTGATTCTATCTCCACTCAGGTTACCGTTACCGGTGTGGGTGACTCTTGTGTCTATGTATCAGTACCTATAGTCAACCTTGTCAGGGGATGTAACGACTCCTGGGTAAAGGATGCCGCCGCTGAAGAGGGAGGCAACGTCACACTTGCCATCAAATACTATCTGTATAGGAACAACAACAGTGATGTGTTCTTCGGAGCATATCCGCAATATAAATACGGCGATCCCAACTCCGGAAAAAAGACCGTAACGTTGACTTATGAGGGTGAAACACATGATGTGGATTTCTGGTTTTACAATAATTCCAACTATAACGGAGAGTTTTACCGTAATAAACTGCAAGTGTATTTCTATCTCGTAGGTATTCAGGTGGACGGTACGACAGTAAGCGATCTTACCGTAGGCAGTTCATATCTTAGTCCGGAATCTTATTTCCGTGTGCTTGTTCAGAAATTTTAATCGATATCAGTCAGAAGAGTTGATAAACAAGCACAAAAAACAGGTGGCCTATTACTCACAAACAAGCCACCTGTACCCATAAACTAATTACTTTTTATAAAAAAGAAAACTTTAAATTTACATAACCAATTATTTGACGTAAAAGGATTGAAAAAGTTTAAACAAGATAGGATTTTTTTTATAATTATCAATAGAAAACAATAATGTGATCAGCAAAGTTATTTACTAAATAGACAACATTCAACTATTAACTTCCTAAAGTCTGGTAACTAATAGAAAAAGAAAAGACTATTATTTCTCTCGAATTCTCTCGAAAATTCAAGGAAAAAGAGTACCTTTGGCCGGGCATTTAGTACCCTTTCCTCTCCAATTCTCTCGAAAATTATGTCAACCTCATGTCAACCTTTGTCAACCTCCAACAGGTTGCACGCCTTTTGCTACAGCAGGTTTTGACAACCTTGCAACCTATTTTGAAAAAAAACATAGTAGAGATATTTTACTATACCATTGGGGAGACTTCAGTTCCACATTCAGAATTTCCACCAAAAAAGAAAAAGTCCACAAGTGTCTGGAATGACTTCTTGCGGACTTTTTCAAGTGATCCGTTTGGGGCTCGAACCCAAGACCCCAACATTAAAAGTGTTGTGCTCTACCTGCTGAGCTAACGGATCTCCATAAACCTTATAAAGCAATCTTTCAAAATTGCGGATGCAAAGGTACAATGATTTTTTGAAATCACAAAATTATTCCGTGGTTTTTTCTATTTTTTCTTGATTTTCCTTTATCAGTGTCTCTTCATTTAAGTTCTCAGCGGGGATTTCTGATGTATCATACGATTGTATGGTCTTCTCCCCTTCGAGAACAGGAATGTTCTCATCTGGCGGTATAATATCCTCTTCAAGCGTTTCCCGCGTAACATACCGTTGATAATAAGTGATAAGGATTGTCGTTAGCGGTAGTGCAATGATAACACCGATAAATCCTAACAAGGCACCCCACACAGAGAGTGAGAGTAACAAGATAGCTGGGTTCAGTCCCATGGCAGTACCCATAATCTTCGGTGTCACAATCATATCAATGATTACCTGAACAATGATAAAGACAGCCACGGCAGAGAGAAGAATAATCCAAAAATTCTGTCCGGTATCCGCAGCCTTGAGCAGAGCAAGGAATGCCGTAGGTATCAAGGCGAAGGTATGCAGGTAAGGTACCAGATCCATGATACCGATAAGGATACCGAGACCTATCGCCATGGGGAAATTTATGATAGTGAACCCGATACAGAAAAGGATTCCCATGGTGAGCGCCACCAATCCTTGTCCACGGATATAGTTATTCAGTGCCTGCGACACATCACCCATCAGTGAGTTCCAGAAAGGCCGTGCTTTCTTCGGAAAGATCTTTATCCAGTTCTCCGTAAGATACTCATAGTCGAGCAGGATGAAGAACATATATAATAAGGTGATGACTGAAGCTACGATGCTGATGATGATACTGGCCGTCTGTCCCAACACGGAGAACACCTGTGGCATAGCCTGCTGCGCGATACTAACCAAGT
>JAEEGL015598537.1_pt1 | contig 12939 bp, 9 predicted proteins | sample 9134231 | NCBI WGS metagenome assembly JAEEGL01 (sample SAMN16246548, study PRJNA631951) | gut metagenome | biome: gut microbiome; feature: rumen; material: fiber-attached | host: Bos | place: Iran: Karaj | collected 2018-10 | reverse complement strand
GTTTGGTAAAAACAACCATAATTCCAACTACTTAAAGAATATGGATTTGGTTCAATATTTGTTTCTAAAGGATATCCGTGTTGACAATAATGTAAATTTGGTTGAGTTTGAGGAACTGACATTATGATTTTTTATTTATTTTTTTTATTAATTTTTATTTAAATAATTTTATATTTAAAATTTTTTTTAAATTATCTTTTAAATTGTATAAAAAATTATGAGTAAATTATTTTTAATTACCAATTTTGAAATAATATTATAATACATTTTTAATAGAAAATAAAATAAAAATATATTTAATTATTTTTATTTTTTTTTTGTTTATATTTTATTTAATAATATTAAAAAAATGATTAATAAAATTTATTTTAAAAATATATGAAAGAAAATAATTCAATTGATGAAAAATTATTATCAGAAACAGATAAACTAATATTAAAATTAGATTCAATAATAGAAAGTATTAAAGGAAAAGACGAAGAAATTAATTATAGTTCAAATAAAGATCAATTTGAAAAAATTAAAATTCAAATTCAAGAAAAATTAAAAAATGTTGAAACATTTTTAGAACAACGTGATAAAATATTTAATTCAACAGTTCCTCACGAAATATATGAAAAAAAACAATTAGAATCAAAAATTAACAAATTATTAGATGAAATAAATAATAATTTAAAAGATTTAGAAATTGAATTAAATGTTCAAAAGAAAAAAAAAGGTAAATATGGAGATTTTGAAGGAAAAGAAAAAATGAAAAATTTAATGAATGAAAAATTTAATTTTTTATGTTCAAAATTTGAAGGAATAGAAATAACTGAATCTCAAATAAAAGAAAATCAAAATAGTATAGATCAATTAGATAATATTTTAGAAAAAGAATCAATAAATAATAATGAGGAGCCATTATCTGATGAAGCAAAAGAAAAAATGGAAGAATGGAAAAAAGAACAAGAAGAACAAGACAAAGGATTAGATCAAATAAAAGATGGATTAAAAATCCTAAAAAATGAAATTAAATTAGCTAATGAAAATATATCATCAACAAATAAAGTAGTTAAAAAAGTAACAAAACATACAGATCAAACACATAAAAGAGTTCATCATGCAAATGTTAAAGTAAAAGATTTAATTTCAAAAATACGTTCTAGTGATAAAATATGTGTTGATATTGTTTTAATATTAATATTAGTTGGATTAATATGTGCTTTATATAATATGTTAACTTAATAAATATTAATCAATAAAATTTTTATTATAATTTTAATAATATTAAAAATAATATTCAGAATAATATAATAATTATTAATAACTAATATATAAAACATATTACTATTTATATAAATATAAATAATATTATTAAATCCTTATTGTAAATTCAAAAATTGCATAAACAGGTTTATGATCACTCATAATTAATTGAGGCATTGAATCATATCTTTTTAAAGTTACATCAAAAACAGAAAATTTTGTATCTCTTTTCATAAAAAGGATTCTATCAGTCCATGCAGGTGCATTATCAGGTTTTGTATTTTCCCAAATATTTGTTCTATTATAAAATTTAAATGTAGGTAAGAAATCTATTTCACCTTCTTGAAATCCTTCTAAATTTAATCTATTTAATCTTTTTTCTAAATATAATTGGTCATATAAAAGATATTTTTTATAATCATGTTCCATATCTCTTATATTAATTGGATATTGTATATTTAATCTATAATTTAAATCTCCCATAAAAATTGTATAATCAATTCTATTTCTATTATTATTATATATATTTCTCATAATTCTATGAAAATTTTCATTTCTTTTGTGGCTGTAATTAATTTTAGCTGCTAAATGTGAATTTATTATTAATACTTTAATATTATAAATTCTAAACCAAATTCCAACAGCTCCTTTATTACCTAATAAATTTTTTGCCCCTGTTTTTACACTATTTTTCCCTAAATATTCAATATAATTTCTTAATGAATATTTAATAAAAATTACTAAATGAATAGCAGCTAATGTTACAGAATTTAATTTAATATATTCATTTCCAAAATAATTTGATAATTTATTTTCCCATGAACTTTTATCAGACCAAAATAAACTTTTAAAAATACTTCGTAAACATTCTTCTGAACCTATAGCATATATGTCATAATTTTTATGAGGATTTAAAAATTGTGCAACTTCTTGTTGAGTAGGATTTTCTCCATGCATATTATAAGTAATGCAACATATTTTTAATTTTTTATCATTTAATTTAGTAACAGAATTTAAAGGGCATGTTAATTTTCTTTTATAACTCATAAATGGAACTGGTTCCATTATTTATTTATAATTTTCATTGATATTAACTTTTATAAATTTTAAAATTTAATAAAAAATCAAAAATAATAATAAAATTAAATAATCGAACAAAAAGTATAAATTGAATTATTTATTATATTTATTTACAAAATTTAATTAATCAAATTTTATTTATATATTTATATATTAATTTTTAAATACTGGTTTTATTTTAAAATGCATATTCATTAAAGTTAATAAAAAGCATTTTAAATCTGATACTAAATAATATAAAATTTCTAATCCAACTGGATCCTTACTATTTTTTATATCAGCAAATGTTCCAATTTTACATGTTGAAAAAAAAATATGTTGTTTTTTATAAATTATTTCTAATTCTTGTGACCCTAAAATATTATTTGGTCTAGGCCATTTTTTATCTTCTTGTTCGAATATTTTAGAATTTATAATCATTTTTTTAACTTCATCTAAAATAATATCATTTACATAAACTTCTTTTCTAATTAAATTTTCAGATTTATAATTTGAATTATTAGCATATCTCACTCTTCCATCTTCAGTAAATTCAAATTCTATAAATTCATACCCATATTCTCCTTTATGTCCTGCATTATATCTAAGATAAAAATTATCATTATTATCATTAAGTTCATTATCATTATTATTTTCTTTTTCATTTTCAATTTTTATAATATCTTCATTATTACTATTTTCTTTTTTATTTGATTTTTCACTTTTTATTTCCATATATTTATTAAATATATATATAATATATTTAATATAAAAATTATATATATAATTAATTAATATATTTTAATTAATTATTTAAGTTTGAATAATAATTAAAATATAAAATAAATTAACTTAGTTTCTTTTTAATTATGAGCAAAACTAATTTTTATAACAATTTTTCTTATAATCAATTTAATAATAATTATGCTTATAATTACAAATTTTCAGATAGTCCTCTTCAATTATCTCAAATTTATCATGATCACAATAATAATAATAATTATTCATTTAGTAGTGATTCTAAAGCTGATACTGAAATTGAATCATATGATTCAAATTCAAAAGAAAATAATAGTTTTTTAAGAAAAAGAAATTCTGATAAAGTTTTAACAGAATATAATGAATTAATTTTAAATAGGAATAAAGATTTATTTTCAAATCAAAAGAAAATTTGTAATAAAATGAATTATATAAAGTCGTTAAAAAATAAGGAAACATATGAAGAAAATAAAGAAAATATTAATAATAATTTATCTTTTGCTGAAATACTAAAATTATCAAAAAATGAATTGAGAATTTTAGAAAAAGAAGAAAGAGATAAAAAAAGAAACAATAAATTATATTATATAAAACATAAAAATTCTTTTAATAATAATAATAATAAAAATTTATTTGAAAATGAAAATAATGATTTATTTACAATAAATAGAATATTATCATTTTAATTAAATATCTTTTTAATTAATTTATTTTATTTTTATTATATATATATATAACAGTAAAATATACTATTTCAGAGATATTTATAAATATTAATATTAAAACATAAAAAAAAAGTCTCTAACTAATAAACATATTATAATTTAATTAATTTTAATTTTTATTATTTAATAACATAAATATTTAAAATAATATTTATTTTTTTAATAATATTTATTTAAATATATAAATATATTATAAATATAATAATGAAAAAAGAACCTGAAGAATGTATAAAAATAACTTTTTTAGGTTGTGCTAAAGTAGGAAAAACTTCAGTAATTAATAGATTAATTAATAAATGTTTTTCTCCACTCTATGAACCAACATTAGAAATTGAACGTTATACATATAAAATGAACTTAAATGAAGATGATACAAGTCAAGTTACATTAGTTAATGTATTAATAGAAGATACATTTGCATTAAATAATTCATTATTAAATAAACCTCCAGAAATGATTCATTCACCTATTTTATTACAACAAAGAAAAAAAATGACAAGAGCTTTTAAAGACATAATGTTCACTAGTGCTGAAAAAAGAAATAGACTTCAAGCAGCTGAAAATCAAGCAAATACAAATAAAAAAAAAGTAAAAAAAAATATAAATATGCAAGAAGAAATTCTTATGGATAATTTAGGATATGATTCTGAATATATTGAAAGAAGTGGATTTGTTTTTGTATGTGATTGTAAAAATAAATCAAATTTAGATACTGTAATAAAAATAATAGAAAAAATGTTAGAAATTGAAAAATCTAATAATTTTGTTTTTCCAAAATTATTATTATTTAATAAATATGATAAAGTAAGTAAAATGGAATTGGCTGAATATATTCAAAAAAAAAGTACTCAATTACAAAGTTTTCAAGGAAAATTTAAAATGGATGTTTTATATGTAAGTGCTTTAACTGGTCATGGAATTGATAGTGCTTTTAAAAGATTTTTATCAAGAATTCATCAAGAAATGAAAAATATTAAACAAAATGATGGAATAGAAGAACCTGAAGACCAAGATGATGAAAAATTTTTTAAACCTCAATGTATGGATAATTTAAATTCATGTACGAAAAGTATTTTTTGTGGGAAAAGAATATTTACTTGTGGTGAAAAATCTGATAGTGAAGATGAGGATAATTAAAATTTTTTTTCTATAATAATAATATATAAAATTAATATATAATAATATAAATTATATTTAGAAAATTTATTTTTATTTAAATAATAAAAAAATAACAAAAAAATATTTTAATTTTCAATTTTGCTAATTATTTCATCAATATTAAATTCATCATCAAATTTCATTTCTTCCATATGAATTTTATTTTGATTGGAACAATAAATTCCTAATAAATATTTTTTTGGATCTGGTAAATTTTCAATACTATATTTATCATTTGGAGGCCATTGCCAAAAAACTTTTTTTCCATCTAAATTATCATTTTGTGTTTTTTTTATTTCATATAATGTATGTGCATTAAATGTTATTGCATTTTTTAAATCAGTTGGTAACCAATTAATTACAATAACATTTCCAATTGGATTAAAATTAAATTTTTCACAGAAAATATTTTGTAATATTTCACTTTTGTTTAATAATAATATTAAAACTTTAAAACTTAATTTTCTTATATTTTCATTATTATCTTTTAATAATGAAAGTAATTTATTTAAACCTCTATCTGATAAATTTAAAAAAACATCTTTTTTAAATCTATCTGCACTATTTAATAAATTACAAAATTTTTTTAATACTTCAATAAATTTATCTGCTTCTTTTTCTAATGTTTCTTCATTAGAAGATAAATTAAAAAAGTCTTCAACTAAACTTTTTGCATTTGAAGTATTAGAACTCATTTATTATAAATAAATTTATTATTATTATTTAAATATATATAAAAATTATTTTAAAAATTTTAGAAAAAATTAAGTATACATATGGATAATGAAGATGATAATGAAAATTTTTTAAATAAAATAATGTATGCTCATTTTAATTTAATGTATTTTATTTTTTATAAATATAATTCTTCTGCTTTTAAACAATATCTTTTTTTATCAATAGAAATGATTCATATAATATCTTTAACAATGAATGATCAAGTAAAATATTTTATATTATTTTTATTTTTATTTCATTAGTTTCATAAAATTTTCAAAGCAGGAAAATATTATGCTAATGTTGTCAATTTTATAAAATATTTTAGATTATTAAGATATTTAGACAATAATCATAAATTATTTTTAATTGTTTTAGATGCAATATATTTAATAATATTTTTTTATACTAGTTTATATATTTATTTATTACTTTTAAGTTATAAGAATAAAAAAATAGAAAGTTATATAATGATTATTAGATTATTTAGAATAATGGGTTCATTATTAAGTTCTATTTTATATATACCTATAGATGAAATATTATTTACTGTTGTTGTATGCGATAAAAGTTTATATTTTGATGATAATTTTACTTGTTGGGGAAAAGTACATATTCCAAATTTAATTGTTTCAATATTATGTATACTATGTTTATATATAACAACTGATATTTATATTACTTTTTCTTTCCATCAAAACGAAAGATATTCAAAAAATATATATAAATTCTTAATAAATAATTCTAAAAAAACTTTTAATTTAATACGAACATTAACAATTTTATTATTAGAATTTTCTGTTTTATATCAAAATAATGCAATAATAATTATGAGTTTATTTGTTTTATCATTAATTAATTTTGTAAATAATGTTGAAGAAATTCAATATAGCAAAGAAAATGATTTAAAAACTTTATTAACTTTATTAATTAACTCTATTTATTTTTGGAATTCATTATGTTTATTAATTGGTTATAACATAAGAAATACATCATTTAATTCTTTATTTGAAATATTAATTTTAGGAATAATTTTAATATTAATTTATTTTTTAACTTATCTTAAAGATAATTTAATTTCATTAAATTCATTTGATTATACTAAAAGTGATTTAGAAGTATTAAAAGTAATAAATTTAATATTAAATTGTTTAGAAAAAAAAAATGATAATAGAGAAAATTTATTAAATATAATAGGATATATATCATATAAAGATAAAAATTTAAATTTGTTAACCCAAGAGTTTTCAGATTATATGGATGAAAAAGAATTTACTTATTTTGTATTGCAACATTTAGAAAAATTATATAAAACATGGTTAAATTATTATAGAAATAGTATTATTTTACAAATATCTTATGCTTTATTTCAAATAGAAAAACAAAATAGATATAATAAATCTTATTTATTATTTTCAAAATTAATAGAAGAAGATAATAAAAATTTAAAATTATTTCAACAATATTTTATTTATAGAATAAAAAGAAATTTAGAAGAAAAAGGAATTGAAGAAAATATAGATAAAACTAGTTTATCTTATAAATATCAATCAAATAAATTAATAAATATGATACATGATATATGTGAAAATTATTTATATTTTTGGTCTTTATTATTATCAAGCGAAGATTTTAAAGATTTAGAAAAATTAGATAAATTAGGATTTAAAATTAATAAAAAAATTTCAATAATTGAAGAACAATTTAAAAAACTTCAAAAAACAAAATATCATAATGGAAAAATAATAAAATTATATGGAAAATTTATTAAAGATATATTAAATAATCCTTTTAAAGCTAAAAAATATTTAAATGAACATATTGAAAAAAATGAAAATTTTATAATTAATAAAGCAATTGATTTAAATTCAATAAATTCAGAAAATAAATTTCAATTTATAATTATTTCAGGAAAAAAAGAAAATTTTGGAATTATTTTAAAAATTAGTCCTGAATTTAGTAGTGTATTAGGATATCCAGAATTTGAATTGATAGGACAAAATATGAATGTAATAATTCCTGATTTTTTACAAAAAATTCATGAAAATCTTATTTTAGAAAAAATCAGTAAATTAAAGGTTAATGAAGATTATAATAAAAAATTAAAAAATATAAACGCATATTTAAAATGTAATTCAAAAAGAATTACATATTTAAGTTTAGATGTTGGTTTTACTTATGATGAAGATTATAATTGTTTAATAATAGGAAAAATTAATTATGAAAATGAATTAAAATTATATTTATGTAAATATTATTTTATATTAATTAATAAGAATCTTCTAATTGAAAATTATTCGGCAAATTGTATTGAATTATTTGGTAAAAATAATAATGAAATAAATGATAAGATAATAAATAAAAATGCAGATATAACATCATATATAAAAAATATTCAAAATGATTTAAATTTAAAATTAAGTAAATTGGATAAAAATGCAAAATTTAATTTATTAAAAATTAAATTAAATATATTTAAAAAAAAATATTTAACTCCTGGAATAATAACCTGGAAAAATGGTTTAAATTTCAAAATTTCAATAGATGAATTATTGTTTAATAATAAAAATAATGGTTATATTTTGAAATTATCAAATTTAGATGATTTATTTATAAATTCTTCAATAATATATAATAATAGAAATTTAAATAAAAGAAATAAAAATTTTTATGAAAATAAAAATAATTTATCTTTTCAAAAAAGATTATCCACAACAATTTTTGATACAATGAATAAAAATTTTATTCCAGAATTAGTAACTGAAGTTGATTTTGATATAGATGAAAAAAAATATATATTTGAAGAAAAAAATACTAAAACATTTCGAAAAAATGATAAAAAAAGTAAAATTAATTTAAATAAAAGAAAATTATCTAAAATTAGTTCATATTTTAATTCAAAATTTTTTCCTTCAAATAATAACTTAGTAAAAGTAGAAGAATCATCAAGTGGATTTCATTCTTCTTCAAAATCAATTTCACATAATGAATATGAATCTTCTTTAGATACTTATGAAGAAGGACAAAATGAGATTGAAGAAGAAGAAGAAGAAGAAGAATCACAAGAAAATATTAACCATATTAACAAAAATAATGAACATAATAATCATGATGATCAAGATTATCATATTAATCAGAATTTAAATGAATATAAAAAAACAAACAGTGAAAATAATTTTGAAGGATATTACAAAGTAAATTTACAAAATATTTCATATTTTATTTTTGATTTTAAAAAATTAATTCCAACTGAAATTAAATTAGTCCCAAAAGAAGATAAAATGCATGCAATTTATCAAGAAGAAAAATTTAAAAATTTTTCTCGCACAAAAACTTTTGTTAAAAAAGGAATAAGAAAAATAACTTCATCTAAGAATAATATTAATTTTAAAAAATTAATGGAATCAAATTTGTATAAAAAAAATAATAATAATGAAAAAATTGATATTGATATTATAGATAAAATTATTAAAAATAAATTTATAAATAAATCAATTGAATATTTTTTGCTCTTATATGTAATTATATTAATTATAATTATTATTATTACTATATTATATTTTGAAAGTATTATACATGAAAAAAATGATACTTTAAAAATAAATACTTTTTTAAATTTTCATACAAATCTTTTTCGAACAATTGAACATTCATTTTTTTTTGCATTTGAAATAATTTTACTTGGAAATGAAAAGTATACAAATTTTTATCAAAATTCAAGAGAAGAATATTATAATTTTTCCATAAATTATTTAAAATATATATATAATCGTTCTTATATTCAAATAAATAAATTATTAAGAGATACTATTGATTTATCATCAGAATCCAGAAATAAATTAAATAATAAAAAAATTGAGGTGTATACATTTTTTATGAATATTGAAAATAAAAATTTTGATATAATATCAGATAATCAAAAAAATATTGTTGCTTTAGTAGAATTCACAGAAACTTTATTTAAATTTATATATCAAGAAAAAAATATTAGAAATGCAATTAATCCTGATTTTTTATATTTAATTTTTAATGTGGATAATAATATTTTAGGATTAGAATATTATAATGATGTTTATTTAAATGAACTTAATAATAAAAATAAATTTATTCAAATTAAATTATTAATATATTTTTGTTCACTTATTATTATTAGTATTTTTGTATTTTATTTAGGATTAAAAGCAAATAAATTTATTTATAGAGAAAAAGAAAAATATTTAAAATATTTTTTTGAAATTAATATAGAACAAATTATATTTTTAATTCATAAAATTGAAAATTTTAATAAAAATAATATAGAAAGAACAACAAATTTAATTTCAGAACCTAAAATAAATTTACAAAATAGTGAAAATTATTCATATGAAGAAGAAAATGAATTTTTAATAGAAGATAATATTTCTTTTAATAAAGTTAAACAAAATGATTTAAAAAAAAAAATAAATAAAAATATGTTTGAAAATTTATCAGATATTAAAAATAATTTAATAATGAATATAATATTTTATATTTCAATATTAATTTTATTTTTTATTTTGGGTTTAGTTTTTATTTTGAAAAATAAAAATATTTATCAATATAATATAGTTTTTATTTTAATCTTAACAATTGAAAAAAATATTTTAAATTGTTTTAATAATATAAGAGCTCTTTTATTATTTTTTACTATTTCTTTAAGAAATGAATTTTTAGCTAATTTATTTGAATCTAAATTAAAAGAAATAAATTATATTTATACAGATAATTTAAATATTGTAAGACAAATTATTTCAAATCTAAATAAATATCAATTTCCAGATGAAATGAAAAAATTTATTAGAAATTTTGGAAATGATGCTTGTGATATATTAGAAAAATCAATTTCAATTCAAAATTTTTCTTGTCAAAATATTGGTTCTAATATTTCAAATTATGGAATTAATGAAATTAATTCATTTATATTTAGTAATTTTATATATTTAATTACTCAAATTCATAAACAAAATATTTATGCAATTTCACATAATTTTAATTTTTTTGAAATATTATATAATACTCAGTATTATAATAATATTATTCCTTCAAATGAAGAAGATTATAAAATATATCAAACAATAAATCCTTTTAATATATATAATGAAGATAAATTTAAAGATTTAACTGTGATTATAATATTTTTAATGAGACCTGTATTTTCTAATTTAATTGATAATTTTTTAAATGCAACAAATAATATATTTAATGATTTAAATTTAATAATTCAAATATCAAAAATAATTTTATGGATTGTTCTTATATTATTTTATATCTTATATTTAATCCCTTATATTTATATTAAAAATATTGAATTAAATAGAACAAAAAAAATGTTAGAAATAATTCCTAAAAATATTATGATCGAAATTATTAAAAAAGAAAGATTAAAAAATAACATTTAAAATATTTTTTATTTTATATAAATATTTTTAATATATATATATTAATTAAAAATATATTTTTAATCCGCTATTTTTTATTTTATAAAATATTAAAAAATTAAGTTATATGTAATATTATAATTATTTATTAATATTTTATTCAACATAATTATGAGTCAGAGTATGTGATATATCAACTTTTTCATCGACTATTATAAAAGCATTTTCAACCATTTTAATAATATTATCAACATTTTCTTTATTTGTATGTAATGTACATAACAATTCATCTTTTTCAATTTTATCTCCTACTTTTTTATTTAACATAATTCCTGCAGTCATATCAATTATATCACCTAATTTTTCTCTTCCTCCTCCTAATTTCATACTTGCAGTTCCTATTTCCAAGGCTTTTATTGATTTGATATATCCAGATGATTTTGATTTAATTGGAATTAAATTTTTAGCAACATCAAATTTTTCAGGATGGTCACAATATTCAACATCTCCATTTTGAGCTATAACAAATTCTCTAAATTTATTATATGCTTTTCCATTTTTTAAATTTTCTTCAAGAGCTTTTCTTGCTTCTTCTCTATTTTTAAATATTTTAGATTGTTCTAATAATAAAGCTCCTGAACTTAAACATATTTCATTTAAATCTGGAGGTCCTCTTCCTTGTAATGTTTCTATACATTCTTTAATTTCTAAAATATTACCAATAGCTTTTCCTAATGGTTGATTCATATCAGTAATTTCAGCTCTAACATCTTTGTTAAAACTTTTACCTATTTTAACCATACAATTAGCTAATTCATTTGCTCTTTCAACAGTTTTCATAAAAGCTCCTTCTCCCCATTTTACATCTAATAATATACAATCAGTTCCAATTGCTAATTTTTTTGACATAATACTAGAAGCAATCAAAGGTATCGATTCAACAGTTCCAGTAACATCTCTTAAAGCATATATTTTTTTATCAGCTGGAACTAATTTTTCATCTTGACCTATGACAGCTAATCCTATTTTATTGACTTGTTTTATGAAATCTTCTTTGGATAAATAAGTTTTCATTCCAGGAATTGCTTCCATTTTATCTATTGTTCCTCCAGTATGTCCTAAACCACGTCCAGACATTTTAGCTAATTTTGCACCACAACTGGCAATCATTGGGCCTAATATTAAAGTTACTTTATCTCCAACTCCACCAGTTGAATGCTTATCAACTTTTAAGCCTGGAATTTCGGATAAATCCCATACATCTCCACTTGTTCGCATTTCCTCAGTTAATATTGATATTTCTTCCTCATTCATACCATTTAAAACAATTGCCATTAATAAAGCGCTTACTTGATAATCAGGTATTTTTCCTTCAATATAACCTTTTATAAAAAAATGAATATCTTCTTTAGATAATGGTTTTTTATCTCTTTTGGCTATTATAATGTCTTCCATTTTAATTTATATTATTATATTAATCTATAAAATTAATTTTTTATTTTAAAATTTAAAATTTAAAAACTTTTTTTATAACTCAATTTTAATAAATATAATATAATATTTATATCTTTTTATTATAAAGAAATATGAATTTTATTTTTTTATGTATAAATAATAAATTATAAAAATAATTTAAAAACAATCAAATTAATAATAAAAATAAAATAATAATTTATATCTTAATAATATTATAATATGAACTATTTTTTATAAATATATTCATTTTTTATTTATATTATTTTATAAATCATGATATAATAAAATAAAATTATTATAAAGATTTTATATTTATAAAATTAATAATATTTTTATTTATTATATACTTATATTTATTGTTAAGTAAAATAATATTAATATTTTTTATAAAAATATTTTTT
>JAEEGL015562915.1_pt1 | contig 12939 bp, 12 predicted proteins | sample 9134231 | NCBI WGS metagenome assembly JAEEGL01 (sample SAMN16246548, study PRJNA631951) | gut metagenome | biome: gut microbiome; feature: rumen; material: fiber-attached | host: Bos | place: Iran: Karaj | collected 2018-10 | reverse complement strand
TATGGCACCGATAGAGACATCAATGCCGACAAGTGCCGGTATCTCATTCTCCATAGAGTGAAGGGGAACCAATGCGGTAGCCAGCTTTTCACCGGCAAGTTCTCTCAGTCCCATATACAGCCTCTGTTCCTGCGTCCCCGGTTCCATTGCAAGAACATTCATCATGAGCTCTTTCTCTCCCGGACGGTATTCCCGGTGCTCCAGAAAGCCTGCCTGGTCAGCGGATAGTCCTTCCGACCCCTCCGGGAGGTTATGGTAGATCTCGCTGATATAAATCAGATCATCCTCTTCCGGGATGACCAGATAGAAGTCCCTGAATTCATCCTCGTAAATTCCCGCTGTCATCAGCGTATAACGAATGTCATAGTAGTCCTCGTCCTTTGTCTCCGTCTCCATAAACTTCGTAGGCGTGATTCCGCTGATGTTGTCCGCAATCAGATGCGCGTAGGAATAGACATAGTTCGTGTAGATATGTACATTCCGTACGTACAGCATTCTTCCAGCGATCAGACAGACACCCAGGATCAGGAATATTCCCAGGATGGCCAGACTGCGGATATTTCTTCCCGCAATCGTTCCTTTCCTGGTATTGATTTTTTCGTAATACTTCATAAAACCACTTCTCCTTTTTATCAGGAGTCTGCGAGGATTACATCAGCGGAGAGAGAAACTTCACGATCTGGCCGATGATTTTTGTCGATACTTTTTCTGCTTTGATTGTTTCCGGTGTAACTGCGCGGCATTTCCTCAGGGTCTGCTGGAAGTCATCTTCGATTTGCGGAACACATTCCGTTTTGTACAGATATGTGGCGCACTCAAAATGGTGGTAGAGGCTGCGATAGTCAAGGTTGATCGTGCCGACTACCGCCTTCTTATCGTCACTGACAAAGACCTTGGCATGGACAAAGCCCGGCGTATACTCATAAATCTGCACACCCGCTTCCGTTAGGGACCGATAGTGGGTCTTGGCAAGAGCATATGCCACCTTCTTGTCCGGGATACCCGGCAGAATGAGCTTCACCTCCACGCCACGCTGGGCGGCAAAACGAAGTGCGGTCTCGAGTTCTCCGTCCAGGATCAGATAGGGCGTCATGATGTGCACGTAGTCAGTGGCCCGGTTCAGGATGTCCATATAAACCGTTTCGCCGACCTTATCCTCATCCAGCGGGCTGTCACAGTATGGCATGACATAGCCTTCCGCGTCCTGAGACAAATCCTCCGTCTCTTGGAGCCAGCTCCCATAGTCCGGCTCTTTGTTCCCGACATACCACATCTGCAGAAACATCAGGGTAAAGCTCCTGACCGCCGGCCCCTTCAGCATGAGGGCAGTATCCTTCCAATGTCCGAACCGCTCGACACGGTTGATATACTCGTCGGCGAGATTGACGCCGCCGTTGAAGGCTACCTTGCCGTCGATCACGAGAATTTTTCGGTGGTCACGATAGTTGTAGTGAGAGGAGACGATGGGCTTGATCGTGGAAAAAGGCTTCGCCTTGATACCCTCTTTTTCAAGAAGCTTCCAGTAATCGACCGGCAGCTGGAACATCTCGCACATGCCGTCGTACATGACCCGAACCTCGACGCCCTCCTTTGCCTTGCGTGTCAGGACATCCAGGATGCGCCCCCACATGTACCCCTCTTCAATGATGAAGTATTCCATGAAGATGAACTTCTCGGCTCTTTCAAGCTCTTCGATCATGTCCTCAAACATATTCTCGCCCAGAGGATAATAGGTCACCGCCGTGTGGTCGTACAGTGGGAAACACCCGCTCCGGTTGAGATAGCGGCAGAGATCGTCGATACCAGAGCCGTCATGTTCCAGTTTCTCCAGTACGTTCTCAGGCTGGTTCAGGAACTCTTTGCTGTTCTCGATCTGCAGGTTAACAAGCTTCTTCTCCATTCTGTGACCGATGTTCGACTGAGTAAAGAGGAGGAATGCGGCGCCAAGCAGCGGGAGGACTGCGATGATGAACATCCAGGTCAGTTTCGCCGAGGAATCCATTTTACAGTTGAACAGATAGATCACCATCGCCAGTGTAAAGAGCCGCAGCAGATTGATCAGGATCGGAAGCTTATCCGTGAAATAACTGTAAGCACTGATCAGAACCAAAACCTGTAATACCAACAGCAATGCAATGACGAAAAATCTGCTGAATACCAGGCGCAGCAGTCCCTTTCTGACCGGTTTAGCAAGCCTGACGACATTTTCTTCGTTATTCATTCTTTGCTTCCCTTCTTTCGATTCTTTCTTTTTATACCATTTGTCAAGTAATACGAAAAATCATCTGTCAATCCGTCAGAACAGAAGTGTATCCACCCGCGGCAGCAGGTCTTCGAGCGCCGCCTGCGCGTATGCAATCTGCCTGCGTCCTTCTTCGGTTTCGAGACCGTTTCTCCGGATATAGTGCTGCATGATGCGTGCGCTGCTGATGATTCTTGCCTTATCCTCTACTGCCTGAAGCACATTCTCATCTGTTGTTTCCAGATACTGCTCCAGGAACTTTTGCCAGAGGACAGTGCTTGTTTCATAAGAGATTCCGAGGAAGCGCTCCGTCTCGGAGTGGTCTGCCGCACCAAATCCGCGGTAGGCCATATAGATCGCTGCCAGCTCAAAGACGGGATGCCCGTGGCTGAGTTTATCCATGTCGATCAGCAGGCTTTCCCCGTTCTGGTACATGATATTCCGGAAATGGAAGTCCCCGTGGACCATGTGCATATCATCCGGCACTGCGTCGATCAGTGCGTATAGCTTCTCGTATGCTTCCGCAGGCAGATACTCCTTCAGAAATCGGGTCCAGATGAAAGCGGTATCCTTGATCCCCGGCACAAAGCTCTGCTTTACAATCCGGGAGTGGATGAGTCTCAGCATGCCGACACTCATTTCCACGAGCTCATCCATGCTCTTTTCTCCGTTTTTAAGAAGCTGGATATAGGTTTTCGCATTCAGAAGTTCATAGACTGCGCCGTATCCACCCTCCTCGATCTGTACCACATCATAAGGGATTGCCGTCGGTACACCCATTACAAAGGCGGCGCGGGACAAATCCCGATCATGATGGATTTCCGGTAGGGCGTCCGTGTTCGTATACACCTTGATGATGTTCTCTCGGTCCAGACGGTATATCTTTCCATTTGCTCCCTGACCGATCAGTTCGCAATCTTTCAGAGAGACAAGACGATACGCTTTTTTGATCTCCATCATCTCTGTAAAACCGGTCGTATCAAGGACTTCGTAGAAAGCAGGATGAACGTTGATCAGGCTCAAATGGTTTACGTTCTGCTTCAGCCGGAGGACGATCCGCAATCCTGCGCTGCTCATGTAGTCCAATTGATCACAGTCAAGCACAATCATGTCCGCCGGATATTCTTCCCTGGTTTTCCTGATCTCAGCCTCAAATGCAGGCGCATTGGCTGCATCGACATGTCCTGTCAGGTGCAGCGTGAGCACTCCATTTTCAAACTCGGTCTGCATGTCGGCATTGCCTCCTTCTTGGTTCTCCTGGCAAGTCATATGTCCTGACTGATAAAATAGGCACGAACCCTGTCCTCTGTGATCATGACGGATTCCTGATGGAAAAAGGCACACAGATCTCTGGCGATTTCATCAATGATCTTTTTATCTACATCGATCAGCGAGATGACGAGCGTCAGCTCCTCCGTATACTCGCCGTTTTCATGCATATACCCGCCTTGGGAAAGAGAGACGGAAAAAGGAACGTGATAGCTGCTGCACACATATTTAAGCACATTGACATAGGTAAGTGTATCGTGCTCCTGCTTCATCGTTTCTGAGTCGTTCAATCCGACATATATTTTCGTTTCGATCAATGATGACACCTTCTTTTCCCCTGTTTCTGCCCTTAAGTTGAGACGGAACCGACTTGCCAGTATGTTATCACATTCCGCATGAATTCACAATGCAAATTCTGTCACTGCAGTTTCAGGCACGAGGGTCTCTCATAATCAGTGCAGAAAGTACGCATTCAGTTTATAGTCTTATTGTTGTTTTATCAACAGTCAGTTTTTCTAAGAACGTTTTGAAGCAGCCAGATTCCGTAAAGCTGTTGCTTTTCCGTATTCATATGTTTGTTGATCATGAATTAACGCCGTTCAAAAAGCAAAGGCAGCCGTTCTCCGTCTGCTCCCTGGCAGGCTGGAGAACGGCTGTCTTTGATGATGAACTATTCGACTGTAGAAGTTGCTTTATTCGGCCAGCACCGCAAAGTCTGTTGCGGTCTGGCGGAAGTAGAAGATGTTCGGCTGTGCGCATTGCGCTATCGTTCCCACCGCGTCAATGTCCATGGCCTCCGGAAGCCAGACCTGGATCTTCACTGCGCCAAAGTCCGGATACGGGAACTCACCGACTTCTGTCCAGGTATCACCGGACTTGACATAGATCTTGCGTGGGCCGAGGATACTGTCCCAGTTCGGTGTTCTGGTATCGATGATCTGGTATTCCAGCGTGAAACCGATGCAGTTTTTCACCTCTTCGGACAGGACGGAATAGTTCTGCTGGGTGGTAAGCCAGCTGCATTTGGACCAGCTGACCGTCAGGTCGTCCCTCAGTGTGAAGTCATCCGTCGGCGTTTCTCCTACGGTAAACTGTTCTCCGGGAAAGTCTTCCAAAAGCCGGATGCTCTGGATCCAGCCTGCATAGAGCTTGTTGTCGCTGCCGCGATAGATCATGCAGGACATGTCGTTCTCTTCTGCAACGACAGTTGCCTCAACACCCTCGTAGATGTAGGGCATGACCTGGCGTCCTGTCTTGAGTTTGGATATCCGCTCCACACGCAGGCAGGGAGCCTTGAATGCCTTGCGGGCATAGAGCGTCTTCCACTCGGAGAGATAGCTCTCTTCCTTCGGCAGTACGAGCGCATCTGCCCATCTGGTCGCCCGAATCGCCTCAAGGCCGCGCTCCGCTGCTTCACTGTCAGCAAAGGCCGGGCTTGAAGCACTCATCATCAGAACAAGACCCAGCAAAAACGAAACCATCTTTTTCATCTTTATACTCCTAAAAATGTGTCTGTGTTGTCGCACTTACCAGACGAGTTCCACCGCCTTCGCAGGGCGAATGTTGAGTTTCACACTGCCGACGAGACCATTCTTCAGTTTGATCACACGGTTGGCCATCTTGGCGATTTCCGGGTTATGGGTGATCATAACAACCGTAGTACCGCGGGTATTGACAATATTCTCAAAGACCTGAAGGACTTCAATGCTGGTCTGGTAATCCAGCGCCGCGGTCGGCTCGTCAGCGAAGACGATTTTCGGCTGCTTGACAATAGCTCTGGCGATGGAAACACGCTGCTGTTGCCCGCCGGAAAGCGCGGAGGGATAGTTGTTTGCGCGCTCGGTCAGGCCAACCTTCGCGATGGCATCTGCAGCCTGCATCGGGTCCGGGGCGATATCCGCTATAAACTGCACATTCTCCAGCGCCGTCAGATTCGGCATCAGATTGTAGGACTGAAACACAAAACCGACATACTCACGGCGAAAGTCCGTCAGTTGTTTATCCGTCGGACGAGAAAAGTCTTCTCCCTCGACGAGGAGCGTTCCGTCCGTCATGTTGTCCATTCCGGCAATGATGTTGACCAGAGTGGATTTACCACAGCCGGACTCGCCCAGAATCACGAGGAACTCTCCTTTGTAGATATCCAGGTTGATCCCCTTGAGCACGCGCGAAACCCCTTCGCCGCTGGGGAATTCCTTGATGATGTTGCGTGCGCTGATGAGGACTTCTTTCTTTTCCCCTGCGTCGACCTGCAGCCCTTTCTCGTCGATGGTCAAAGCACTGACCGCGGCGATACGCGTGCAGAGCTGGATTTCTTCTTCGCTGAACGAGGTCGAATCTTTCTTGTTGACAAGCTGCAGGCAGCCGAGAACCTCAGTGAGGTTGCCCAGCGGAACGCAGATCATGTTTTCGACTTTATATCCGAAGTCCTCCAGAATGGAACCTGTAAAACGCTCATCCGGGAGCATTCCTGACAAAACGATCTGTTCGCCGGTTCTGGTGACATAGCTCTCCAGATCTGTGCCCAGCTCAATGCTCGTATTGGAGAGATCGAACGGTCCCGTTTGAAACACCGGAACAAGGCGATCGGTTTTTCTGTCCAGCAGCCAGAGCACACCCGCATCGCATTTGAGCGCCTGTGCAAGGATCTCAAGGGCTCCTGCAAGTGCATGCTCCAGGTCATCCTCCACCAGGATCTCTTGAAGCAGTTGGATCAGGACATCAGTATATCTGTTGTTCTTATTTCCCGTGTTCGCCATGTTCGGACTCCTTCAATTGCGGCTGCAGGCAGACTGCAGTCCATCACAATTTCCTTCTGTTCCCTATATGTCCTTCACAGGGATCTGGTGAGGGAACAAAGGAAGCCGTGCTGTTTTATTATAGTTCAGATGATCCCAATTTGCAACGCTTCACCGAAAGGTCCCCTGCTTTCAGCTTCTGAGTCTCTCGGTGAATTCGCAGTGTTATCTTTCTCCCGAAAGTCGATGGTTCAGAGTTCGGCTGATTCCGGTGTTCCGGATGAAAGCTGTGGATCTGATTCAATCGTGGATTCCTTCGGACCCGGCATCGTCACCGTCCGAAATGCCGCTGGCAGGTACCTGATCATATCTGACGGCGTGAGGCTGTATTCGCCCAGTTCCCTGCAGGCCAGATCTCCTGCCAGACCGTGCAGATACACGGCCGTGCGGGCGGAAAACAGCGGATTGAAGCCCTGTGCGAGCAGCGCGCAAAGTGTCCCGCACAGCACATCTCCGGAACCGCCTTTTGCCATGGCCGGCGAGCCGGTCGGATTCACCGCAATCTCCCTCCCGGAGCAGACAAGTGTTCCGTATCCCTTCAGGATGAGAATCACGTTCGGATACCGCTCTGTGAAAGCCAGTGTACCGATCAGCCTTCCCCTGGAAAGATCTCCTCCCAGACGTTTGAATTCTCCCTCATGGGGTGTCAAAATCACAGGTGCCTTGCTGTCTTTGAGCCATTCCATATGCTTCCCGCAGATACTCAGGGCATCTGCATCAAGCACCAGCGGGCACTCTGCCTCCTGAAGAACTCCGGCAAGCAGTTCCGCGGCAGCCTCACTGCGGCCGAGTCCCGGCCCGATCGCACAGGATGTCGCGTTCTTCAGCGTCGACAGGGTTTCCTTGAGGGCTTCGCTGCTGACGGCTCCCTCTTTCGTCGAGGGGAGCGGCATCACCACCGCCCCGTCACAGCGCGTCGCGACAATCGGGTAAATGCTCTCCGGCACCATCACACAGCTAAGGCCCGCCCCACTGCGCTCACAGGCATTCGCTGCCAGCCACGGCGCTCCGGAAAAGCCTTTGCATCCGCCGATAATCACTGCTCGGCCGTAACTGTATTTGTGACTCACAGGGCGGCGTCTGGGCAGGCAGCAGTCCTCCGGGCCAATCTCATAAAGTATGACTGTTTTCTCCGGATGGGACAGGTCGTAAAACCTGTTTCTGTATTCCTCTATGGTGAGTTGTCTCATTCTTTTCTCTCCGTCTGTTTTCCTCTTTTTCGTTCTTGAACATGGGGCTTCCAAGGGCGGCCAGATTCTCTGCTGCTTCTGTTTCACCGCTTCCTTATATGAAGAGACTCATCTGGCCGCTGGCCCAGGTTTTTTGCTTTGCGTCGCGGACGATGTCCCCAGGTAGCGGTCCTCCGATCAGAAACGGTGATTCTGGATCGTGCTGACGCATGTTCCGGATCACGGTGTTCCGGTCGTAATTTGCATAGCAGTATTTGCAGAAGTGTGCACAGGTGTTGTACATGCCGATATCGTTCCCAAGCACACAGCCGCACTCCGGTCTAGCCCCTGGCACTTTCGGAGTCTCGAGCGTGATGCCCACAGCCTGCTCAATCACTTCTCTCGTCATGCAGCCGTCCGTCACAGCTCCGAATCCGGAAAGCTCCCTGTTTTCCAGGCAGGTGCGAATCGTCATGCCGTAGGTCTCTCCGATCGAAACGAAGGCCTTTGTGAGGTTCTCCTGTTCTTCTCCCGTAACCTCCCGGACCTCCGGGAAATTCCGTTTTGTCTTTTCGTAGAGATCGATGAAGCTGATTACAGCTGTCCCGGTATAGCCTCTGAGTTCCCTCGCCATGTGTTCAAATGCTTTCTGATGGAATTCCACACTATACTGTTCTGAAACAAAAATCGGGTCATAGCGCCAGATTACCGCACGCTTCCCGACTGCATCCGACAGTCTCCGAAAAGACGCCATGACCTCTGCTTTATCCGGGACGTTTTCTTCGATCTCCGTTTCATAGGGTGTGATCGTGACATACCAGAGCTGGCGGAATGCCTTCAGTTCCTCGACAAACGGCAGCATGGGCTCCGGATTCTTGGTGCAAAAAGCAAGCACATCCACAACCGCCGGATCCAGACGGTATCTCGTAACCTGCTCCGGATAATACGGATTTCGAACCATCACATATCCTTCCCGGATGCGATTCATGAACCATTTGCTGTAAAAGGCCGGGATGTCTGTTCTGGAACCGCTGTTGACAATCATATGTGCATCTCTCCCAAAGGTTCCGGAAACTTCTGTTTTCTCATAACTTCAGATCCTCGCTCAGGTTTTCCGGGATGCCGCGCGGTCCCCTGACTGCAAAGATTCCATAATCGCTCTTCAGCCTCTCAAACGGAAAGCGTTCCGGCGAATAACGCTTCATCAGCTTGATTCTCATCAGCGCATCAATGTTGATATGCGGGTTCTTTCTCGTATAGGGAATATCCGTTTCCGTTACTTTGCATTGATACAGGATTGCGGAAACAGGTGCTCCTACATACATGAAAACCGTATCGCCTTTTTTGATGCCCTGTCCCTGCTTCCATGCAATCACATCCGTATCGTCAAATGCATGGACAATGTCAAAGTAATGCGGATTGGACGGGATGAGCCATTCCTTTGGCGGGCGAAGCACGTTTTTTGTTTTCTGCGAGGCCGTTACAAGAAAGCTTCGGTCAATCAGATCTCTGATCTCCTTCATCGTGACAGTGCCGTCCAGCAGGATCGAGATCCAGTCTCCGCGACTGATGTGGTAACCCGGGAAGAAGCCTTCCTCCTGCATCAGAAGATCACTGAACAGCACATCTCCTGTCTTCACATTCAGGACATCGACAATCCCGTCTCCGTTCAGTCCGAGTTTCTCCCGCGGAATGTCCATGACAAGTCCGAACCACTTCCTGTTGTCTTCGTGGCGGAAGATCGCATAGGTCGGATACCGGGCCCAGAGATATTCGATTTCACTTTTGTATTTCCGCTTCACATACCGGAATACCTCATTCCGAAGTGATTTCTTCTCTGTCATACCTGTCATTCTCTTTCCTTCGTGTCATTGGATGAATCTTATCACAAATGCAAATCGCTTACAAGCATCACCCGAATCCTGATCTATCCTTCGCTCGCTTTCTTTCGCCTGTGCGGCATGAAAATGCTCCCCCTGTGATTGACCGCGTTTTCCTCGGTTAATCATAAAGGGAGTATATCACTGCTCATATCGCATTCCACATCTGAGGTCTAGATACCCATTTTGGTAAAATCTCTTTTATTTTCAGAACGGGTATTCTTTCTCTGTACCATCCTTGTCAGCGTTTTCTCCAGACGCTTGGAGTCAGTAAAAACAGCATGGGGAAGATCTCCAGTCGACCCAGGAGCATCTCAAAGCAGAGCGTCAGCTTGGAGACTGCGGAGAAGAAGGAATAGTTCTCTGCCGGCCCGACGGCGGCAAGCCCGGGGCCGACGTTGGAGATGCATGCGATCGAAGCCGTCAGATTGGTGGTAAGATCCATCCCGTCCAGAGTCAAAACCACAACTCCAAGACCGGCTGCCAACAGATAGATGAAGAAAAACACCTGGACACTCCGCACGGTCTCATCGCTGACCGGTCGTGACTCGAACCAGACCCGCTTAACCTGGGTCGGATGGATCATCCGCTTTAATTCCGTGGTATATGCCTACATCAGGCTGATAACCCGGGAGACCTTGATGCCGCCTCCCGTAGACCCGGCACAGCCGCCGATGAACATAAGCAGTACCAGGATCCATCGGGAAAATTCCGGCCATGTATCAAAATTACAGGTTGAGAAACCTGTTGTGCTGATGATCGTCATAACCTGGAAGAAGGAATAACGAAGTGCGGGAAGCCAGCCACCGCACATTCTGGAGATGTTCACCGCAATGCACATTACTGCGGTTAAGATAATGCCGAGGTAGACGCGTAGCTCCTCGCTGCGCACGGCCGTCATACCCTGCCCCAGCAGCACCAGGTAGAAGAGATTAAAATTGCAGCCGAACAGCAGCATGAACACGGCAATCACCATTTCCAGATAACTGCTTTGGAAAGCTCCGACACTCTCCGCCCGAGTGGAAAAACCTCCCGTTCCGGCAGTCGCGAAAGAATGGAGGAGTGCGTCATAAAAACTCATCCTTCCCAGCAGAAGAAGGACACATTCCAGCATTGTAAGGCCGAAATAGATGAGGTACAAAATACGCGCAGTCTTCCTTACGCGAGGTACAAGCTTGCTTACCGTGGGGCCGGGTACTTCCGCCCTCATGATGTGGATATAATGATCACCTGATACCGGCAGAATCGCTGCGATGAAGACGAGAACGCCCATGCCTCCGATCCAATGGGTAAAGAGTCTCCAGAACAGGCAGCCTCTGCTGAGCTTCTCTGGATTGCTCAGAATGCTGGCTCCGGTGGTCGTAAAGCCAGAGACTGTTTCAAACAGAGCGTCAATGTAGCAGGGGATATCGCCGGAAAAGACAAAGGGAAGCGCACCGAACGCAGACATCAGCACCCAGGAGAGCCCCACAGAGACAAAGCCTTCCCTGGCAAAGAGCTCCGCGGCTTTGGGTTTGGCGGCATTCAACCCTCCCCCTGCCAGCAGCAGAACGGCGATTGTCCAGAGAAAGGGTGAGAGCGGCTCCCGGTACCACGCGGCTGCTCCCAAAGGCAGCAGAAGCAGCGCCGCTTCCGCGAGGAGCGCTTTCCCCAGGATGTTTCCTACGGCCTTGACATTCATAGCTTTCTACCTGCTTCCGACAGGATATCGTCCAGTTCGACAATCGTCTGATTGGCAGATATCACAATCACACGGTCTCCCGGCAGAAGAACTGTCTGGCCATCCGGGAGGAAGCTGCTGCCGGTTCGAATTACGGATGCCAGCAGCACACCGCCGATCAGAGGAAGATCTTTCAGCGCCTTGTCGGCGCAGGCCGCTTTTGTCCCGACCACAAATTCTGTTGCCGTAACCCGTGGATCGCCCAGATAGTAAAGCGCTTCGATGGTGCTTATTTCGGAAGCGTGTTCCAGACTGCGGACATAGCCGGAGATCCGCTCCGCCACCAGTTCCTGGGGAGACAGAGTTGTCCCGGGAAAATATCGCGGAGCAGTTCCACAAACTTGGTATTATTCACTTTGGAAATGACCTTCCCGACACCGACTTTGCTCGCATACAAGCCGAGGATGATATTGTCCTCATCGAAGCCCGTCAGCGAAACGAACCCATCCGCATGGGAAATCCCGTTTTCCTGCAAAACCACCGGATCCGTACCGTCGGCGCAGTGGATTGCCGTGTTCTGCAGCATCTCTGCCAATACCTGGCATCGGGCTCTGTCCTTCTCGATAATGGTGACGTCCGCGCCGGTGCTCTCCAGGAGGCGGGTGAGGTGGACGGCGCTTCTGCTTCCGCCCAGAAGGATGACGTTCTTGACCGGTTTTCTATACGATCCGACGGAGATGAAAAAGCGCCGCAGGGTACCCGGCAACCCGGTCACCGAGATCCTGTCTCCTTTTCTCAGGACAAAGTCACCGCCGGGGATCTGGACTTTGTCGTCGCGCTCCACACAGCAGATCAGTACTTTCTGTCCGAACTTGGTCCTCAACTTGTTGAGCGGCACGTCGATCAGCCTGCTGTTTTCTTCTATCCGGAAGGTGACGATCTCCATATCACAGTCCGGGAAGGATTCCACACGGATTGCCGCGGGAAACTGCAGAACTCGGGATATTTCCTCCGCAGCCACGAAATCCGGATGAATGGAGAAAGAAAGATGCATTGTCTCTTTCAACATTTCGGCATTTTGGACATAGTCTGGGTTACGCAGCAGCGAAACCGCATGTTTCGCGCCCATTCTCCTCGCAAGCTGGCACGCGATCAGATTAGCTTCATCCACACCGGTAGCCGCAATAAACAGGTCCGCAAGCCCGGCCTCTGCTTCCGACAGGGTCTCAGGCGCAGCACAGCTGCCCCTGCAGCCGATCACATCGAGGCTGTTCACAGCATTGTCCACCTTATCCTGTCGCTTATCGACCAGGGTCAGATCATGGCCTTCCCTGCACAGCTGTCGGGCAACAGCCATCCCCATCTTCCCTGCTCCCGCAATCACAATCCGCATACGCCGGCTCCTTCTTTCCCTAAATCCTTTCTGTCCTGGAACAGATTCTTGAAACAGCTGCTGGTGGATTACCGTGGCGCAACCTCAGCCGCTTGGAAGAATTCTTGTTGATCATTCATACTGACATTATGCCAGTTTTCTTCTTAATTCAGGGTAAATATCCATATTCTGATATTAATTCCATGTAAAGATAACACTTTTTTCAGCACAGTATCTTGCTAAAAAAATTATGTCAACCATCAATGTTGGTCCTCTCCCCCCCTGCAGTTAGTGCTTTCTTTTTCTCAAGTGAAGCTCCGGCATTTTAGGGCAAATCATAACCACCAGTGAATGAAGGTGTAAGATAAAGGTAGACACATGGAAAATCACCATGATGTCTACCTTTATCTTTTATGCTAAACTACAGAAGGAGGTGAGCCGGGTGAAGAAAGGTCAGAAGAAAAGGGTATGGACTCGAGAGCAGAAATCCGAAATAGTACATAAGCATTTAGATGAACATGTATCTTTAAGAGAATTGGAGAAAGCATA
>JAEEGL014397178.1_pt1 | contig 12939 bp, 10 predicted proteins | sample 9134231 | NCBI WGS metagenome assembly JAEEGL01 (sample SAMN16246548, study PRJNA631951) | gut metagenome | biome: gut microbiome; feature: rumen; material: fiber-attached | host: Bos | place: Iran: Karaj | collected 2018-10 | reverse complement strand
CGACAAGCCCGATATCCGCTTCGGCATGGAGTTCCAGGAGGTGACCGACGTGGTGAAAGGCCACGGCTTCGGCCTCTTCGACGGCAGCGAGCTGGTGGTGGGCATCGTGGCTCCCGGCTGCGCCGAATATACACGCAAGCAGCTCGACGCGCTGACCGACTTTGTGAAGCGTCCGCAGGTGGGCGCCGGCGGCATGGTGTATATCAAATACAACGCTGACGGTAGCTTCAAGTCTTCCGTCGACAAGTTCTACGATGCCGAGGCCCTGAAGGCTATCGCCGACAAGATGGGTGCCAAGCCCGGCGACCTGATGCTACTGCTCTGCGGCCCCGCCATGAAGACGCGCGTGCAGCTCTGCGCCCTGCGCCTGGAGATGGGCAACCAGCTGGGCCTGCGCGACCCGCAGAAGTTCGCCCCCCTGTGGGTCATCGACTTCCCCCTGCTGGAGTGGGACGACGAGACGCAGCGCTTCTACGCTATGCACCACCCCTTCACGGCTCCCAAGCCTGAGGACGAGCCGCTGCTGGACGACCCCAGCCGCTGGGGCGACATCCGCGCCAACGCCTACGACATCGTGATGAACGGTACCGAGGTGGGCGGCGGCAGCATCCGTATCCACGACCGCACCTTGCAGAACAAGATGTTCCACACCCTCGGCTTCACCGACGAGAGTGCCGCCGCACAGTTCGGCTTCCTGATGGATGCCTTCACCTATGGCGCGCCGCCTCATGCCGGTTTGGCCTTCGGCTTCGACCGCCTGTGCTCCATCTTTGCCGGTGCCGACTCGATTCGCGACTTCATCGCCTTCCCAAAGAACAACTCGGGAAGAGACGTGATGAGCCAGTCGCCGTCGCCCATCAGCCAGGAGCAGCTGGAAGAACTCCAGATAGCAATAAAAAAGAACTAGACAAACTAGTTAAACTAGAGCAACTAGAAAATCTAGAAAAACTAGCATAATTGCTATGGCGTCTTCAAAGCCTTATAAGTCTATCTTTAAGCCGACGACTAACTGGCACAATCTCCACCTCTACCAGAAGTCGGATGTGCTTGTTCAGTTGACGGGTGTTTTCTGTAGGCGTTTCCTGCCACCTTATGGCGACCGCACTGTAGACCAGATGGTGCAGGCTGCCCGCAGCGGGAAACAGAACATTGTGGAAGGCAGCGAGGATGGCAAGACCAGCACCGAGATGGAACTGAAACTGCTCAATGTGGCCAGGGCTAGCATCGGTGAGTTGCGCGAGGACTATGAGGATTACTTGAAGGGCCATTCGCTGCCGCTGTGGGACAACAAGCATCCCCGTTTCGACGGTATGCTTTCTTTTTGTCGCGAGCATAATGATTATGCCGATTATGAGAAACTTGCCGAGAAGATGTCTGCCGAGGAATTCTGCAACATGGCTATAACGGTTTGTCGTATGACCGACAAAATGTTGGTCTCCTATCTGGAACATTTGGAACAACGATTTGTCACCGAAGGCGGCATCAAAGAGCGTATGCACTCAGCACGCACCGGCTATCGCCAAGAGCAGGACGCCAAATTTGCTGCCCTTGAAGAGGAGAACCGACGATTGAAAGAAATATTGAAACAACATGGGATAGCTTTCTAGATAAACTAGAAGAACTAGATAAACTAGATAGAGGAACTAGAAGAACTAGAAAAACTAGAACAACTAGAAAAAATATGACAAAAGCTCTTATTAATTCTATGCGTCTCCGCACATTGCCTCTGTCGTTGGCGGGCGTGGTGTGCGGAGGGGCTTTGGCTATGGGGCGGCATGGGGGCAGCGACTGGGTGTGGGCGTTGGTGATGCTGACGGCATGCTCGCTACAAGTCCTGTCCAACCTCAGCAACGAGCTGGGCGACCACCTGAGCGGTGTGGACGGCGAGGGTAGGGAAGGCCCCAACTATAGCATGGCCGACGGCGGCCTTACCGTGAAGCAGATGTGGAGGGCCATCAATGCGATGACCGTCTTCTGCGCCCTCTGCGGCCTTGCTATGGTGTGGCTTTCGGGCAGCCCTTGGTGGCTGCTGCTGTTAGGTGCCGCTGCGATATGGGCGGCGACACACTACACACTCGGCAAGAACCCATACGGCTATAAAGGACTGGGTGATTTGTTCGTCTTCATCTTCTTCGGCTTGGTGAGTGTGCTGGGAAGCTATTTCGTTGTGGCCCAAACGCTCGACTTTGACGAGCTCCTACTGTGTCCCGCCGTGGGCATGGGCTTGTTGAGCGTGGCGGTGCTCAACGTGAATAATATCCGTGACATGGAGAGCGACCGTGGCATCCGCAAGACGGTGCCTCTGCGCATCGGCCGACGTGCTGCCCAGTGGTATCAGACGTTCCTGGTGGTGGGAGGCTTGGTATGCTTTTATTGGTATCCCGTCACGGTGTTGCTCTGGGGACTTCCGATTCCCCTTTTCGTGTGGCATCTCTATGGAGTGTGGCGATACAAAGGCCGCCAGTTGGATTTCATGCTTCCGCTGCTGGTCATCTCCACTTTCTTGATGGTTTTGTTTTTCAGCATGTGGATGGGTGTGATACATGGCGTATGATTTCGACAAGATAGCCCGCACCTACGACCGGCTGAACCGCGTGATGACCCTCGGCCTCGACCGCCGCTGGCGGAAGCGTGCGGCGCGGGAAGTGGAAAGTGGAAAGTGGAAAGTGGAAAGTGTGCTGGATGTGGCTTGCGGTACGGGCGATATGTGCGTAGAGCTGCTGAAACGAGGCTGCACTGTGACCGGGGTGGATTTGAGCGAGGAAATGTTGACCATTGCACGTCATAAGTTGGCTGGCTTGGACAGACCCCTCCACCAGAGCAAGCTCTGGTCCCCCTCCCCTAACTTAGGGGAGGAGTTGGTTAGTTCCAGATGCGTCAGCCGCTCCTCCCCTGAGACAGGGGAGGGGGACCGCCACGAAGTGGTGAGGGAGGGGTATGACCTCCGTGTGGCTGACGCGGAGAACCTGCCGTTTGATGATGAAAGCTTTGATGCTGTCACCTGCGCCTTTGGCGTGCGCAATTTTGTACATCTGGAGAAAGGTCTCAGCGAGATGCTGCGGGTGCTGAAGCCCGGCGGACTTATGGTAATCCTCGAACTGTCCACTCCCGACAATCCTCTTGTCCGCCCCTTCTACAACCTCTACACCAAACGCATCATACCCCTGCTGGGAAAGAGGCTGGCAGGCAACCGCGAAGCCTACACCTACCTCCCCGAAAGCGTTGCCCGTTTTCCCAAGGGAGATGAGTTCCTCCGTATTGTCAACAATCTGGAACAGAGGCTCGCTGAGCCCGTTAAACAACGCAAACTCACATTCGGTGTTTGTCGCCTTTATGTCCTCCGGAAAGTTAAATTTTCTTAAAAAATGACATAGGTTGTAGAGATTTGGCGATTTCCCTGTTATATATATAGTATGGAAAAAACAAAGAGGCCGCTGGCTGAGCGACCTCAAAGTTATTAATCCTAAAACACGGATGCAAAAGTACGACCTTTTGCGGAAATAGCGACTAACCATTAATGGTGATATTTATAAACTAATGATAATGAAACTGATATGAAGAGAATTCTGTTACTGATGATGCTTGCGGCCCCTCTGATGGCGGGTGCGCAGCAGGTGGACAAACTGCAAAAAAAGGTTGCCTCGGGCGACGTGAAGGCCATGTTTGAGTTGGCTGACTGCTACCAGGCGGGCTACGGCGTGCCTGTCGACAGCGCCAAAGCCCTCGAGCTTTACCGCAAGGCCGATGCCCTGGGGGCAGCCGAGGCCAAAGCCCATCTGGCTCGTTTTGCACTCTATTATGGTCCGATGGGGCACGACAGTGCGGAATGCTACCGACTCAGCAAGGCCGCTGCCGACGGCGGCTCGGCTTATGGTGTCTATCGTCTGGCCATCTGCTACCTCGACGGCATCGTGGTGAAGCGCGACTACAACCAGGCACATGCTTTGCTGGAAAAGGCCATGAAGATGGGGTGCCAAGAAGCATTTGCACTTGTGGGGCGTGGTTATCTTATCGGCCAGTATGGCTATGCCCACGACATTGAGAAGGGATATCAGTACTTGAAGAAATCTCCCGAGGGATGCTGTAGTGGCAAATATGGCTTGATGGCCCAATACTTTTTGCTGAAAGGCGACCGGAAGACGGCAGTCAAATGGATTGAGAAGGGCAAGGCCGTCGGCAGCCCGATGGCAATTGCCGAGTATGCCCGTTATATGGAGAATGGGTGGGGGATGCCCGTCGACGAGCGCGGGGCTTTGTCCGAATACCGCCGTCTGAAAGAGAAATACCATGGCGACGCCGCCTACAAGATGATGGAGGCGAACTTGCTGGCCAATGCGAAAGACAGCACTTTGCGCGATTCCAAACGTGCGCTTCAGCTCTACGAGGAAATAGGCGACGAGCCCTATACGTCCAACTATGATGCCATAGCCGTCTCTTATATCTATGGTCTCTTCACGCCTGTCGACAGCAACATGGCCTACCGCTACTGGCTGCGTGGCGCCCGCAAGAAAGATGTCTACTCGATGATTAACCTTGCTCGCTACCATGTCGGTCAATACAACAATGACAGCGCCGTCTACTATCTGGAGATGGCCTGTGAGCAGGAATCGGAAGAGGCAGCCTCCATGCTTGCCAGTCACTATTATGATGACGACCGTGCGCTCTCCATGCGTTATGCCCAGCAGGCCGCCGACTGGGGCGACGAGCAGGCGCGTGTGGGTCTCGGACAGATGTATCTCGACAACGGCGACTATGCCAAAGCCATGGAATGCTACGACAAGGCTATCGCCAATGCCTACTATGATGCCTATATCTACAAGGCCGAGCTGTCGATGATGAACGGAGGCGAGAAGAGCTATCTGAAGCTGCTTGAAGAGGGTGGCAAGAAAGGCTCCACCCGCTGCTATGGCGTGCTGGGTCAATATTACGACAACAACGAAGACTACAAGAAAGCCATCAAATACTATGAACTTGCCGGTGACCCGCAATCCGACTTCCAGCTGGCACGTATCTATATTGGCGGTGGCATCGACACCAACGAGGCTACCATGGCCAAAGGCCAGGCTTTGCTGCGCCGCTCGGCCTATGCCGGCAACCGCGACGGCATGTACTGGCTGGGCTATTACTACCAGCAGGAGCAGAATTTCGACAGCGCCCTCTATTATTTCAACAGTCTTGCCGAGCAGGGCGACGGTATGGCTCTTATGCAGATGGCTATCGCCTACGAGCATGGGCGCGGCGTGGAACCCGACACTGCGTTGGCCATGGACTATTATCATCGTGCCGGTTGGGCGGGCATTAGCGACGGTTATGCTTTCCTTGGCGACTTCTACCGTTATGGTAACTCGACCCTTGCGCCCGATTCAGCAAAAGCTTTTGAATATTACCTTTTGGCTGCGGGAATCAGTGATGACAATGCCGCTGGTCTCTATTATGTGGGCGACAGTTATCTCCGTGGCATCGCGGTGCCAAAAGATACCGCTGCCGCATTGCCCTATTTCCAACAGGCGGCAGCCAAAGGTTCCTATCGCTCGATGGGTGTCATCGGCGACTACTTCAACTATGGCTGGCCGGGAATGTCGATGGACGGTGATTCCGCTCTCTACTATTATTTCGAGGCATCGAAGGGTGACGACCCGCGTGGCGACTATATGATTGGCACGTGGCTCTTCGACCAGAAAGCATACGACAAGGGCCTCGAGTATATCGTCTCTGCCGCCAGCAATGGCAACCCCGACGCTTACGTCACATACGCGTTCGCCATGCTTGTCGGTGCCGGTATGGAGGCCGACCCTGCGCAAGGCTACGCCCTGCTGGAGCAGTTGGCGCCCAACAATGAAGATGGTCGCGCCTACAATCTCCTGGGATTGGCCCGCCTGGCGGGTGTTGGCTGCGAGGTGGATACCGCTATGGCGGTGCGCTATCTTGATTCCGCTGCCGACTTCGGCAATGCCGAGGCCATGATGACCCTTGGCGGTTTCTATGCCATGGGGAGTGGCGTGGAGCGCGACACCGTGAAGACCCTTGAATACTACAACCGTGCCGTCGCCACCGGTTCCACCAAGGCCATGCTGCGCCTTGCCGGCAGCCATCAGAGTGGCGAGATGGTGCCGCTCGACAAGAAGCGTGCTGCTGAACTCTACCAGATGGCGGCCGACCGTGGCAACCTCGAGGCCATGTGCCGCCTGGGTCTCTGCTACGAGGAGGGCGAGGGTGTCATCCTCAATTCGCGCAAGGCTTACAACCTCTATACCCAGGCTGCCGAGAATGGCTCCGCTTTCGGCATGTATCTTCTTGGAATGTGCTACATAGAAGGTGTCTATGTCAAAGAAGACACGGAGCAGGCCGCGCAGTGGTTCCTCAAGGGTGCCGAAGCCGGCAGTGTGCGCTGCTGCTATATCATTGGTCAGATGTATGCCACAGGCGATGGCATGAAGAAGAACAAGAAGGAGGCTAAGAAGTGGCTCACCCTTGCCGCCGAGAATGGCATCGAAGCCGCCGAACAGATGCTACGTGAATTGTAAAAGGGTTATATAATGAAAAAGGGAGGTTCCAATCGGAACCTCCCTTTTTTTGTTTTCATGTACTCTCGGTTACTCCTCAGCGTTCTTTTCGATTGCGAGTTTGCCTCTGTAGTATCCGCATTCGGGACATACATGGTGGTACATTACTTGTGCGCCGCAATTGCTGCAAGTCGTCAGCTGCGCGCTCTCCAACGCATCGTGCGTTCTTCTCTTGGCCGTTCTGGTCTGCGAGAATCTGTGTTTTGGATGTGGCATATTATTACTTTTTTTTATTTATTTATTTCAGTTTCTTCAGTGCTTCCCAGCGAGGGTCAATCTCGTTATCGTTCTTCTCTTCTGGCTCATCTTCGTCGATGATGTACTTGGTTACCTCGGGGTCGCAGGCTCCGTCGGGGTGGATGTGCTGCATGGGGATACGTACTGCCACGTATTCATACAGCCATTGGCTGAGGTCGATTTCGAAAGCGCTTTCGGGCAGCACCACGACATCTTCGTCGTCGGTGGTCTCGGTGTCGCTGAAGCGCACGCAGAGGTGCTCTTCGCCTTCCACCGGAACTATTATGTCGCCCAGACAGCGGTCGCACATTGTCGTCACTTCGCCCGAAAGGGTGAATTTGAACATCAACATGTGCTCAAAACGCTCCATTTCGACGTCAATTTTTACCTTTCCTCCACGGATTTCGTCGTTTTTCCAATCTTCAAAGAACTCGTCGGTTAGGGTATAATTATAGGCGTATTTACCTGGTTTTAAACCACTAAACCTTATTATTCTATCTTCATTCTGGCTCATTTTCACGCTCCTATTGAGTTTGCAAAAATACGAACTTTTTTGAAACTGACAAAAAAAAGTTTATTTTTGCCCTATTTTTTCTTCCGGTTCTCTTGCGGCTTGTCGGAGACGACCTTGGTGTCGTAGCCAATCTTCTTCATCGCCGTCTGGATTTTTTCGGCGTTGGTCTTCGAAGCATCGTAGGTGACGGTGACCGTCTGGGCCTCGACGCTGGTCTCGATTTTCACCACGCCTTTCTCGAAGCGGAGGTTTTTCTTGATTTTGTTCTCGCAACTTTCGCAGTGCATCTTCGGCGTGGGGGTCATCACCAGCACGCGCATTTCCTTGGCGCCAGCCATCAGCAGCAGGCTGGCCATAATCATCAAAAGAGTCTTTTTCATATCTTATTCATTTTATATATTCATACGTATGCCCGCGTAAGCCATGATGCCGTGCACGGGTCCCCAGACGAGCGTCGGATCGAACGTCGGCGACCAGGGGTTGGCGGCGTTGATGACGGGGTCGGGTTGGCGGTAGTTGGTGAGATTCTCGCCGCCGACATAAACCGAGAGGTGGCGGAACTCGCGTGTCACCTGGAGGTTCAGTTGCGGGTAGGCAGGGAACCTTTGGCCGTGGACCGTATTGCCGGCCTCATCGATGTATTTGGGGATGCGACCACCGCCGTTGAGTTGCAGCGTGAGGTCCACCTGCCACAGTGCCATCATGGGTTTCCAACTCACGGTGACCAGTCCTTTGTAGCGGCTTTGCAAGGGTTTCTCCCTCAGCTTCCCGCCATAGGTGCACATCACGCGGTTGTAGCGGAAGGCGGCCAGCAGGTTGATGTCGTCGGTGATGTCGTAGTTGGCGTCCAGCTGCAGGGTGTGCGAGTAGGAGCGGCCGTCGAGGTTGTCGATGCTAATCTTGGTCGGGTCGCTGTCGTAGTCCACCACGGCCTGGTTGATGAAGTCGGTGTAGTAGTATTCGGCGTTGACCGTCAGCGTGCGTTCCCTCAGCGGGATGTAGAGGGCCAGGCTGGCTCCCCGGTTCCAGGATTCCTCCTGCTTGAGGTCGTGGATAACAAGGTCGCGACCCGAGGTCAGCAAATAGTGGTTCTCGGCGAGGGCGTGGGGTGTGCGGTATCCTTTGCCGGTGGAGGCCCGGAGGGTCATCCAGTCGGTGGGTGTCCATTTTACATGCAGGCGCGGTGTGAGATAGGTGCGGTCGTAGAGCGAACTGTAGTCAACCCTTAGACCCACCATGGCGGTGAACTTGTAGCTGGGCTTGAAGGTGTACTGAGCGTATGCACCCGGCGTGAGTTCGGTGGTGGGTTCGAGGTTCGATGTCGTGAGGGTTTCTTCCATGCGGTCGGCGTTGAAGCTGAGTCCGGTGGAGAGGTTGTGGCTGTCGCTGAAGTCGTGCTCCAGCATGAGCTGGCTGGTGAGGCTTTGCTGACGGTCGGTGTAATTCTTGAGGCCAAAGGTGCCGCCGAAGGTGCCGCCGAAGGTGCCATCGAGGTTGTAAAGGCTGCCGTTGGCCAAAAGGGCGAGGTTGGTGTTATGCTCGCTGTTGAGCAGGAATGCGTGTTTCATGTAGCCGTCCAGGCGGTTGGCCTCGATGAGTACTTGGTAGGGTGTCGGCGAGAGGTCTTTCATCTGGCCGCCCTCGCGGTTCTCGTGCAGGTAGCCGAAGCCGGCGTGCATGATATAGCGTCCCTTCTGGTATTTCCAGCGGTTCTGCACATGCCACTGCTCCACGGACGGAGAGTCTTGCCATCCGTCATCGTCTTCGTCCATGTGCATGAAGTCCTTCTCGAAATGTGCCAGCACCTCGGTGCTGAGGTGGGGGGTGAGGTGGGCGTTGCCCATCACGTTGGCTTCGCTCTTGAGGCGGCTGTCGGTGTAGAGGTTGATTTTCAGTTCGGGGTCGTCCTCGGGTTTGAGGTATTCCACGTTGATTTGTCCGGTGATGCTCTGCGACCCGTTTTTGACGCTCGAGGCACCCTTGCTCACCGAGATGCTTCTCATCCATGCCCCCGGCACATAGCCCAGCTGATAGGGCATGGCGGCACCCAGGGTGACGGGCATGTTTTCGAGGAGCATCTGCACATACTGGCCGCTGAGGCCCAGCAGCTTGATTTGTCGGGCACCTACGGCGGCATCGTTGTAGTTCACGTCGACCGACGGATTGGTGACGAAGCTCTCGCCCAGATTGCAGCAGGCGGCACGGAAGAGCTCGCCTTGTCCAAGTTCGGTGCCGTTGATGGCGCCGCCCATGCGCGACACTCCTTCGACTTTGCGTTGTTCGATGGATACCTCCCCAAGCGTGCGGCTTCGGGTGGCGGTGTCGGCCTGTGCTCCGACACTTGTGGCTGCCAGCACTGTCAGTGCCGCAGCAAAAAATCTTTTTATCATTGATTCTATTGTTTGATTGTTTAATTGCTTGATTGCTTGAGTATGGATACCCAAGCGTTTCCACGTGTTCAAGCAGTCAATCAAACTCTCAGCACATCAATCGTGTGAGACAACTCCCCCGGTGGGAATTGGCCGTAATGTTTGTAGGGACACGGAGTGCTGTGTCCGCACAAAGTGGTGGAAATCATCGGCGGAAACACCGCAAACAGCACGGGTTGCACCGGCAGGTCAATGCTGGCGGTGGCCGTCGGCATATAGTCCGACAGCTGCATCGATTTCACGGTCATACAATCGCCTTCGTCGGGACAGCAGTCGCTTTCTGTCGGCAGCACCAGCGAAATTTTTCCCGTGCACGAACACTTCTCGACAGACACTCCTGCTGTCCCCAAGAGTATCATCGTCAGCATGATAGCCGAGACTAATATGTTCGTTGCATGTTTCATTTCGAACTGCAAAAATACGTTTTTTTTTCGACAGGGAGAAATGTAAAAGGTTACAAAATGTTATTTTTTTCTCCATGTTCTAAAAAAGTTGTATCTTTGCAAATCATTTCTGAACAGAATGGAGTTTGTTGTTGGTATAATCTGTGGCGTTCTGCTGTCGCTGTTCTTCAGCCTCGGCCCCGCGTTCTTCTCACTGATTCAGAATAGTATACACCATGGTTTCCGCAAGGCTATTTCCTTTGCAGCAGGCGTCAGCCTGAGCGATGTCATCATCGTCCTGATGATGCTCACGGTGCTTTCAAATGTCGATTTGAATGCTCTGCTACATAATGTATATGTCTCTATCATCGGCGGTGCCGCCACCTGCATCTTCGGCGTTCTCACCTATCGTAGCAAGGTGAAGTCGGCTGGCAGCGGCGAGGGGCGCCTCAAGTTCAGTTCTATCGAGGTTACCCACCGATGGCAGCTCATGCTCAAGGGCTTCCTGCTTAATATCCTCAATCCCCTCATCTGGCTCTACTGGGTCTCCATCATCACCTTCCTTTCTGCCGAGATGGATCTTTCTGTGCGCGACCGCTATTTCTTCTTCATCGGCATGTTGCTTGCTGTCTTCGGTACCGATGTGCTCAAGTGTCGCCTCGCCGCCATGTTGCAGCACTTGTTCACTGCCCGCATCATGAACATTTTCAACAAGATTACCGGCATCATCCTCATTGCATTCTCGCTCTATCTTGTCATCTCGATGATTCGCTACCAGACGGGTCATGTCCAGAAAGACCCCAACTTGCAGAAGACGGGTCTGGTGCAGAGAGTGCACAACATTGTGAAGCATGATAATGCTGAAAAACAATGCGACAGCATAAACGACAGCCTTGATGACAGCATCATTAAAACCACTATCATCATACCCGTAGACAAGACTCCTCTCGATTCAGTTTCTTTCGATAATGTTCAGTAGGCTACCTTGGCTGATTTCATGCCAGGAATGCTGACGATGTAGACGCCATGCGACGGCAGGGCTACGAATCCGCCCATGCTTTCCGCCACGCGACGACCTGTCATGTCGCTGATTGTGGCCGTTTCGTTTTCCGACAAGTCGAGGTTTATGCCGCCTTCGACAATTGTTATTGTCGGCATGTCGAACTCGACGGCGGCAATTCCAACCGAAGAGCAGTTTTCCTCGATGGTGTGGCTGCTCCAGTACTCTGCGGCTTGATAGGCTGCGGATTGGTGGCAGGGTACCAGGATGACGGTTTGGTCGGCATTGGTGAAGGCGTTGCTCTCGAGTGCCGGAGGAACGATGTTATGCAGCTCCACGGTGTCGAGCTCACGGCAGTCCTGGAAGGCATTCTCACCGATGAAACGAAGGCCTGCGGGCAGGTTGACACGTTCCATGGAGGCGCAGTTGTAGAAAGCCATGTTGCCCAGACCTTGGACGCCTTCCGGCACCGTGATGCTTCCCGTGATGCTCGAGAGCGAGCCTATGAGGTAGGCACCGGCGATGAGGAGTCCATCAGCATTGAGGTGGCTGGTCGAATAGAACGATGTGCTGGTGAAGGCCATGGAGCCGATGTAAGTCAGCGTCGAGGGCAGCGACACGCTGTCGAGGGCCGTACAGTAGGCAAAAGCCATGCGGCCGATTCGGGTGACCCCTTCGGGGATGACCACCGTGGTCAGTCCGTCGCAGCTTTTGAAGGCTTCCGCGTCTATAACTGTCACATTGTAGGTGGTGCCGTTAGTGCTGTTGGTGGCGGTGGCGGGGATGGTCAGCACGCCCGATGGAGGCGTCCGTGAGTCCCAGTCGGGATTGACTACCTTGACGCTGTTGTCGTCGATGACGGTATAATAGACCCACTGGCCCGAGGGGGCCTGGGCCCTAAAATCGAATGCCCTCGCCGCAGGGGCGGCGAGGAGCATTGCTATCAAAGTTATGAAAAATCTATTCTTCATTGTCTATCAGGCTTTGTCGATGTCCACTCCGCGGGCGGCGAAGAGCAGCTCCATCATGCGGATGGCCGAGGTGCTGACGGGCGTGCCGGGGCCGAAGACGGCGGCGACACCGGCTTTGAAAAGGAAGTCGTAGTCCTGCGGCGGGATGACACCACCTGCGACGACCATGATATCCTCGCGGCCCAGCTTCTTGAGCTCTTCGATGACCTGTGGCAGCAGGGTTTTGTGACCTGCGGCCAACGAGCTGGCGCCGAAGATGTGCACGTCGTTCTCCACAGCCTGCTTGGCGGCCTCGGCGGGAGTCTGGAACAGCGGTCCCATATCGACGTCGAAGCCCATGTCGGCGTATCCCGTGGCGACGACTTTGGCGCCACGGTCGTGGCCGTCCTGGCCCATCTTGGCCACCATCACGCGCGGACGGCGTCCTTCCATCTTGGCAAATTTATCGGTGAGTTCCTGGGCGCGCTTGAAGGCGTCGCTCTCTTTGGTCTGACTGCTGTACACGTTGCTGATGAGGTTGATTTTGGCTTTGTAACGTCCGTAGACTTTCTCCAGTGCGTAGCTGATCTCACCCAGCGAGGCGCGCTTGCGGGCGGCGTCGATGCTGAGCTCCAGCAGGTTGCCTTCGCCGGTGCGGGCACACTCGGTGAGGCGGTCGAGGGCGGCCTCCACGGCGGCATTGTCGCGCTCGGCGCGGAGCTTCTTCAGACGCTCAATCTGAGCGTTGCGCACGGCAGTATTGTCAATCTCGAGGGTCTCGATGGGATCCTCGTGCTCGAGACGGTATTTGTTGATACCCACGATGGTGTCGACATTCGAGTCGATGCGGCTCTGCTTGCGGG
>JAEEGL013291067.1_pt1 | contig 12939 bp, 20 predicted proteins | sample 9134231 | NCBI WGS metagenome assembly JAEEGL01 (sample SAMN16246548, study PRJNA631951) | gut metagenome | biome: gut microbiome; feature: rumen; material: fiber-attached | host: Bos | place: Iran: Karaj | collected 2018-10 | reverse complement strand
TGAAGTGAAAAGATAGTTCATATCAAAAAAAATTAGCCCCGTGCAGAAGCGGAGGCTAAAAACACAAAACACTGATATGAAATGTAATTTAGCATTTTTTAACGTGGTTGCAAGCAATCCAAATCTATCCACTTCTGTTTTGGGGACGGCAAAGGTACGACTATTTTTCGAATCTGCAAATTTTTAAATGAATTTTTTTTGAAGCGTTTCCAAATCACTTTCGGCAGCCTCCCTGGCGGCCCGATACGCTGGAATCCGCAAGGCCAGATCACTGTCACATCGCGAGAAATAATCGAACCCGTCTATCACACCTTTTTCAAGCATGAACTTATAAACCTCCTGCCAAGCATCCAACTTCGGTAACGGGTCTTTTGTGCGGAAGATCTCCTCTCTGTCAACGAGGCGGACGGCTACGATATCCTCGCCATCGGAAAGGATGCAGTACCCTTCAGGCATATAAGCATCAACGAGATCGCCGCCGTATCTGCTCGCGGCCATTTCGCGGAATGTCTTCCATTTGTCGGTCTCATAACCGCAGTATGCCCTTTTCTCCCATTCAACGGGAATCATGTTCGGTATCATGTTTTAAAGATTTATGGAGTTTTTAAGATAAAGCCTGACGGCGACGAAAAGAAGAAGGAGGACATCCAGCCCTACAAGTGCGGCTGTGGCGAGTCCGAAACAACATACCCCTTCCCGGAGGGTGTCCACAGAAGGGTGCAGCAGCAAGATTCCTGTCACGGGAACGGTGTTCAGCAGCAGGGAGAGGGCCCATATTTGAACCACATCCCTCGCGGCAAGGCGGTCGGCACGGTGTACGTCTCTGGATCTGGACATAACTAAAAAGAAAGATTCATGAGAAGAACAAGGATGACGAGTACTTCGGCAGCAATCAAGCATATACGCGACCATAAAAGGACCTCCGCGTAATGGTAGGTCAATTCCGCAGAAAAGGGCCAGACGACCGGGAGACCGTAGCGACGCATGGTTTTCCCCTTTGTCGCCCAATCCCGGAAACGGAACAAAAGAAAAACGATACGGTTTCCCACCACTCCGCTATCCACGATCTTCCAGGCTTCGAACCTGGCGTCATCACTTCCGTTGCGCAATACTTCCCTCAAACACTTCACGGCTTCCCGGACGTCCTTCTCCACCAAAGCGTCTCCCGTAGCGAAACGCCTGGCAAGGGACAGAAGGACATATTCCTCATACGGCTCCATCATCTTTCCATCTTCTTTACCCTGCCCGGGGCGACCTCGTCCAGCACATACAGGCAGGCATAGCGGGAGTGGTTTCCCCTCGTCTGTCTGTAACTGGCTATCGGATGCCTGGAGATGACGGGGTCGCCGTTCGATTCCTTGCAGAAGAGAGCTATTACCCGGCCTTCATCCATCAATTTCCGGAACGATTCCGGATCCACGCCGAAATCGAAGCGCCAGGCTGACAGACGGAACGGGCAGTCCGGGGTCTTCCGATATCGGACTTCCCTCCAGGAGCCGCCCTGAAGGAGGTCTTCGATAAAGTCCCACCGGCCATGCGTCCGGAGCAGGTACCCGGCAGAGGCCTGGTTTACCCATAAGTCAAATTCATTCATGTCGCAAAAGGGTTTCAGTTAGTTCTTGGTACTGGTTTTCGGCGCCCGGTCTGTCCAACAAGATGGACAGTTCCCCGCGTCCCCGACTCGTGTCGCCGAGGCGAAAGATGAGGCTGACCGCCACCCATCCTCCCGGGTTGAACCGGAGGTCCGGGTATTTCCGGAAAAAAGCCTTCATCTCGGGAAGAAGGACATCACTCTCCAGAAGAGCCTCCCACCCGGGAAATACCGCTTTGTGTTGTTGCTTCATCGCTTGTAGTATTGATTCCGGGGACAAAAATAATGTACGCATACGCAGGATTTTTGCACAAGTGAAAAAAGATCCATATTTTTGCAATGATTCCAAAGTATATGGCCAAACCCCTCCTCCGATACCTCTGGCTCATCGAGACAGTCAGCCGTGCAGGAAACATCACCTACGATGAGATTCGCAGGAAGTGGATGGATTCTCCTGTCAATGACCTCGGGGAAACGGATTATCCCAAGCGGACTTTCCTCTCTCACATCGAAGAAATCAAGGCGCTCTTCGGATTGTCGATCCTTTGCGATCGACGGAATGATTATAAGTATCATATCGCCTCCGAAGAGAGCGATTCCGAACGGATCGACCTGATCGGTACCATGTCCCTCAGCTTGAAGCTCATAGAGAATCAGGACCTTCGTGAAAGAATCCGGTTCACGGCCTGGGACTTCTGCAACCGCCATATCCAGGTATTTCTGGATGCCATGGAAAGGAAGCGTACCGTCTGGATTACATCTGATTATGCCCTCTCTCCCGACACGGTTGCAAAAACCACCTGGTTACAGCCCTACTTTCTGGAATACGTAAACCACACCTGGTTTGTGCTGGGGTATGCCCCCAGCCGAAAACGGATGGAGGCCCACCGTCTCGTCGGCATCTCTGCCCTCGAACTCCGGGAGGACCTGCCTTTCATAAGAAATGATGCCCTGAGCTTCGAAGACGTGAAAGAGCGTATCCTGTCCGGCCCGGATGGGCATACCGGACGCACGAATGACCCTTTTGACGACCGGGACGATTATCGCTTGTTCAATTGTTTTAACAAATAAGATGTATGGGTTTATTTGATGTTTCTTTCGAGTCTTTCAATGGAACGGGGAATTATTTTGACACGTTTGAAAAGGATAACAACAAGACGAAAACGTTTTACGATGTTTTTCGGCCTCTTTCCGAAAGCACCTATTCTCTACAACTCGCAGACGACAGGCTGAAGAAAGCAGTTAAAATATTTCAAAATGTTGCCACGGAAGCGGGTTTTAATCTTGCCATTGGACAGGTTAGCCTGAAAGAATTGCCGGAGAGGAAAAAAACGTTGAGTGGCTATCCTGATGAAGTGTATGTGGTACCATACAAACCGTTAGGCCAGCATCGAAATCCGAAGGATAGCGACGGCAGTTTTATTGATATCGATTGGGAACATGTTAAATCCAGTGAGGGCAAGGACGCCGTTTCCCTATTCGTTATCGTCCTGACGCATGAGTACATGCACGAAAGAATGAAGACCGACAGCAATTTCTTCGGACAGGAGGATGCCTATTATGTCCAGAAGGAAGAAGCCCTGGCCAATGCCCTCACACTGGATGCATTGGATCGGTTTGGAGACCAGTCCTTGTTTGACTTCGCCGAACAGTTTATGAACAAGCAGCCCCAAGAATTGGGATACCGCTACGGTATCGAAATCTACCGGAAGCAAAAGGAGGAAATCTCAGCTTTGGCCGAAGAATGGAAAAAGGAAAAAGAGGGAATTGTCAAACCGACAAGGGAAGAAAAAACCGCCTTCTACCAGGCGGTTATGAAAGGATTGAAGAATAGCTGCTGTTAATCCCGCTCCAAATCTTCCAGATTGTTCAATACCCGATTGATGGGCCATTTGTAGTTGGAAAGCGTTTTCGGTTTCACACCCAATTCTGAAAGCATCCCTTTCTCCTTGATCCTGTCAAGAAGGGAAAGGACACCATTCAGACATGACTTAAAGGACGTTCGAGAGTCTGATGAAAGGTCTTCGAGGAGGCTGTATGCGGCTATATCCTTTTCGTCGTATGATTCCGGATTGACAAGGTCCAGCGCATGAACATCCTCCGATTTCTGTTCCGGCCCGAATGGATTGCCCAGATAATGCAATTGAACCGAATCGATTACTCCCACCTTAGGTATTTCCACTCTCACACAAGTTTTATCATCATTCAGAACAACAACTTTGGTGTCGTTCCCGACATCATCATGGAGGCCGAAACCAGATAGTTTTTCTTTCACTTCATATATCTCCCGGCAAACGGCCCTGAAGACACTTTGTACGATTTCCGGAATGTCCCCTTTCAACTTGTCCATCAAATCGTTGCAATACGCCGGAATCAAAACGATATTCCACAGGGAAGTGAAATAGAACGGATTGGTCGCTTCTCCCCAGACGTGGCTGATTTTCACGAACTTGATGCTGCTGTTTGTTCCTTGGCTTACAATCTCCCCCGTATTCTCCTTGATGACTTGCCGAACCTTAGCATTCCCGTCCTTGTCGATGAGAAAGCGCTTCTTGTCTTTTTCATAATAATACACGCCGTCATTGCCCTTCTTGACATCCTTCATTTTCTTGGAAAACCGGACATACAGGCCCTTATTGTCCCTGTAACTGTTTACCATTTCCCCATGCCATCCGTCAACTATCTGGGGATGGAAGAACAGGGATTCCTCCAACATAAACCGGACGGCCTTGCATATTTCCTCATTGGACGGGATTATTTCCACATCCATGCCTCCCTTATCGGCACAAGCGGCCATCATTCTGACCAATTGATTGGTGAAATCCTTTCCCATAATACCCAATAATAACTAATAGTCGCCCCGGTCCATCTCGCGGCGCACATCGCGTTCCTTGATGGTGTTGCGCTTGTCGTACTCTTTTTTACCCTTCGCGAGGGCGATGACCAGCTTTGCATAGCCGTTCTCCGCGATGAAGAGACGCACGGCGACGATGGTGAGGCCGGCCTTCTTGTCCTCCATGAACAAGTGGTTCAACTCGCGACGGTTCAGGAGGAGACGGCGGTCACGGACGGGTTCGTGCTGTCCCCAGGAACCCCAATGGTACTGGGCGATGTTCATACCCCGCACAAAAAGCTGCCTGCCCACGAAGAAGCAATACGCGTCCTGGAGCGAGGCTTTGCCCGCCCGGATGGACTTGATCTCCGTGCCCACCAGCTGGATCCCCGCGGTATAGGTCTCCAGGAACTCGTAATCGAACGAGGCCCGGCGGTTCTTGATCTGTATGGTGCTTTTCGCTTTCGGCATAGGGTTGCAAAGGTACAACTTTTTCTCTAATTTTGCCCCATGTCCCTTCCGAACAAGACCCAGCTTCTTCCCGACCGGCCCGGCATTCCGCCGATGGCCGCCCTCCCCGAGGCGGAAACGATTGACACCGAAGCCCTCGCCCGCGCCTATGCTTCCGGCGGAATCGACCTTGTCTGCGTCCTGGGGCCTACCGCCTCCGGCAAGACAAGGTATGCGGTACAGCTTGCCCGTACTTTGGGGAACGCAGAAATCCTGTCCGCCGATTCACGGCAGGTTTACTGCGGGATGGACATCGGTACCGGAAAAGACCTGGGCGAGTACGGAGAGGTCCCCTACCATCTTATCGACATCGTCCCGGCAGGAACAAAGTTCAATATCTATGAGTACCAGGCCGCCTTTGCGAAAGCTTGGGCCGATGTGTGCTCACGGGGATGCATCCCCATCCTGTGCGGCGGGTCCGGCCTGTACATCGAAGCGGCGACGCGCGCATACAAGTTCGACAAAGAGAACGGCGTTCCGGCATCGGAACTGCCCGGGAAAACCTTTTATATCGGCACGCTCGTCACGCGGGAAGAGCGGGTCGCCCGCATCGACCGCCGCCTGGACGAACGGCTGGAGGAGGGACTTGTGGAAGAAGTGAAAGGACTGCTCGATTCCGGCATCCCGGCGGAGGACCTGCTCTGGTACGGACTCGAGTATAAGTTTGTTACACAGTATATCCTGGGTGAAATCTCCTATGAGGAAATGCGTATCCTCCTTGCGAACGCCATCCACCAGTTCGCCAAGCGCCAGATGACCTGGTTCCGCGGCATGGAACGCGACGGAATCCGGATCCACTGGGTGCGGGTCTAGCCTCTCAGACCCAGGATCGTAAAGATAATCAGCAGGATGATGAAAGCGATGCCGGCCAGGGTGCCGGACAGCGCGTTCCGGTGAAGGGCGCGCTTGACTTCGGCGGCCGAAGCGTACCGCCTGGCCGGCTCCGTCTCACAGCAGCGCTCCACCACCTCCCGTCGCCTTCCGGGCAGTTCCCAAAGGATCACGCCCATCGAAAACACGTCGGAACGCAGGTCGGTCACGCCACCGTTCCGAACCTCCGGGGCGGCATAATGCGCATCGGGAGTTCGCAGCCCCGTTCGAAGTGACAAGGAGCCATCTTCTTGAACGTCAATATATTCCGGATTAAGATTTCCCAAGACTTCGCCGCGGGAATGGTATCCGTCCACCAGGTCGCAAAGGCGGTCCGCCATGGCATCACCCTCCTTCGCGCTCAGCGCTTTCTTCGCAATCAGTTCCGCCAGCGTCATCGTCACTGCCCCTTCGACGGTTGATGGCTGAACGACCGCCTGGGTCCTTCCGCTTCGCGCCAATACTCCGCATCAAAGTCCGTCGGATAAGCGAATCTCTCCCCTGCAGCCTTGCCTTCCCGATCCAGCCGGAACGCCAGATACGTGATCGGCAGTCCCATCTTCAGGAACATCGATTCATAGAACGTCTGCACCTCGAGCACTGACTTGATATCCCATCCGCCGTTTTCGGGCAGGGATGTCCGAATACCATCATTGTAAATATCCGTCCCGGAGGCCAGGACTTCAAGGGCATTGGCCCGGACAACGGACTGGGTATATTCGTAGAGGAAGCGGGAATCGGTCTTGAGATGGACGATGCCACCGGGTTTCAGGAAGCGGCTGTAGCGCTGGAGGAAAAGCGGCGAACTCAGCCGGGCGTTTTCGCTGCCCCGAAGCTGTGGGTCGGAGAAGGTGAGCCAGATTTCGGACACTTCGCCCGGCCCGAAGAAAGCCTCGATGAATTCGATGCGGGTGCGGAGGAAAGCAACGTTCCCCATCGCCTGCTCCGTGGCTTCCTTGGCCCCTTTCCACAGACGGGCGCCTTTGATGTCCACGCCGATGAAGTTCATGTCCGGATGCCGGCGGGCCAGGGCGACGGTATAGTCCCCTTTCCCGCATCCCAGTTCCAGAACGATGGGCTGGTCCTTGGCGAACATTTCCGCATTCCACCGGCCCTTGATGGCGTGGTCCCGGAGCACCAGCTCCCGGGAACCCTCCGGTTTCGCCAGTACCGACGCGGCCTCCGGCTGCAGCAGGCAGCGGAAGGTTTCGTTCTCCGCGAATTTCTTGAGTTTACCGTGTCCCATTACCGTTTCCTTTCGACCACTAGGCCCATGCCCCTGAGTCCCTTCGGCGGGTCGGTAACCCGGACCATGATGGTCCAAGGCCCCGGCTCCTCCGGACGCACGCCGGCCCGGTAGGGTACCCGGACCTGCCTGGAAAACGCGGTGATACGGCCTTCCAGAGGCATATACACGTCTTCCCGGAACACATGGAAGGTCGGTGAGGTCCATGTAACCTGCAGCGGCAGCGACGTCATCCGCACCAGCGTATCCGCCGGTGCGTCGATCCTCGTATAGAAATCGAAATCGTACGTCGCCGTCGTATCCCCCATGTCCACGAAGAACGTGTAGGGGCCCTCCCCCTCCACGAACTTCTCCATCGACATGGGCTCGCGGCATCCCGCAAACAGGCACACCAGGAGGATTATGGCGCCCAGCCTATGCATCCTCCTTGGGTTTCTGGCCGTTACCGACTTTGTTCTTGCGGTTTCGGTTGTTCTTTTTGCGTTTCTTCTTGCGCGCTTCGTCGAAGCGGGAGATGCTGTCGTCGCCCACGGCAGTGATGAATTCCGGGGCGACCGGATCCGCGTCCGGGATGAGCGTTTCCGGCTTTCGACCGTTACGGTTCATCATGATGATCTCGCGGACTTCGGAGGCAGGGAGCGGATACATCTTCGCGAGGGAGCCTTTCTCATAGGAGAAATACATCGTCTCCGAAAGGATGTCCGTCTTCACCAGATAAGCCAGACCGTCCTCGAACTCAAGCGGTTCCGACACCTTGGGAATGCGGGACTGCGCATCCAGGTAGGCCGCCACCTCGTAGTTCAGGCAGCACTTGAGTTTGCCGCACTGGCCGGCCAGTTTCTGCGGATTCAGGGAAAGGTCCTGCGCCCGCGCAGCGGACGTGGTGATGGACTTGAACTCCGTGATGTAGTTCGCGCAGCACAGTTCGCGGCCGCAAATGCCCAGACCGCCGATGAGGCCGGCTTCCTGACGGGCACCGATCTGCTTCATTTCCACGCGGATATGGAATTCCTCGGCGAAATCCTTGATCAGCTGGCGGAAGTCCACGCGGCCGTCGGCGATATAGTAGAAGATGGCCTTCGTACCGTCGCCCTGGAATTCCACGTCGCCAATCTTCATTTCCAGGCCCAGGTTCGCCGCCAGTACGCGGGAGCGGATCATCGTCTCCTGCTCGCGGGCAATAGCGTCCTGCCAGCGTTCGATGTCGTACGGCTTCGCTTTCCGGTAAATCTTCTTGAAGACGGTCTGGGTCGGATCGATGCCCTTGCATTTCATCTGCCGGGCCACGATGGGTCCTTCCAGGGTCACGATACCCAGGTCGTGTCCGGTCTGCGCTTCCACGACCACCAGGTCGCCCGTCTTGATGCTCTGCCCGGACGCGTTCACGTAAATGCCCTTCCGGGTGTTCTTGAACCGTACTTCGAACAGGGTGTTGTACTGTTCCTGGCCGATGCCCTTGAGGTAATCGTAAACCTCCAGTTTGCAGCAGCCCTGACGGTAACGGATCTCCTCCATTCCCGTCTCTTCGTTGCCGCTGATCATGCAACCGCGGAAACAGTCGTATCTTACGTTCTCGTTGCTATCTGTCATATGGCTATCCTATAGAGTCTGTCCACCAGGTCGGCGAACAGGATTTTCTGGTTTACGTTCCGCTCGATAAGGAGCACGGCCCGGTCTACGGCGGCCATCGCCTGACGGGGGAACGTCTTGCGGCACCGGGCCGCTATGTCACGATAAAACTCCGCCTCGTCCTCCGGGATGTCCGCAAGTTCCTGCAGACCCTGCTGGAGCAGGAAGATGTTGCGGAATCCATCCCCGGCAAACTTGCAGAATGACTTCTGCTTCTCGCGGGAATCCAGGGCCGCAGCGGCTTCTCCCGCCTCCAAGGCACCCAGTAAGTCCTTCTGAATCAGGGCGTTCATCAGGTCGTAGAACAGGTCTGCGACCACTTCTCCGCCTTGTTGGGGATGCACGCGACGTGCCTCCTCCCGGGTAAAGGGACGAACGCGGAGGAACAGGCAGCGGGAGAAAATCGTGGGAAGTACCTTTTCCGGCTGATGCGTCACCAGCAGGAACAGCGTCTTCTCCGGCGGTTCCTCCACCATTTTCAGCAGCGCGTTCGCCGCCTGGATGTTCAGTTTCTCCGGCAGGTACACCACGACCGTCCGATATCCTCCCTCCACGGCGGAAAGGGACAACTTGTCCAGAACGGAGCGGGCCTCGTTCACCGAAATCATGCCTTGCTTCCCTTCTATGCCGATGGCCGTGTACAGTTCATTCTCGTAGAAGCAGGGGTTTTCCAGCAACAGTTCGCGCCACTGCCGGATGAAATTGTCGGACACCGGCTTGTCGGAGCCGGCGACCGGGAAGATGAAATGGATGTCGGGATGGATGAGCTTCCCGACGCGGGGATTGTGCCCGTACACTTCGTCCAGGAAGTTGACGATCAGCGGGAACGCGCCGCCGCCGTCATTCTCGTGGAACAGCATCGCGTGCGGAATCCGGCCGCTCTCCGCCATCTGGTGGAGGGCCGCCGCGACCGGTGCGTTGCTACCGAAGGTTTCCATCCGTCAAAAGGTTCTTTCGCCCACGAAGCGGGCCAGTTTGGCAAGATACGTTTTCTCCACGGAAGGAGGAAGTTCGTCCAGGGCGGAAACGGCCTCATCCAGGAGCTTATCCATCTCCCGCGCCGCCGCTTCCATGCCGGAATGCTCCCGGACAAACGCCCGGACACGAATTTCCCGGGAGGAATCCGAGTCAATGCCGGCCACCCATCCCCGCACCTCTGCCGCCTCCTCCGCGGAGACGCTTTCCAGAGCGCAGAGCAGCGGCAGGGTCACTTTCCCTTCCCGCAGGTCGATACCCAGCGGCTTCCCGACGGTCTCGTCCCCGGCATAATCCAGGATGTCATCCTTGACCTGGAAGGCCAAGCCCAGGTTCCGTGCATAGGCGACGAGGGCAGCGCTCCATTCTTCCGGTGCTCCGGCAGACACCGCCCCGGAAAGGACGGCCGCCTCGAAGAGCGACGCAGTCTTGGAATAGATGATCCGGAAATAGTCCTCCCGGGTGGTGTCGGCCTTCGCCGACTTGTGCATCTGGAGCAGTTCCCCTTCCGCCAGGTCGGAGAGCGTTTTGGCGAAGAAGCGGATCACCCGCTCGCCCTCCCGGGTCGCGTCCAGGATGCATTTCACGGACTTGACGAGCCAGTAGTCGCCCAGGAGCACGGATGCGGGACCGCTGAGGAGCGACATGACCGTGGGGCGGCCGCGCCGGAGCGTCGCGCCGTCCACGACGTCGTCGTGCAGGAGCGTCGCGTTGTGCATCAGCTCCGAGGCAGCGGCGAAGCGGACGGAATCGGCATTGATTCCGCCGCAGGCGCCCGCTGCGAGGAGCGAAAGCATCGGTCGGAGACGCTTCCCGCCCTGCGAAAGCAGGGAACGGTTCGTCGCGTCCAGCAGTTCGATGTCGCTCTGCAGGACTTCCTCGGTGAGGGCGGCGACTTCCGCCATCGGCCCGGAAAGGTATTCCTTGACTTCCTGGAGATCCATTTTAAACAAGATATCCGGCCAGTTCCGCCGGCGTGTCGGCAAAGACGATCAGTTTCCGGTCTTCGTGCGTAAGCATCCCGGTTTCCTCGTAGTGGTCCAGAAGCGCCTTGAAGGGCTCGAAGAACCCGTCCAGGTTCAGGGCGAACAGCCGTCCCTTGTACTGGCCCAGCTTGACGAGGACGTGCGATTCTATAAGCTCGTCAAGCGTGCCGATGCCACCCGGAAGAGCGATGGCGGCAGACGTTCCTTCGCGCATCCGTTCCTTCCGCTCCGACATCGTGTCGGCCCACACCAGTTCGGTCAGGCGGGGATATTCCAACCCCTTCATGAACCGGGGAAGGACGCCGATGTGCCTGCCGCCCAGGCGGTCCAACTCGTCGGAAACCGCTCCCATCGTACCCCGGAAACTGCCGCCGGATACGACAGTCCACCCATACGCGTGCAGCGCGCGAACCACTTCACGCGCTGCCTCGTTGTACTTGGGATCGATGTCGTAACTGGCGGAGCAGAAGACGACAGCCTTGCGTTCCTCCATGGACCTAGAACAGGATGGCGAGGGAGAACTTAATGCCCTGGTAGTTCTTGATGTCCTTGTAAGACGGCTTGAAGGCCACGAGCTCTCCCGAGTCGAACCGGGACTGGTCGTAGAGGTTGCCCAGGTTCGTAAACCACTGGCAGGACAGCTGGATGTGGCTGGTGATTTCCAGGCCGCCGCCCAGGCCGAATCCGTACTCAAGCTTGTTCTTTGCCTCGTTGACGGCCTTGTTGACTGACTCAACAGTATTACCCGCCGGGGTTAAAAGACTCTCCGACCCCGTCAGGGAGTAGCCCACGAAAGGCTCCGCGAAGATGAATGGACGGAATGCCAGGAGGTCCAGGCCCCACTGGATGCCCAGGGAAAGCTCGGCAAAGCCGGTCTTGGACTTGACAGAATCGTTGAGTGACTCGCTCTCGCGTTCGAAGTCCGCGCCCTTGACCTGGTAGGTCAGCATCGGCTGGAGGGCGAAACCGGCGCCAAGGTCGGCCTTGAAGGCGACACCGGCGTGGTAGAGCGTCATATTCTTGGAATTCACCTCATTGGCGGTGCCGGCCTTGGAGGAAGTCATTCCTCCGATGACACCGAACTGCTGGGCGTTGGCAGCCACCATCGATGCGAACAGGGCGGCTACGGCAAGGATTTTCTTCATATCGGTTTACAGATTAGCGTTGATCTTGTCCACGAGAACGTTCTTCGGCATGGCGCCGACCGTCTTGTCCACCAGCTGGCCGTTCTTGAAGAACAGCAGGGTGGGAATGTTCATGATGCGGTACTGCATCGCGACTTCGTCCGCGTCGTCCACGTTCACCTTGACGACGGTGACCTTGTCGGCCATCTCCTCCTCGACCTCGTCCAGGAGCGGGGACAGCATCCGGCAGGGACCGCACCATACGGCCCAGAAATCTACGATGACGAGCTTCTCGTCCTGGAGAAGTTCGGCGAAATTGGTGTTGGTAGCTATTTTTGCCATAATGGGTATCGGTTATTATGTCTCACAAAGATAACAAATAATTTCTTACAATGCTTCCTCTACGGGAAGCACGTAGGCCCGGAGGCCCAGCTTGGGATTGTCCCGGTCGGTTTCCCGGAGCCGCTCCATGATGTCCGCCGCCAGATCGTTCTCCACGACGGAAAGTACGGCGTGGTTTTGCGTAGGCCAGGCGTGGTTTCCGAGATGGGGTTCGCCGGCTTCGCTGCCGCGTCCGCCGATTTCCTCCCACACGGTGTATCCCCGCTGGCCGCACTGCTCCAGCAGTTCCACGATCTCCTGGTTATAGGCTTGGTTATAGACAATGAATATTGCTTTCATACGCTATGCTTTTTTCCGGGCCTTGCGCCGCTCACGATGTTCCGTGATGCCGCAGTACAGGACCGGGATGATGACGAGGGTGATGAGGGTGGAGATGGAAAGGCCCCAGGCGACGGTGACGCCCAGGCCGCGCCACATCTCGGATCCTTCACCCCGGCCCCAGGCCATCGGCAGCATACCGCACACAGTGGTCAGGGTGGTCATCAGGATCGGGCGCAGACGGCTCCGGGCCGCGGTAACGGACGACTCGCGAACGGCCATCCCGCGCTCCTGGCACAGGATGGTGTAGTCGATGAGCACAATACCGTTCTTCACTACGATGCCCAGCAGGATGATGATGCCGATGAGCGACATCACGCCCACGGCCATTCCGTGCAGCATATTGCCCAAGGCTACGCCCGTGAAGGCGAACGGGATGGAGAACATGATCACCAGCGGGCCCAGGAAGGACTCGAACTGGGAAGCCATCACCATGTACACGAGGATGACGATGA
>JAEEGL013100582.1_pt1 | contig 12939 bp, 8 predicted proteins | sample 9134231 | NCBI WGS metagenome assembly JAEEGL01 (sample SAMN16246548, study PRJNA631951) | gut metagenome | biome: gut microbiome; feature: rumen; material: fiber-attached | host: Bos | place: Iran: Karaj | collected 2018-10 | reverse complement strand
TCTGCTTCTTCAGGCTGTTCCTCGGGAACTTCTGCTGTTTCCTCAGGCTGTTCTTCCGGAACCTCTGCTGTCTCTTCCGGAGTTTCAGGAGTTTCGTCAGAAATCTCCGAACTCTCTTCGGGTGCTTCTTCGGCAGCCTCCTCAGGAGCTTCTTCTGCAGTCTCCTCAGAATTTTCTTCAGCCTGTTCTTCAGGTACTTCTGCTTCTTCAGGCTGTTCCTCGGGAACTTCTGCTGTTTCCTCAGGCTGTTCTTCCGGAACCTCTGCTGTCTCTTCCGGAACCTCTGCTGTCTCTTCCGGAGTTTCCGCACTCTCTTCAGGTATTTCTTCGGCAGCCTCCTCAGGAGCTTCTTCTGCCTGCTCTTCCGGTATTTCTGCGGCTTCTTCAGGCTGTTCTTCAGGTACTTCTGCTGCTTCTTCTGGCTGCTCCTCAGCAGTTTCTGCAGTTTCTTCTACATTATCCTGAGATGCTTCCATTGTTTCAGGTTGTTCTTCAGGCGTTTCTGATGCTTCTTCAGACTGTTCTTCGGGAATCTCTGCTGTTTCCTCGGCCTGCTCTTCCGGAGCCTCTGCGGTCTCTTCGGGTACTTCTTCCGGAATCTCTTCCGTTTCCTCGGGAATCTCCTCCGGCACCTCAGAAGTTTCCTCAGAAATCTCCGCACTCTCCTCAGGTACTTCCTCGGGAACCTCTGCTGTCTCCTCAGGAACTTCCTCTGCCTGTTCTTCCGGTACCTCTGTCGTTTCCTCAGGTTGCTCTTCGGGGACTTCTGCTGTCTCTTCGGGTACTTCTTCCGGAATCTCTTCCGTTTCCTCAGGAATCTCTTCCGGCACCTCAGGAGTTTCCTCAGAAATCTCCGACGTCTCTTCGGGTACTTCCTCGGGAACATCCTCGGGAATTTCAGCACTTTCCTCGGTCACCTCGTCCGGGATCTCCGCATCTTCTGCTGTCTCTTCCGGCACTTCGGTATCCTCCGGTATCTCTGCTTCCTCTGATTCTTCAGGAGTTTCCTCGGGAATCTCTTCGGTTTCCTCCGGAATCTCTTCGGTTTCTTCCGGAATCTCAGGAGATTCTTCCGGAATCTCCTCTGCAGTATCCTCCGGAACTTCTACATCTTCGCTGACTTCCGGGGTCTCTTCCGGTTCGCTTACATCCGAAGTGTCGATATCCGATGAAGTATCGATATCGGAGCCCATATCTTCCGACGTATCCACGGATTCATTAAATTCATCGCCCATACATTAACCCTCCTGTATTTTTGCTATGCAGTCCCCTGCAGGATACGATCTCCTGCAAGCCGGTTATTTTTCCAGAGATTTCTGCACCTGCAGATCGCTGAACTTTATCTTCGTGCCGTACTTTAATTTTCTCCATAAGTGACATTTTACGCAGGATAAAAGTTCCGGTGAAAACGGCTCGTTGTTAAGCTCCGCCTTTACCAGAGAGCTGATCTTCTTAAAGGGCTCATAGAGCTCTTCAAAGTCCTTACTCTCGGGAGTAAAGTATCGGACATAGATCCTTCTGGCGATCTCTCTTGCCAGGATCCTGCGCTCGTAATTACAGCTATCCTGACAGAAACGGATCATGCCGCATTCCGGATAAGGCCTCAGCTTATCCCCTCTGCTCTTCCAGTAGGTGCTCATATCCCGGATGCTGTCATCTGAAAGGGAAATGCTGATCTGATTCTCCAAACGGTAATCCGGTGTTACGACTTCTTCCGGATCATCCAGCCGGTTAAAGAACAGGAACGCTTCACCGGGCTTTAACCGTGACAGTCTCTGGATCTGCGCCTCTGTCATATTCATGGAGTCTGCGATGATCTCCTTATCGGTTGCTTCCACCTGGCGGAAGACCATCTTCATATCCGTAAGTGCCACTACGTCCGTGGTTACCTTACGGGGGGACTGATCGGCGATGATGATACCCACGCCATAGGAGCGGATCTCCGCTAACATACGTTTTACCAGCCCCTGGGCGATCCTGGCGGGATTAGCTTCTCCTTCCCCTGCCTTGCCGTCATCGCCTAAGAGGACGTGGGCTTCCTCTAAGAGGATCACATGATTTAAGCCGCCCTCTCCGATCATGTTGGCGTTCACATAGCCCAGGATAGACAATAACAGCAGTGCGATGATCAGTGCCTTTTCCTCATTGTTTTCAATGGCGGCTAACTCGATAACGGTGGGCTTTGATAACAGGTCCTCAATGGGAACGGAAAAATAGTTATCAAAAAGTTTCTCAAGCCCCTTTAAACGTACGACGCCGGCACGGCCGATGTTCTTCGCATCGCCGGTATAACCGATGCTTTCAAAGGTCTTCTCAAAGCAGCGGATAAAATCAGAGATATTGAAGATCCCGCCACCGTCCGCTGCGGTATAGGTATCCAGCCAGCGGAAGTCGGAATAACAGTTGCTGATGGCTTCCTCAAAGATCTTATCCAGGGGCGTGGTCATGGATACGCCGGCTGCAAATGCGGTCTTTAAGGTGGACTTATAGGTTTCCAGCCGCACATTCTTCGGCGGGATAAAGGGATTAAATACAAAGGGAGAAATGGAATTCTTCCCGGGAGTAAATACCTGCAGATCCGGAATACTCTGGATCAGCGCACGGTACTCGTTTTTCGCAGGTTCGATCACCAGGAAGGGGATATTATGCTGTTTCCATAAGCGGTCCAGCAGTCCCACGGAAAAGGTGGTTTTACCGGAACCGGGGGTTCCTACTACCAGCATGTGCTTGGCCAGGTCGTTTAACTTGATGCCGATGGTATCCCGATTGCCGGTGGCTTTCAGGGTACCGATGGTGATATCACCGGAATTGATCAGATCCTTCCCGTAGGTCTTGGAGGAACTGCCGGTTTCATTTACGGACAGACCTGCGGATACCAGCACCGTACCGATGGGCAGGCGGAAGATCTCGGAGGCTTCCTCTGCGGTGATCAGGTACGGCATACGATACAGGTTCCCATAATTATTCTGTACACCCCAGATGTGCTGATTCCTGCCGATATTGGGAAGCTGTTCCTCATTCTGCCAGGGCAGGGCGATGTAATTGTCCGTGATCTTCTCCATGCCGTTTGGCAGGTAAAAATGGCGAAGGGCCGGAGCCTTCTTAAAGTCGAAGCTTAAATACCCGTACATCTTGGCCATGATATCTTCTACGGCACGCTCCTCCCCGTAAGCATAGATGCCGTACTGGAATAAAGGCGCGTTCTTGGCAGAGAGATAATAGCGATAGACTTTTGCCAGGTTTTCTGCTGCCGCGATGCTCACATTGCCCACACCGTCTGCCTGGATACCGTTACTTAACGTGGTAACGATCTGGGCGATCTGGTTAATGGAAAAGAGCTCTTCCGGGCGAAAGAGCGTGGGTACCAGCTGGATGGACAGGGCGCTGTTCGGATGATCGATGAGACAGTTGACCACAGCGCTTAGATCCGGTGCCGCAGCCTGGAACAGACCGAAGGAATAGCAGTCGTTCATCATGGTATTCTGCAGCAGTTCAATGGATTCGTCCTTGATCAGGGTACAGGCCGCTTCGGAATTCACCTTACTTAGCATCTCGTGAAATGCCGGCATGTCCGCTCTCTGGAACACATATTTATACAGGCGAAGTACGGATTCGCAGGAAGCACACATCCGCTCGATGAGTTCGTCGGACATGGCCTTCTTGCTGGAGATAGCGCGGAACACAAAGTACAGATGGATCTGGGCGGCAAAGGGCTGATTTTCCACCGGCGTAGTGGTCCATAACAGCTCTAAAGCGCCGGTAGCCGTTGCTTCTGCGCTGATGATGGAACGGTAGGACTGATAAACCTCGGAAAGCATAGTGCCAAAGCCCATGCGAACCCGTTCCTCTATATTGTCATTGGGATTGTTGTCGTCTTTTAAGATAAGGATATTGGGAACCGAAACCACTTCCAGGGCTTCCATGCTGATGAATTCCCCGCTGCCGGTTTCCATCCATTCGATCCGTTCACTCATGTGGGATCCCCCTCAATAATAAAAAAAGAAAAAGCGGCAATACTGCTTCACATACTTCTATATGCCTGCAGTATTGCCACTTTAAAAATCAAAAAGCATTACTGAAAAGCAGGCGGTACCTCCACGCCCAGCACCAGGAACAGCTGATCCCGGTCATAGGGAGTAAGGCCGTTGGCCATGGCCATCTGCAGGAGCTCTGCGGTCCCCGGAGATGTCCGTAAATGCTTACGATCGTAAAAATCGGAGACCAGATAGGCCTGATACAGGTAGTACACGCCTTTTGGCTCGATCATACAAGCGGAATTAATATATTCAATAGCTTTATCAATGTCTGCCTTGGGGGTCACAAAAGCTTTCCTGCCCTTTAGCAGACAGATCGCTGCGTAGAAGAAGGTCTCGGAATTATCGAAGTTATCTTCCATTGCCTTTTCAAAAGCAGGCAGCGCTTTGTCATACATTTTTAATTTCAGATAGCACATGGCTACCGAATTGTTTAATCCCGTGTTGTCGGGATTTTCTGCAAGTGCCTTGCGGTATGCTCCGGCGTATTTGTTGATCTCCGGCATGGGCATATTGTAAACGCTGTTGAAGCTGGAGATGATGATGGGCTTATGACAATACTCACATTCGCTCATTCCCGTGGAAACACGGGCGCCGCATCCCGGGCACTCTAATTCTACGATCTGCTGTGCCATATCACTGCGCCTTCTTCTCACGAACCAGAGCCTTCATGCCTGCGATCTGCTGATCGATCACGCTGGCACCCAACTCATTGTTAACAGAGAACCGAACCAGCTCGCCGTATACAGATACACAGAAGTACTCCTGTACCTTGTAAACAAACTTGCGGCTGTGCTTGCTGTAGTACTTCACCAGATTCTGGGAAGTGGTCAGCTTGGTGATATCCTTGTAGAAGATCTCACGTGTGCTCTCGCTGTAAATCTTACCGCTGGAAGTATCTACGTTACCGCTGTAGATCAGCACCTGGTCTTCGGTGAAGAAGAACAGGGTGGTCTGGATCAGCATGGAATGTAACTGATCATTGCTGCCCAGCTTGTAAGCAACAAAGGGATCGTACGCACTCCTGTTTAACTTCTTTAAACGGCTGGCAGATAAACCTGCAAGACCGGAAAGAGCTTCAGCTGCAGACTCAGCGGAAAGAGAAGCACTGGGAGAGATACCGAAACCGTTAAGGACTACGGGATCGATGAGACTTACCTGATCAGGATCCAAGCCCAGCTTATCCAGCGCACGCTTCTTTAAACGTTCCCGCTCGATGTTGGCTGCATTGATGGCTTCCATCTCGCCGCCGCTCTTACGGATGATGAGATATACGCCAAGAGCGATAAGTGCTATACCCAGTAACAGAACCAGGATCAGCTGCGGGGGATAATAATGATGTCCCTTGGGGAAGCCTGCTACTGCTAATAACAATCCAAAAACAATGGAAACGATGGCCCACTTTAAGGTATCGGTATAATACTTGCGAACAGCGGGACGAATGGTCTCTTCTCCCTGATTTAAGCTGCCGCCGGTATTAAGGGGTGCATTGTTGTTCCATCCCTGATTACCGTATGCCATACCGGGATTATTGCCTCCGAAGCCTCCGGCATTATTACCACCGAACCCTCCTGCAGGCTGTGCTCCGCCGGGGTTGGTCACCGGTGCGCCACATGCGGTACAAAAGCCGGAACCGGGTGTGATCTCGGCGCCACATGAAATACAAAAACGTCTTCCTTCCATTTTCTGGATCTCCTTCTCATAAAAAGTGTTTATAAATGTGACTTCTCACAAAGTCCATCATACCATATTTAACGGATTAACGCAGTAAAACCTTTTGCTAATGCGTATCTTCCGGCAGGTCTCTTACAACGAAACGGGGGTCTTCTTTTTCCGAAGTGTCCGTATCGGTATCTTCCGGCAGATCTCGCACCGTTTCCCTGGTATCTGCCATAAGGAACGCTTCTCCGGCTGCGTCTTCGGGAAGATCACGGACCTGTTCATCTGCATCGGATAAGCTGTTTTGTACATCCCCGCCGCTTACGTCCGAAGTATCCCGTACGGTTTTATATTCCCTGCTGTTATCGGTATATTCCGAAAATCTGCTATCCATAAGACCTCTTTTTCCGTTCTCAAAACCTGTCAGTTTTACTCTAGCACGTACCTGCAGGTCCTGCTATCAACCTGCAGGTTACGGAACTATACCGCCCCGATCTCCAGTAGTTTCAGCTCTCCGGTAAAGGAAAGGGTAATGGTATGCTCTCCTGTTACCTTTTCGGTAAGGGGAATACGGATCTTCTCCCAGATCGGAGGCCAGCTCTCGGGCTGAGGATCTCCTTCCTTGAGAGAATTCTCACGAAACTGCGCCATTTCCTCCGGCGTAAAGTGCATGCTGGTGGTGGAACCGGTAAAGCTTCCTGCCTTTTTGCCATCAATGGCTACGGTAAGGGTCAGATCCTGCGGTACCTTCATAAGGAGCATCAGGGCTTCCTTTCCTTCTCCGAAATCGCAGGCGCCGTAGGTTAAGACCGTCTCCTTTGCAGCATCCAGGGCACTGACAGCTACTTTTCCGAAGGCGCCTTCTGTAAGCTCCATATTTTCATAGGTATCAAAGGCTTCTGCCGGAAACTTACTTACATCCCGGGCTTTTAAGGTATAGCCGGGGATATGGAGAAGTGCGGATAATGCCCGGTCTTCACAGTTTCTGCCGGCATAGATGGTATAGTCACCTTCTTCTACTACCAGAGCGCCGCTCAGGACATCGTAAAAACGAAGTTCGTTTGCGGAGATCAGGAAGACTACTTCCCTCTTTTCTCCGGGCTTAACATCGTGGACTCTTTCGTAGGCAAGAAGCTGTTTTAAGGGCTTCTTTACTCTGGATGAGGGAGCCGATCCGTAGATCTGTACCACTTCGTCGGATGTGATATTCCCCTCATTGCGGATGGACAGTGCGATGCGGATCTGTGCTTCTTCTCCGGCTGTATCTCTGTTTTTTGCATAGTCTCCTGAAATGACAGGCCCGGTTACCACTTCTGCCTTAAAGTCTTCGTAGACAAAAGGGCTGTAGGTTAAGCCATAGCCGAAGGGGAACAGTACCTTACCGGTAAAGTAGCGGTAGGTCCGGCCGTTTCGGATCACATCGTAGTCGTTAATATCCGGCAGATCCTTTTCATCGGCAACCCAGGTCTGGTTGCAGCGTCCCGCCGGAGCATTTTCTCCAAAGAGGGTCTTTGCCATGGCGCTTCCCATATCCTGACTTCCGGTAGCGGATAAGACCATGGCCTGTACCTGCTGCTCTTTTCCTCCGAAGGTATACGGATAATTGGTAAAGAGCACCAGTACCACGGTTTTGTTAAGGGCCGTAAAAGCATCCAGTAGTTTCTGCTGATCGGGATGGAGCGCGATGGTGGTGCGGTCGATCTCTTCCTTAGCATTTAACATGGAACAGCAACCGCAGGCAAGGATCAGGATATCCTTATCCTTTGCTTTATTCACCGCATCCTCTACGCCGTCCTTCACCACCTGCATGGTAAAGCGGGCTGCTTCGGGAGCCCCTTCTTTTAAGCTTCTGCCGCCGGTCTTAGGATCCGCATAGGATAAAAAGGTGCCGTCCTTACCGGCACAAACCGGCAGATGGAACCGGTTGTTTAAAGATACGGTTCCGTCTTCGTTGTGGATCAGCTCAAAGCGCTCCATGACAAACCAGTCAAAGATCCGCTCTTTTTCTGCTGCCAGAGTGCCCAGCTCTCCGTCATAGAATTCGCTGTTTAAGTAAAGTCCTGTGCGAAGGCTTTTAAAGGTCACATTGCCTTCTCCCCAGTCTTCCATACAAAATACTTCCGGGGTATCCCCCAGGACTACCTTATTATCCGCATTTACACTGACGCTCTTTCCGTTATAGGAAAACGTCACGTGATCTACGCCGTCGCAGGTATCCAGCTTGCTGTAAGCTTCTTCTCCCAGGACTTCCTTAAGGCCTGTAAGAAGGCTCTTGCGGTAGGGGGCTTCTCCGCCGTACCAGTCCTGATGCCAGGCATCCGTAAGGGGGCCTGCTACCAGGATCTTATCTGCATCCTCTTTGGATAAGGGCAGGGTATGGTTCTCGTTTTTCAGAAGTACCACGGCTTCTTCTGCCATCTTCTCGCTGACCTTACGGGAATAGTCGCTCAGGATATCCGCTTCGGATACTTCCGCATACGGGCAGAGGCTCTTTTCGCCGTCAAAGTCATATAAGCCCAGATGCATCTTTAAGGTCATCATGTTGCGAATGGCGCCGTCTAAATCCTGTTCGCTCATAAGGCCGTATTCCACAGCTTCTTTGGTGGCTTCCAGCACCATATGAGGATTGTCGCTCATGGAATCCACACCGGCTTTTACGGCTGCTGCCACGGTCTCACTGTTTAAACCGAAATAGTGATGCAGGGTGGCAACTAACGCCGTGGCACCGCCGTCACTGACAGAGTGCATCAGGCCGTACTGACCCTTTAAAAGGGTACGTACCTCGGGATTTAAGATGCCGGGGATACCGTTGATCCGGTTATAAGCAGTCATGACGCCGGTGGCGCCGCCGTTTTCAATACAGCGACGGAAAGGCTCATAGTACAGCTCATAACGGTTTCTAAGGTCCACGGTGGAGTTTTTCCAGCCTCGGCCGTTTTCCACGTTGTTGGCATAGAAATGCTTAAGGGTTGCCCCGCAGCGGATGTAGAAAGGGTCCTCCCCTCGCATGCCGCGGACATAGGCAGCTGCGTTTTCTCCTGCCAAAAGGGGATCTTCTCCGTAAGCCTCCTCATTTCTGCCCCAGCGGGGATCCCGCTCGATGTCTACGGTAGGGGCCCAGCGGGATAAGCCCATCTTGTCATCATGGCGTTTTGCCACGATGCGGGCTTCCATTCCCACCACTTCGCCGGCCTGTTTTAACAGGTCCTTATCAAAGGTGGCACTCATACCGATGGGCTGAGGGAAAGAGGTGGTCACATCGGGCGCACCCAGACGGTTCTGATCGTTTCTTGCTTCCACCCCGTGGGCAGCTTCCCCTCCTACCAGGGTTCCCTTCACTCCCAGTCTTTCCAGGTCTTCTCCGTTAAATGCAAAAAAGCGGATCTTTTCCTCTAAGGTCAGTTCCTCTAATAAGGCATCGATCCGCTTATCAACATCCAGTGTAACGTCCCAAAAGGACGCCATGTTGTCTGCTCCCATTTGTAACTCCCTTTCTACTCCCCTGATCTTACCTGCTCTGCAGGATTGCTTTGCATGAAAAAAAGGGGCCATACAGGCCCCTTATCATTACAGTTTGCGTATACGATCCACCGCTTCCACCGTATTTTCATAGGTGCCGAAGGCGGTCAGTCTGAAATAATGTTCTCCGCTGGGTCCGAAACCGGATCCGGGGGTTCCCACTACCTGGGCACCCTCCAGGAGATGATCGAAAAACTCCCAGCTGGTCATGCCGTTTGTGGTCTTCATCCAGATATAGGGTGCATTGACGCCGCCATATACAGTATACCCGGCTTCTTTTAATCCCTTCAAGATGTATGCGGCATTTTTCTGATAGATTCCTACCAGTTCCCGGATCTCCTGCTGCCCCTTTGGCGTATAGACCGAAGCACCGGCTCTCTGGACGATGTAAGGTGCCCCGTTATACTTGGTGCCGTGACGTCTTGCCCATAAGGGATGGAGGGCCTGTCCGTCTACGCTGACAAGGTTCTTAGGGATCACCGTAGCTCCCAGACGAAGTCCGGTATAGCCGGCATTCTTGGAAAAAGACCTGAGCTCGATGGCACAGGTACGGGCCCCTGCACATTCAAAGATGGAATGAGGTACGTCCGCTTCGGTGATATAAGCTTCGTAAGCCGCATCAAAGATGATCACGGCATGGTTTGCATTGGCATAGTCCACCCACTTCTGCAGCTGATCCTTCTTAAGGGCTGCACCGGTGGGGTTATTGGGCGAGCACAGATAGATGATATCCGGTGTCTTTTCCGGAAGCTTTGGAACAAAGCCGTTTTCCTCGGTGCAGGGCATGTAGATCACATCGCTCCAGGTAGCAGTCTTCTCATCGTAGGTACCGGTTCTTCCGGCCATTACGTTGGAATCCACATACACGGGATACACCGGATCGCACACAGCGATCACATTGTCTTTTCCGAAGATCTCCTGGATGTTACCGGAATCGCTTTTGGCACCGTCGGAAATAAAGATCTCGTCGGCCGCAATGTCACAGCCCCTTGCCTTGTATTCCTCTGCCATGGCATTTCGAAGGAAATCATAGCCAAGATCCGGTGCATAGCCGTGGAAGGTCTCTGCCTTACTCATTTCATCCACTGCTTCGTGGAGGGTTTGAATGGTAGTAGGCGTTAAGGGCCTTGTCACATCACCGATCCCTAAGGAGATCACCTTTTTATCCGGATGAAGTGCCTGATAGGCACGGAATTTCTTGCCAACGGTGGAAAACAGATAGCTTCCCGGCAGTTTCAGATAATCTTCGTTTACTTTAAACATCTTCCCATTCTCCTTCAAATACTGTTACGGCAGGGCCGGTCATATAGACAGTATCCGCTTCCCTGTCCCATTCGATCTTAAGGGTTCCCCCTAAGAGCTTTACATCGATGGCATTTTTAGTCTTATGATTTAACACGCAGGCCACACAGGTCGCGCAGCATCCGGTGCCGCAGGCAAAGGTTTCCCCGGTGCCCCGCTCCCAGACACGCATCTCTACGTGGGTATCATCAATGACTTTTACAAATTCGGTATTTACACGGTTGGGGAACCGCTCATGGCATTCAAAATAGGGTCCCACCTTGCTGATATCAAAGTTCCATAGATCAAAATCCTCCGGAACAAACACCACCGCGTGGGGATTGCCCATGCTGACGCAGGTCATCTGGTAGACCTTCCCGTCCACCATGATGGATTCGTCCACCACCTGTTTGTTGTCCGAGATAACGGGGATCTGCTCCGCTTCCAGGATAGGGGTTCCCATGTTGACCCGAAGGCTCTCCACATTGCCGTTTTCCACATTTAAGGAGAGGATCCTGGTCTTGCCGCAGCTTTCCACCTTGATCTCCCTGGCCTGCGTGTAGCCTTTGTCATATACGTATTTGCCAACGCAGCGGATGCCGTTGCCGCACATTTCACTGCGGCTTCCGTCGGCGTTGTACATTTCCATCTCAAAATCCGCTCCTGTACTGGGATGGATAAAGATCAGTCCGTCGCTTCCCACACCAAAGTGCCGATCGGAAATCTTACGGGCCAGTTCCGGTTTTTTCTCTGCGGGGATCTTATCCTTACCTTCATAGACATAGACATAATCGTTGCCGCAGCCTTGCATTTTCGTAAAGTGCATACAGTTTTCTTCTTTCTCTTACTCCAGATACATGGTCAGGACCATCTGTGCGGTCTCTACCATGTTGGTGCCGCTGTCCATGCTGCATTTCTGGATATATTTATGGGCTTCGTCTTCGGTCATTCCGTTTCGTTCCATGAGCAGCCTCTTTGCCCGGTCGATCATCTCAATCTCCTCTTTTCGGCGTTCCATGGGCTGCTGCCTGCGTCTCTTGTGGCTTCGATCCGACTGCGCCACCATCATCTCCACCGTTCCCAGCAGGTCCGGGATCTTAAGGGGAGATGCTAAGGACACCACGCTCCTAAGGTCACATTGCTGGAGCGCAGACTGCGAGGCTAAGAGCAACATGTCAAAGGAATCCGGGAGATTTTCCCTGAGCTCATCGTAGAGCATATCCGCAAGGCGATAGCCGCAGACCACCACCCCATGTCCCAGGTCATCGGCAGCTTCCAGTGCATGGGCTCCGGTGATACAGACATTGGGAACGGAAAAACCGTTCTTTACCAGCAGATTTCGGATTCCCTTCGCTTCTTCAATTTTCGAAAAAACGACGATAATATTGGCCATAAACCCTTTTCTTTAGTACATTAACAAGTATTTTTCGATTTCCCAATCGCTGACTCTGGAAGTATATTCCTTCCATTCCAGGCTCTTGGTGCGAATGTATTCCCGTGTAATGTGTTCACCCAGTACTTCCCGGATGAAGGCGTCCTTCTTGAGCTCTGAAACGGCATCGTGAAGGGTGGTCGGAAGAAGCTCCGTCTCCTCTTTCGCACTTACCATGCTGGGTGCAGGAGTTTTTTGACGGATGCCTTCCAGACCGGCCATAAGGGTCTGCGCAATGACCAGATAAGGGTTGGCGGAGGGGTCAGGGCTGCGAAGCTCTAACCGTACGCTGTTTTCGTCCAGTTTCTTGACCCGTAGGATGGCATTGCTGCTCTTGCCGCTCCATGCGATACCAAGAGGCGCATCCTTTCCGGAGATCAAACGCTTATAGGAATTGACTAACGGATTGCAGGTAACGGTCATGCCTTTTACATGGTCCAGGATCCCGCCTGCAAAATGGTATCCCAGAGGGCTTAAGCCGTTTTCATCCTCTGCACTGTAGAAGGCATTTTTGCCGTCCTGAAACAGTGCCATATGTACGTGGAGACCGCTGCCGGGTACGTCCGCTTTCGGCTTGGGCATAAAGGTTGCATGAAGGCCGTGACGCTTGGCGATGGTTTTAACCACCATACGGAAGGTCGCAAAATCATCGGCAGCACGCAGGGCATCGGAATGGCGGAAATCGATCTCATGCTGAGCAGGAGCTGCTTCATGATGGGAGCTTTCCACGATAAAGCCCATATCCTCCAGGGTCAGCACGATATCTCTTCTGGCGTTTTCGCCAAAGTCCAGAGGGCTGATATCGAAATACCCTGCCTTTTCATGGGTAATTGTGGTAGGCATGGTATTTTCATCGGTGTGGAACAGGAAAAATTCACAGGCTGCACCGACTTCCAGGCTGTAACCCATTTCGTTTGCCTTGGCGATGGCCTTCTTGAGGACATATCGGGGATCTCCCTCATAGGGCTGTCCGTCGGGCCGATACAGATCGCAGATCAGGCGCGCCACCTTGCC
>JAEEGL012594275.1_pt1 | contig 12939 bp, 8 predicted proteins | sample 9134231 | NCBI WGS metagenome assembly JAEEGL01 (sample SAMN16246548, study PRJNA631951) | gut metagenome | biome: gut microbiome; feature: rumen; material: fiber-attached | host: Bos | place: Iran: Karaj | collected 2018-10 | reverse complement strand
GATACAGCTGCAAAAAGAGGTGATGAGAGGAGCGGATCTGCTTTGCGCGCTTGATCTCCTGCTTTCTCCACGTCCGCTCTTCCTTGACGTCGGTGTGGGGAAGGGTTTCCGCGAGCGCCAGCAGCGCTTCGTAATTGTTGTGGAAGCCGTCGATCCCGGCGTCCGCGATCCGTTTGCACAGTTCATATTGCGTTTGGCCGAATGCGGTTTCGAACCGGTTGAGCTCATGCATAACAAAGCGGGAGATCTCCACTTCCTCGTTGTGCTCCCTTACCCGCTGGTTTTCCGCGCGGGCGGCGCGGATCGCCTCCAAACGGGTCTGCTTTTCTTCTTTTGTCCGGTGCGGCAGGCGTCTTGCCGCGGCAACGGCGCTTCTGCCCGGCAAGGGCAGCTTTTCTTCGTGTTCGAACGCCCGCGCTCTGATGATCGCCTCACAGCCTTCGAGATAGGTGCTCTCTTCCCGGTTCTCGGCGTTCCGGTCTTCGATCAGCGTGCGGATGCGGATGACGCGGATCATCGACTTCTGTCCTGTTTCGGTAATATCGTAGGCGAACCACGGCAGCACGTCGATCGCCGCGCCGACGACGGAGATCACCAGCAGCGTGTCCATCAGGTCGAACAAAACGCAGTTCGGGTTTTTGACCTGCTGCGAAAGCGGGAGCGTCTCGTCATAGTTCCGATAGACGTCGAGCACGGAATAGTCGTTGCCGTCAAAGCCTTTTTTCTTATAGACCCACGGAATGAACAGCCCGGTCACCGCGCCGACGGCGCCGCCCGCGTAGGATTGGATAAGCCCGAACGCGCCGTCGATCCGCTCGCCGATCAGATACTGCTGGTTGTCCCGCATATCCGACTCGATGGCCGAGTCGATGACGTTGCCGGTATCTACGAACCGGTCGATGGTATAGACGATAAACAGACCGACGGCGGCGAGTTTTGTTTTATAAAAGAGGAAATAGGACGCGATCAAAAAGACCTGCGCGATGTTTTTGAAGATCTTGATGTTGCGTTTGCCGAAGCGCTTGATGAACCACGGCGAGAACAGCATGCCCCAGAAGTTCGCGTTGTAGGAGATGGTGTTGAGCAGACCGTAGGTCGTGCTTTTCATGATGTGCGCGCGATAGACCATCCACTCCCAGATGTTGCCTTTGGCGCCCTCGAGAAAGTCGTTCCAGCCGTCCGCGCATTTGATCCAGAAGATCTTGTTGCCGGCAACAGCCCGCAGCGAATTGGAAAAGCCGAGCCTGGTGATCCGGCTCTTCGGCAGTACAAGCCGCTCTCTGGTGCCGAAGTACGCGACAAAGACGATCGGCATCAGCAGCGCGAGCGGGGTGTAGGCGCCCCGAAAATAGCGCATATTGTATTTGTCACCGTTCTTGCACAGGACGTCGACCATCAGCGGGAAATAGAAGTTGCTGATGGTGTAGCCAAGCGAGTAGATGATGCTGGTGATCGCCATGATCTTCGTGCGTTCCTGCGTGTTCGGCGTCATGACATGGACCATGTTGGTCACGCCGGTGTTCACCCAGTTTTTGACGTAGCTCTGGATCTGACCGACCAGAAACAGCACGATGATCATGATGTAACGGCCGAAACGCCCCGTATCGCGGATCGATTCATACGGCAGCCAGAGGGAAATGAGCGTCAGGATCATCGACGGTAGCGCGAGCTTGATATAGACGCGGTATTTGCCGTCGCTCGAACGCAGATTGTCGATGATATAGGCGTTGAGCGGCGCGATCAGATAGCCGATGCCCGTGCTGATATAGCTCATCACAAGCAGTTCGGCGTTGTTCATTTTCAGCGTCATGCCGGTGAACTCGTTGCCCACGCCGAAGGTGATCGTCCAGCAGATCGCGAGCAGCATCGCCATCCAGCCGACCGAGAGCATGACGACTTCCCGGTACGGCACATATTCGCCCGGCCGCGGATGCCGCCAATACATTTTGACGTCAAGAACAGCCTCTTTCACTTTTGCCAGCGCGTCCACCGGATCACCTGCCTGTTGTCGAATAGTTTTGCCGCGCCGCAGGGATATACGGCCGCGACGTCGCTTTTATTATAAGTGTTTTCCCACGCCTTGTCAACAAACCGGGCGGGGCGATCGGGAGATAAGGCTTGAACCGCGCTTGGGATTATGCTATAATGAAAAACAGATGACCACAAAGAAAGGGGAGACTGCTGATGAATCACAGCATGAAACAGATCGTTGCCTGCCTGCTGGCGGTGTGTATCCTCGCTGTTTCCGTCCCGCTTTGCGCCTTTGGAGCGGAAACCCCGCTGCAGCTTATGGTCGCGGCGGATACGCATTTCCGGTGCGCGGCGGACCTCGGCGCGCCGGACGACACTTACGCGGAATACCTGCTGGACCCCGACACCTTTGCGTACGCTTCCACCCAGGGACAGATGAACTATGAATCCGAAGCGATCCTTGCCGAACTGCTGCAGGCGTTTACCGCTTCCGACGCGCCGTATCTGCTGATTGCAGGCGACCTGACCTGCGGCAAGCGGGCGTCACACCTCGCGTTCGCGGAGTACCTGCGCAAGACGGAAGAAGCAAGCGGGAAACAGATCTTTGTGACCGTCGGCAACCACGACTGCGCTGCCAAGAGCAGCGACGACAAGATCTCCATGGAGGAGTTCCGGGAGATCTACGCCGACTTCGGCTTCCAGCAGGCGCTGTCCCGCCACGACGCGTCCGCCTCTTATGCTGTCGATCTGGACGACACCTACCGGCTGCTCGCCGTTGATTCCTGTATCTACGGCGAGGACGACGGCAAGATCAGCACCGCCGTGTTCCGCTGGATCAAGGACCAGGCCAGGCAGGCCGAACAGGACGGCAAAACCCTGATTGCCATGATGCACCACAGCCTGCTGCCGCACTACGAGCTGCAGCCGATGATCGACAACTGGCGGTATTTCGCCGGGTGGTTCGCGGATCACGACATTCGTACGGTGCTGACCGGGCACATCCACGCGAACGATATTTCCTCCACGGTCTCCGACCGCGGCAATACGCTCTATGATATCCAGACCGGCGCGCTGATCTCCTCTCCGAACACCTACCGCGTGCTGACGATGGGGCAGGGCAGCGTCCAGATCGAAAGCCGGTTCATTACAAAGATTGACCCTGCGCTGCTGCCGGACTATCTGACCGACGCACAAAAAGCGAAGCTTACGGAGGACTTCTCCGGCTACGCGAAGGAATACTACATCAGCGGCGTCTGCAAGTGGCTGAACCGCAACATCGGCTCGCCCAACCGGCTCGCACGGTGGTTCAAACTCAAGGAAGGCACGAAAGCCTACGCTGCGGCGGAGCGGTTGATGGCGCGGCTTGGTGCGGCAGTCGGACAGGATATCTACGACACCGGCGCCGGTGCGAGCATCGAGGCGGCGCTCGCGCCGTACCACATCGAGGTGCCGCAGAGCGATTACCAAAAGCCCTATGAAGTCGCCGCAAAACTGATGTACGGCTTCTTCCACGGAGACGAGGACGCCGTGGGCAACAAGGAAGACGCGGCGTTATTGCTCACGTGTCTTGAGGGCGCGATTCTGACCGCGATCCAAAGCGACCCCGACCAGGCGTCGCTGCGCCTGCTTGCCCGCGCGATGGAGACCAGAACCGATGCTGCCGCGGCTGTATCATCTCTGAGAACCTCCGTCTGGGCGCGTCAGCTGGCGGAAAAGATGGCGCTGGCGCTGGTCGAAACCCTCGCCGGCGGCTTCGTTGACGACTACAGCACGCCGGCGGATCTGAACGTGACGCTGACCTTCGAAGAGAACCGGTCGTCCGCCGCGCCGGCGCACCTGTTTGTGCAGCTGCTGAGGCTGTTGGCCGAACTCTGCAAACGGATGGTCGCGTGATTTTTAAGAATCATGAAAGATTGGACTTCTGTCTTGAATGCTTCCTTTGCATTTGATACAATACAGTTATCAAGACGAAGGAGATATCATCGATGAACCAGTCCGATCTGAAAACACTGCTGAAAGCGCAACAAGGTGAGTTGGATGCTGTACTGATGTACAACGCGCTCGCCGACAAGGTCAAAGATCCACACGACGCCGAAACGTTTCGCCGCCTTGCTGCGGAGGAAGGGCACCACGCATCCGTATTCAAGAAACTCACAAATCAAACGTTAAAGCCGAAAAAGACATTGGCGATTCTTTTGCCGATCCTGTATCAGCTTCTCGGCAAAAAACGTCTTTATCCGATCATTGCCAAGTTTGAATACGCGGCGGTCAACACCTATGCGCCGGTTGCAAAAAGCTTTCCGGAGGTGCAAAGCGTGAAAGACGACGAAAAACGGCACGGCGATACCGTGATGGCATTACTGGAGCATTAAGGAGGAAACAACCATGGCAGAAACCCTGACAACCCTCAAAACGCGGCGCAGCTGCCGCGCCTACAAAGAAGACCTGATCGAAGAAGAAAAGCTGAACGCCATCATCGAAGCCGGCACCTATGCCGCGACCGGGATGGGCAGACAGTCGCCGATCATCATCGCGGTGACGGACCGGGCGCTGCGCGACAAGCTTTCAAAAATGAACGCCGCCGTGATGGGTGCGCAGAGCGACCCCTTTTACGGCGCGCCGGAGCTGCTGATCGTGCTGGCCGACAAGAGCGTGCCGACCTATCTCTATGACGGCAGCCTCGTCATGGGCAACCTGATGAACGCTGCGGCCGATCTCGGCGTTGCCAGCTGCTGGATCCATCGCGCAAAGGAAGAGTTCGAGAGCGCCGAAGGCAAGGCCATTTTGAAATCGCTCGGCATCGAGGGCGACTATGAGGGCATCGGCCACCTGATCCTCGGCTATGCCGCGCAGCCCGAAGCCGAACCGAAGCCGCGCAAAGCCGACTACGTTTATCGGGTTTAACCAAACAATTTGACAGAAATGCAAAGAACAGCCCCGCCAATCACCGGCGGGGCTGCTTTGTGTCCGAATCGTTTGGTTACCGCGTGATGCGGGGGAAGGAGAACAGCCTTTGGAAGAAGTCTTTGAGCTCGACAAAAAAGGCGACGACGGTAAAGAGCGGGATATAGAGGCTGAATCGCGGCACGCCGACTTCTACATAGTCTTCCACCGTGGGCAGACCCCGGTGAAAAGCAGGCTCTCGCGCAGGTTGCGCCGATACATCTCCTTTGAGGAAATGACCGTCATCTGCCGCGCCGCGATTGTTTCGCCCTGCCGTCGGGCCTCCACTGAAACGTGCAGTTTGCGTTCAAAATGAAAGCAGATATCTTCGAGCAGACTTTCCGCGGCAAGCCGGCAGCGCAGCACGTTTTTGCGGTTGACCTTCGCCTGCGTCATCCAATCCTGCAAAACGCCGGAGACCTGATCCACGCCCGCTTTGTCCAAAACCAGATCGTCAATCAGTAGGTTCGTGGGGTTCATGGAGATTCCTCTCTTCTGCAGTTATTTCTTCTCTTTCAGTGCGAGCGCCTGTCCGGGCAAAACGGTCAGCTGTACTTTGCCGTCCCGGATCTCCGCACTGCCGCGCGGCACGTTGCCGTTCGGGGTGATCTCAAAGACGTCCGCACTCGAAAATGCGGCGTCCGGGATGTTCCATTCGCCCGATTTACCGGTTTCGGAATAGGCGATAAAGACCTCGTTCGTTTCGTCCAGCGGCAGCAGCACGTCGCCGCCCTGTTTGAGCAGAATACCGTTCTTTGCGATGGACAAGTCTTCCCCGCGGCTGACAACGCCGTCGGAGAAACATACGGTGTAGCGGCCGCTCTCCAGCGCCGGATTGTCTTCATAGCGCAGGCGCTGATAGCGGTTCAGGTACACGTAGGGCACATGATAGGTACAGAAGTCGCGCAAAAACGCGGGCGCCCAGTCGGCGGCGCAGTTGCCGTATTTCCGCCAGATTTCCTCACCGTGCATGGTGCCGTAGAACACCTTCATCTGCGCCGCGTCGGTCAGGTGGCCGGCGTAAATCGCGGGCGGGATCTCCATGCAGTCTTCCATCGTCATATTGCTCGTCCACCACGAGGCGGGGATCCGGCCGAGCGTACGCAAGGGCGCGTCGCGCCAGTCGCCGTCAGGCAGCGGAGAGATCGCCGTCCCGTAGAATCTGCGGATCGGATGCTCGGGCGAATCCGCGCGCCACTGCAGCTCGCGGTAGGTGTATTCCGTGGTCACGTCGATGCCAAGCGACTGGATATAGTCGAGCATGTTGTTGCGCGCCGCGTCCTCTTCCTCCACGCTCGTGCGTGGACCCAGACTCTGCGCGATGCAGAAATTGTCGAGATGCACGGTGCCGCTTTCGCGCACAGGCGTCACGGCGCAGAAGCGGTCCCAGTTCTTTTGGAACAAGCCGCTTTCATAATAGCCTTTATACGAAACCTTGTAGCCGTCGCGGCCGTTGAAGATTTCGATCGGCGTCGCTTTGCCCGCGGCGTCTTTTACAACGGCGTTGCCTTTGACCAGATCGGGAAAGCACGGCGTCTGGGTGTAGGCGTCGGATTGGTTGACGTGAAAACTGACGATAGTGTGGTACTTTTTGGCTTCTTCAAAGAGCCACCAGAGGCTGTCGCACGCGGTTTCGTCTTCGGGCCGTTTGAGCGCTTCGTTGACGATCTCCATTTCCGGGTAGCAGTCGTCGTGCCCGAGACCCTGCCAACCGACAAGATAGACGATCTTCGGAATACCCTGTGTGAGATGATCCATGGCTTTGATGATCTCGAGCGCCTGCGCGAACGTGATGAAAACGACGGAGCGGCCCTGCGGAAAATCTGGTTCCGCGAGGTACATTTTCATCCACAGCGTTTTACTGTAATCATAGTTCCATTGGTAGGGTTTCATGCAAGCAGCGCCTCCTTTTTCCGCCTGATACAAAACAACTATTCTATGTATTGTCTGCCCGTTATGATGCTTTCGCTGCCTGCTGCAGCGCTTTGCAGGCCTTATACTGCGGGTGCGTCGGGTCGGTAATACCGTCGTTGGCGAGTTTTCGTTTGGCGTCTGCCGCCATATCGAACAACAAACTGTCGTAGATCTCTTTAGAATCGCCGCCTTTTTCCAGGCCCATTTCAATGATCTCCGTTGCAAAACCGAGCGTCGCCGTCGTATAGAGATTGCCGCTGTACTGGTTGAGGGTCGTATCGCCGGGCACAAGACGGCTGTGGATCTTGTTCGTCAGCAGCACGATTACCAGATTCTCCTCGGGGTCGATCACCGTCAGCGTTCCGGTGAAGCCCTGATGACCGAACAGGTTCGTGCGTGACGCGGAGCCGAAGTAACGGTCAAACTGGTGTTCTCCCTCGCGCCACCAGCCGAGGCCGTAGTAGGTATAGTCCTCGTGCTTCGGCGCGGTGAACATATCGATCACGTCGCGGGAGAAGAATTTGTATTTTCCGTAGCCGCCGGTCAGCATAACGGACGCAAGCTTTGCGAGATCGGAGGCGTTGGCAAACAGACCGGCGTGACCGGAAACGCCGTTCATGCAGAAGAAGGCGTTCGGGTCATGCACCTCGCCCCGCAGCGTATTGGTGCGCACGTTTGTATAGTGCAGATTGCCGTCGCGGCTGTTGCCCATCAGCTCCGTCGCGGCGCAGTCGTCTTTGGAAAAGCCGCTCTTCAGTGGGTTGTAAGTGATGTGCGTCAGGCCCATGGGCTTCCAAAACGTCTTTTTCAAGAAGGCGCTCAGCGACTGTCCCGTGACCGCTTCCACGCAGAAGCAAAGCACCATGTAGTCCACGTCGCTGTAAAGCGTTTTGGTGCCGGGCTCATACATCAGCGGCGTGCGGAAAACCTGCTGCAGTGTATTCTTCCGCGTCGCGGCGTCAGCGCCGGTCCCGGCATAGAGAACGTTGCCGTTATCGGAATCGAAATACTGTGCAGCGCAGTCATAGCGGTCGTTGAAATACTGCGGTCCCGCCGGAAAGCCGCCCTGATGCTTCAAAAGATCCCGGAGCGTCAGCTTCGCTTTCCAGGCCTTGTTCGTTTTGAGCGAGACATGGTCATAGCCGTTATAGCGGATATCGATCGTTTTTTCGGAGAAAGCCTTGCCGAGAATGTCAACGATCTTTGTATCGAGGTCGATTTTTCCCTGCGTCAGCAGATACTGAATCGCGTAGTTCACGCTGTACATTTTGGTGTTCGAGGCAAGGTCATAGAGCGTGTCCGTCGTCACGGGCGCGGCGCTGACCGGCTTGCCTTTTTTATTGTAGGTCTGCACATTGCCCCAGGCGTTTTCATAGACGAGCCGCCCGTCCTTCACAACGGCAAGCTGCGCGCTGGAAAAGCCGTTTTTGATATCGCTGGTGATGATGCGGTCGATCGTGTCCAGCGCGTACTGCGACAGGCCGACGTCCGCCGGCTTTCCTTTTTTGACAGTCGGATAGGAAACGCAGACGCGCACCGTTCCTGTTTTGATATTGCTGACCTGCAGCGAATTCAGTCCGTTGACCGTAAGACTTGCGATGTTCAGTTTGTAAGCAGTGCCCGGAACGGCGTTTTTGGTGGAAATACGCGTTCCGTTGACATAAAGCGCGAACGAACCGCAATTCCGATCCGGCTGCAGATACAGCACGCCCTGCCCGGCGTAGCTGTAAAAACCGATCCGGTTGTTGACGGCAAACGACGTGTTGATGCTTCCTTTCCAATCCGGAAAGGTGACGTCGAGCTGCCACTGGCGGGATGGGATGTTTGCTGTGACAAGCGCGGGCGTGCCCGCTGCAGCGCTTTTCGCTGTTGCTGTCAAACAAAGCGGAAGCAGTATGACTACTGCGGCGAGCAGCACGGAAATCATTTTACGAAACATGAAGGCGCCTCCCTCAAAGCTTTTTCCTAATTATCTGTTATCTCATTTGGTCACGCAGTTCTTTTGCGCAGTCCAGAAGGCGGGTCAGGATTGCGTCCCGCTCTTCATCGGGCGCGACAAGCGACTGGTGGTGCGCTTCCATGACGCAGTCGCCGAGATAGCCGACCTCCTGCAGCGTCCTGGTGAACAGCGTCCAGTCAATTGTTCCGTCGCCGGGAATCAGATGCTGATCCCCGCTGCCGTCGCCGTCCTGGATATGCAGGGACAGCGGCACAACGCAGCAGTCCTTGAGTATGGACGGCTGATAGCCGGAGAAGTATGCGTGCCCGGTGTCAAAGCACCAGCCGAACCACGGGGAATCGACCTTTTTGACCAGCTGCGCGATGATGCGCGGGTCCTTCGACGCGCCCCAGAGGATGTTTTCCGAAATAAGGACCACGCCGCATTCCTTCGCAAGCGGTAGCCACTTTTTGATCGCTTTGGCGTTCACGTCCAGAAAGCGCAGCTTGCTATCAATGATTTTGCCGTTCTTGTCTTCATGAATCGGATGTACGACAAGATACCTTGCGCCGATTGCGGCAGTCGCTTCAATGGAACGGCCGACATATTCGGAACCCGCGTTGCCCGGCGCGTGCGCGTGGGTATAGACGATGCCGGTTTCGTCGGCGCGCGCCTTGAGGCTCTTCGCCCAGTCGAGATAATCGTCAGAGAGGAAGGGCGAGCCGTCAAAGACCCAGTAGTCGAAGCCCATGTCGATGCCCTCAAAGCCAATACGGGCCAGTCGGTCGATGGCCTGCTCGGCAGGATATCCCTCTTCAAACACGTCCGTCGTGGTGACGATGCGCGGGATCATGCCGATTGTGGCCGAACCCTCGAATGATTTGTATTCCTTTTTCACACCGAGTTCCTTGACCCATGCGCGGGTTTCGTCCGTTTTCAGATTGCCGTTTGTGTTTTCATAGACCCAGCTGGGCGTCGGCCAGAGACAGATCTCCGGCGAAACGGCTTCATAGAAGTTTTTGTCCACACCGTCCTGCCCGTGGTGCGCCATCTTGCAGATGTCGCAGTCGAGCAGACCGCTGTCTCCCCACTGTTCGATCGTCTTGTTGCCGGCGTTTACCTGCGCGTCGCCGGTGAACATGATGCTCGTGCCGCCCAGATCCATGCGGAAAATGACAGAGTGCTCGTTGACGTCGATGAAAGAGGTGTCCGCGGTATAGAGCACGGTGATCTTCGCGGCGCCGATGTTAAAGATGTCCCCGGTGTTGAGGACCTGCACCTTCTCCGGGAAGGCCTCGCTGATGCGGTTGAATTCGCTGACCATCTCCATGCCTTCTTGCTGTCCGCGGGCTTCGTAAAGCTCATACGGTACATAGTGGAGCATGACCTTGTCGAATGTGACCTGCGTCGTGCGGTATTCCGCGACCTCATTGAAGACCTGCACATGGTCGTTATGGGGATGCGACAAAAACCACGCGTCGATATGCGGCACGCGCTGCCCGGTGACGGCTTTCAGATACTCGATAAAGTAATCCGTTTCCGCGGTATGTCCGCCATCGATGGCAATGACCTTGCCGTCCTCCGTGGTGATGATAAAGCTGTCGCAGATCGTATTCTCCACCGATTGCAGCATATGGATCGCGTTTTGGTTCATCGTTGACTTCACCTTCTCCTGTTTGACTGCGTAATAGGCTTTGATCCACGCCGGCAAACCGACGATGCGGTGATACAGCATCCGGAAGAATGCGACGAACCGGTTGCCGAAGTCCTTCGCCGATTGGACAAAGAGGTTCTGTTGTTCCCCGCTTCCCGCCGCAAAGACGGGCATGGCCGCCGCAAAGAGCAGCACACAGACCAGGAAGATACTCAGAAAACGTTTTGCTTTCATGTTGTGGTTCTCCTTTCAAATGTCATGCAGCTGTTTATGCAATCACGACAGACACGGTATCGGTCTCTCCCGGATCGACGGCGATCATGCCGTCCGGACCGGGTTCGCGTGTCGTCGTAAAAGTCTTTCCGTCTGCTGCCGTCACGGTGACGGCGTGGGTGCCCGCTTCCGGCGGGCGGTAGCGCAGCGTCCCGGCAAGGGGAGACTGCGCGGTCAGGGTCAGGCCGTCCGCACCGACCAGGACCGTGATCGGCACGCCGCGGTACTGCAGCGCGTCCACGCCGAGTGCGCGGATGCCGCGCGGCACGTCCGGGCAGATCGTCAGCCCGTCGATCGTCGCCGTGACGCCCGCAAGAGACGAGATGAACGCGCGGGACACGATCCCGTTTTCCGGGTATTCGCCGATCAGACCCTCCGCCCAGCCGGCAATATCCGAATCGAAGCCGTTAAAACGGTAAACGTTCGCGATCTCCCGGGCGCGGCGCGCGACGCTGTCTGCGCCGAGATACCGCTGCCGCGCGGCAAGCTCGTAATAGACGGGGTAGAAGATATAGCCGCCGTTTTCGAGATGCGACCCGTAAAACGCGTTTTGCTCCATGCCGATGTTGATGGCGCCGTTCAGACTGTGCCACCACGGCTCGCCGAGCCCGGACACCCGCTCGATGCTCAGCGTGTTCGTTGCGGGCGCGAAGGGCAGCCGCCCCTCCACCGTGTCGGGACCGAGGTTGCGGTTCAGGAACACGGCGTAGTCCATGATCTCTTTTCCCCGCAGCGTGTCGGTCGGAACGATCCGTTTGCCGTCCAGCCACGAGAAGATCTGCTTCGCCTTATTCACGTTGCCGAGCCCGTAGGCCAGCGCCTCTACGTTGAGAAAGGTCAGCCCGGGGTCCCACCGTCTGCCGTCCGCGTCGATACAGGCAATGTACCGGCCGGTCAGACAGTTCCAGAAGGTTTTGTCGAATCTCTTTTTCACTTTTGCGGCAAGCGCTTCGCACGCGGCCGCCGCTTCGCTGTCTCCGCGCATCGTCTCAATGTCGCGCATGGCGTTCAGCGCGTGATAGTACAGCGCGGTCTCATAGGCGTCCTTGTGTCCGAAACAGAGGTTGTCCCAGTAGTTGGACGGCGCGGAACCCGCACGGCCGGTGTTGTCCCAGACATGCGCGCCGTTTTCATTGATATCGAAGCGCGCGACACCGTCCGCGAGGAAGGCGGATTTTTCGGTAATGGTGATGATGCCGTCTTTGCCGTTCAGTTCGTTTTCCGCGTATTGCATCGCCTTGCGGCATTTTTCATAGACGGTCCTCCCCTCGGAGGCGTCGACGACCCTGTCCGTGCCGCGGGTCGTTTGGTCGGTTTCTTGGAGAAAAGCGGTGTCGCCCGACCAGCGCAAAAACTCAGCGACCGCCGCCACATAGCGAAACAGCCCGTCGTAATGCAGTGCGCCGTCGCCCGTCGGCCAATAAGGGGACGTCCCCCACGACCAGAGATAGCCGTTGTCGGTCTGCGGAAAGTCGCGGATCTTGTCCTTCACGGCGCGGATATAGTCTTCGTCGCGGCACCACGCGGTCTTCATTGCCATCCATTCGTACCAGGTCGGCTCGTTGCCGTGGCGGAACACGAGACAGTGCTCGGTATCCACGCCGCCGAACAGGCGGTACACCGCGTTGAACGCCAGCGCAAGGTCTTCGGCGGTATCGGCGTTTTCGTCCGTTTCCGCGACGCAGGAGAATGGCGTCTGCAGCAACGCTTCGCCGGGGACAAAGTCCGGCTTCGCCGCATATCCGCCGTAATGGGTCGCAAGCAGAATCGAGAGTGTTGCCAGAATGCTGTACAGCCGCTGCCGCAGCGTTGTAAAGCGGTCCATACCGTTCAGCCCTCCTTCTTCAGTCTGGTTGAATATATTTCACACGTTCCGCCGCCGTCGTCCGCAATCTCCAATCGCAGCGGCGCAAAACCGGCGTCCGCGGAAAAGCCTGTCGTCTTGTTTTGTATTTCAGCGCACGCCGGCAGCGTTTGCTCCGCGGCGCAAACCGTATCAACATAGAGCCGGACGCGCGTCAGCGCTGTCGCCTTGTATCGCAGCGTCAGCTCATAGGTTTCTTTTTCAAAGCAGATCGGGCTGAACGCGAAGCCCGCACCGGTTTGCAGCCCCACGCAGGGGAACGCGCCGGTCTTTGTCTGTGTCACATACGCGCCGCCGAAGAACCGGCAGGCATTCACCGGCGAGACAATGTGCGCCGGCCGCAGCGTTTTGACAAAGCCGTTGGTGGTCGGGGTTGCCTGT
>JAEEGL012127483.1_pt1 | contig 12939 bp, 13 predicted proteins | sample 9134231 | NCBI WGS metagenome assembly JAEEGL01 (sample SAMN16246548, study PRJNA631951) | gut metagenome | biome: gut microbiome; feature: rumen; material: fiber-attached | host: Bos | place: Iran: Karaj | collected 2018-10 | reverse complement strand
TCACCCGCACGATGGCGCTCGGACCGGTGACGGACGAGATGCGCCGTGCCTACACGCTGACGGCAGTCGGCTGCCGCAGCCTTCAGAACGCGGTGTGCCTGCACGGCTGCACCGGCAGGAATCTGGATATCCTGGCGCGGGAGCCCCTCTGGAAAGTCGGGATCGACTACAAGTGCGGGACAGGTCATGGGATCGGGAACTTTCTGAACGTGCATGAGGGCCCGCAGAACATCCGCTGGAAGCACGCGGCGGAAGAGGCGGTGATGGAGGCCGGCATGATCGTCTCCGACGAGCCGGGCGTCTACCGGGAGAATGAATTCGGCATCCGGATCGAGACGATCCTTCTCACGGTGGACCGCGAGACTACTCCGGACGGAAAGTTCCTCGCGTTTGAGCCGCTGACGTTCGTACCGCTTGACCGGGATCTCCTGGATCCGCAGTACCTGACACAGGAAGCGCGCGGACAGCTGAACAGCTATCACGAGGAAGTGTACCGGAAGATCTCGCCGATGCTGGATGAGGAAGAGAGAGCGTGGCTTAAGCAGCAGACAATGCCGCTGTGACGCGAATGGCGCAGGTATACGAACACGACGTTTTATGATAAAATAGGGTAACCGAAATACGTTGCTGCTATTTTGAACCTACAATTACTTTAAACGGGAATCTTACATTGCCTCAGCAGCTGTCACGCCTTCGGCGCTTGCGCTACGGCAGAGGACGACAAAAGCGGGGGCTGCGGACACCCACCTGGCGAGAGCTAGGAGTCAAAGTGCAGCGGCGGCATTTCGGCTTTTTATGGGCTGAAGGAGGAAGACTGAATCATGATGCAGGAAGATCTGGAACGGATTCGGAAAGAGGCGGCGGAGCGGCTGAATGGCGCTTCCAAACCGGAGTCGATCGAACAGGTCCGCGTCGAGTTTCTCGGCAGGAAGGGATCACTCACCGAACTGTTAAAAGGAATGAAGGACGTCGCCAAGGAAGACCGGCCGAAGATCGGTCAGATGGTGAACGACACGCGCGCGATGATCGAGGCGTCGATCCGCGAGGCGCAGGAAAAGATCGACGCGAAGATCCTGGAGGAGAAGCTCTCCCGGGAAGTGATCGATGTGACGCTCCCCTCGAAAAAGCTGAAAAAAGGGCATCTCCATCCGAATACCGTCGTCCTGCGTGAGCTGGAGCGGATCTTTGTCGGCATGGGCTACGAAGTCATGGAAGGCCCGGAGGTCGAGACGGATTACTACAACTTCGAGGCGCTGAACATTCCGGCGGATCACCCCGCGAAGGATGAACAGGATACTTTTTATATAAACGGTGATATCCTTCTGCGCACGCAGACATCGGGCACACAGGTGCACGCGATGGAACAGGGACGGATCCCGATCCGCATGATCGCTCCCGGGCGCGTGTACCGCTCGGACGCAGTCGACGCGACACATTCCCCGACGTTCCATCAGGTGGAAGGCCTGGTCGTTGACAAGGGGATCACGTTCGCGGATCTGAAGGGAACGCTGCTGAAATTCGCGCAGGAACTCTTCGGCGAGGACACGCAGGTGCGCTTCAGGCCGCATCATTTCCCGTTCACGGAACCGAGCGCGGAGATGGACGTGAGCTGCTTCAAGTGCGGCGGCAAAGGCTGCAGCTTCTGCAAGGGCGAAGGATGGATCGAGATCCTCGGCTGCGGCATGGTGCATCCGCACGTGCTGGAGATGAGCGGCATCGATCCCGCACAGTACTCCGGGTTCGCATTCGGCGTCGGACTCGAGCGCATCGCGCTTCTGAAATATGAGATCGACGACATGCGCCTTCTGTACGAGAATGACGCGCGGTTCCTGGAACAGTTCTGAGTCAGGGGAAAAGGGAAGAATCCGGCGCTGCGGAAGCGCAGCCGGCAGACTTTAGGAGACAATAGCTGATGAATACACCACTTTCATGGATCAGGGCCTATGTGCCGGGCCTTGTGTGCACAGATCAGGAATACAGTGACAGGATGACTCTCTCGGGCACCAAAGTAGAGGGATATAAGAGACTGGATAAAAATCTCGAGAACATTGTCATAGGCAGGATCCTCACCATCGAAAAGCATCCGGACGCGGACAAACTCGTCATCTGCCAGGTCGACGTCGGGAAGGGAGAACCGGTCCAGATCGTGACCGGTGCCCACAATATGGTCGAAGGAGACGTGGTCCCGGTCGTGCTTGACGGCGGACGCGTCGCCGGAGGACATGACGGATCGCCCCTTCCGGAGAACGGTATTAAGATCAAGGCCGGAAAGCTGCGCGGCGTCGAGTCGAACGGCATGCTGTGCTCGGTCGAGGAGCTCGGCTCCTCCCGTGATTACTATCCGGAGGCGCCGGAGGACGGCATCTACGTCTTCCCGAAGGACCGTGAACCCGCGCCCGGAACGGACGCCGTGGAGGCGCTGGGACTGCATGACACGGTCTTTGAGTATGAGATCACGTCCAACCGCGTGGACTGCTACAGCCTGCTGGGCGTCGCCCGCGAGGCGGCGGCGACATTCGGGCTGCCGTTTGAGGCGCCTGAAGTCACCGTGGAGGAAGGTCCGCTGAAGACAGAAGATATGGTTTCAGTTGAGATCCGCGACCCGGATCTCTGCTCGAGATACTGCGCGCGCGTCTGCACGGACGTCAGGATCGCTCCTTCGCCGGCCTGGATGCAGAGAAGGCTTGCGGCAGCGGGGATCCGTCCGATCAATAATCTCGTCGACATCACGAACTACGTCATGCTGGAATATGGACAGCCGATGCACGCGTTCGACCTCGACCAGGTCGCTGATCACAGGATCGTCGTCCGCAGAGCCGCTGACGGAGACATTTTCCAGACGCTCGACGGCCAGGAGCGCAAGCTCGATTCGGACGTCCTCATGATCTGCGACGCCGAGAAGGAGATCGGCATCGCCGGCATCATGGGCGGTGAGAACTCCAAGATCACGGACGAAGTGAAGACGGTCCTCTTCGAGGCCGCGACCTTCAACGGGACCAATATCCGCAGATCCTCCCGCAGGATCGGCCTTCGGACAGACGCGTCCGGTACCTTCGAGAAGGGACTGGATCCGGTCAACGCCGAGGCGGCCATCAACCGCGCCTGCCAGCTGATGGTGGAGCTCGGCTGCGGCACGCCGGCACAGGGCATCGTGGATGTGAAGTCGCCGATCCGCCCTCTGACAAGGATCCCGTTCGACGCGGAAGCGATCAACCGCTATCTCGGAACGGACTACAGCGAGGAGACGATGCTCGCGGTCTTTGACAAGCTTGAGCTGAAATACGACAAAGAGGCGGGAGAGATCATCATTCCTTCCTTCCGGCAGGATCTGAAGGAGATGTGCGACCTCTCCGAGGAAGTCGCCCGCTTCACCGGATACGACAATATTCCCATGACGCTTCCCGCCGGCGGTTCCGTTTTCGGCGGGCTGACCTACAAGATGCGCGTCGAGGACAAAGCGCGTGAAGTCGCGATGAACTACGGCTTCTCCGAGGCCATGACCTATTCCTTCGAGAGCGAAAAGACGTTTGACCGGCTCCTTCTGCCGGAAGACGCTCCGGAGAGAAACGCGATCCGCATCTCCAATCCGCTCGGCGAGGATTTCGCCTACATGCGCACGACGCCGGTCGGCGGCATGCTGACGAGCCTTGCGACCAACTACAACCGGCGCAACAAGGACGTTCGGCTGTTCGAACTCGCGAACGTCTACCTGCCGAAGGGACAGCCGGTCACAGAACTCCCGGACGAGCGCATGAAACTGTGCCTCGGCTTCTTCGGGGAGGGCGATTTCTTCTCGATGAAGGGCGTCATTGAGGACTTCTTCCTCACTGTCGGCATGAAGGAGAGATTTGTCTGCGATCCGCAGGCGGGCGTGGCCTTCCTGCACCCGGGGCGCCAGGCGAGGATCTTCTACGAGGGACAGGATCTCGGCTTTTTCGGAGAGGTCCATCCGAAGGTCCTGGAGAACTACGGCATCGGCGACCGCGCTTATCTCGCCGTGCTCGACATGCCTTCGATCACCCCGCTGACGAGCTTTGAGCCGAGATACAGCGGCATCGCGAAGTATCCGGCAGTCTCCAGGGATATCTCGATGCTTGTGCCGAAGACGGTCATGGCTGGCGAGATCGAGGAAGTGATCCGCGCGAAGGGCGGAAAGATCCTCGAGTCCTATCATCTGTTCGACCTCTATGAGGGCAGACAGATCATGCCCGGCTTCAAGTCGATGGCTTACAACCTGACCTTCCGTGACCGCAGCAAGACGCTTGAGGAGCAGGAAGTCGCGCACGCGATGGACAAGATCCTGAACGGGCTCAGGGAACTGAAGATCGAACTCAGAAGCTGAGAATATCTCAAAGAAGAGTAATTAAACATCGAAAGCATTCCGGGACCGGCTCACACCGGTCCCGGATAATGAGAGGGAGAGATAATGGAGCGTAAAAACGTTTGGACACTTTATGACCTGGAACTCCAGAAAGCCTGCAATGATTTCTGCGAGTCCTATAAGAACTTTCTGAACCGCTGCAAGACGGAGCGCGAGTGTACGGATTTCTTCGTGAATAAGGCGGAGGATGCCGGATTCCGGGAACTCTCCGGGCTGATCGCCGAGGGGAAAAAGCTGAAGGCGGGAGACAAAGTCTACAGCGTCTGCATGAACAAGTCGATCGCTCTCTTTGTCATCGGCAGCGAGCCGCTGGAGAAAGGCATGAACATTCTCGGTGCACACATCGACTCCCCCAGGCTCGACGTCAAGCAGAACCCGCTCTATGAGGACGCGGACATCGCATATCTTGATACGCATTATTACGGCGGGATCAAGAAGTACCAGTATGTGACGATCCCGCTCGCCCTTCACGGCGTCATCGTGAAGAAGGACGGGGAGACGGTCGTACTTAATGTCGGCGAAGATGAAGACGATCCGGTCTTTTTCGTCTCCGACCTGCTGATCCATCTCGCACAGGAGCAGATGGGCAAGAGCGCGGCGAAGGCTGTCGAGGGAGAGGCACTGGACATCATCATCGGCGGAAAGCCCGTCGTCATCGACGCGAAGACGAAGGCCGGCAAAGCAGGCATCAAGGGAGAGGAAGACGACGGAGAAAAGAAGAAGGACAAAAAGACCCCGTCCACGGTGAAAAAAGCCATCCTTGCGATCCTGAAGGAGACCTACGGCATCGAGGAGGCGGATTTCGAGTCCGCGGAACTCGAAGTGGTGCCGGCGGGCAAGGCGAGAGACGCCGGATTCGACCGCTCCATGATCCTCGCGTACGGCCAGGATGACCGCGTATGTGCTTTTCCTTCCTTTGAGGCGATCCTTCAGGCGGAAACGCCCGCAAGGACGAGCTGCACACTTCTTGTCGACAAGGAAGAGATCGGCAGCGTCGGCGCGACCGGCATGCAGTCCCGCTTCTTCGAGAACACGGTGGCGGAACTGATGGCGCTCGCCGGCGGGTACAGCGAGCTGTCCCTGCGCAGATGCCTCACGAACAGCTGCATGCTGTCTTCGGACGTCAGTGCTGGGTTTGACCCGACATACGCTTCCGCTTTTGAAAAGAAGAATGCAGCGTATCTCGGCAGAGGCATGGTGTTCAACAAGTTCACCGGCGCAAGGGGCAAGTCCGGCTCCAACGACGCCAATGCGGAATACATAGCACACCTCCGGGACGTGTTCAGCCGCGCAAATATCCAGACGCAGACCGCTGAGCTCGGCAAGGTCGACGTGGGCGGCGGCGGAACGATCGCTTACATCCTCGCGCTCTACGGGATGAATGTCATCGACTGCGGCGTGGCGGTCCTCAGCATGCACTCCCCCTGGGAGGCGACGAATAAAGCGGATATCTATGAGACTTTCCGCGGATACAAGGTGTTTCTCGAGGAGGCCGGGACGTTTTGAGTGACACGGTCGGGCTGAAAACTTCAGATTATTACTTTGACCTCCCTGAGGAACTGATCGCACAGGATCCGCTGATGCAGCGCGATGAGTGCCGGCTGCTCGTCGTAGACCGCAGGACCGGGGAGACTGCGCACCGGCATTTCCGGGACATCCTGGACTACCTTGCGCCCGGTGACGCACTGATCCTGAACGACACCAGGGTGATCCCTGCGAGGCTTCTCGGCGTCAAGGAAGATACCGGCGCGAACGCGGAGATCCTTCTCTTAAAGCGCCTCACGGACGACACATGGGAGACGCTGGTGAGGCCTGGGAAAAAGCTTCGCCCCGGCGCCCGCGTCGTCTTCGGGGACGGGATCCTGCATGCGGAGATCCTGGATGTCATGGAAGAAGGAAACCGGAGAGTCCGCTTCGAGTACGAGGGGATCTTCGAGGAAGTCCTGGACCGGCTCGGGGAAATGCCGCTTCCGCCCTATATCACGCATAAGCTCAAAGATCCCTCCATGTATCAGACCGTCTACGCGAAATTCGACGGCTCCGCCGCCGCGCCGACGGCGGGACTGCATTTCACGGAGCAGCTGCTGCACGAGGTGGAGGAGCGAGGCGTCCGGATCGGATACGTGACGCTGCATGTGGGACTCGGGACTTTCCGCCCGGTCAAGGTCGATAACGTCCTGGAACACCACATGCACACCGAGTGGTACAACGTGCCGCCGGAGACGGCGGATCTCATCCGCGAGGTGAAAGCGGAGGGACACCGCGTGATCTGCGTCGGAACGACGAGCTGCCGCACGGTGGAGAGCGCCGCGGACGGGAACGGGGAAGTCAGGGCAGGGGCGGACGATACGTCGATCTTCATCTACCCCGGCTACCGGTTCAAAGTCATGGACGGTCTTATCACGAATTTCCACCTCCCGGAGTCCACGCTCGTGATGCTGGTCTCCGCGTTCGCGGGCAGGGAAAACGTGCTCGCGGCGTATGAAGAGGCGATCCGGGAGAGGTACAGATTTTTCAGCTTTGGTGACGCCTGCCTGTTCCTGTGAGACCGCGGAAATGCTTTTCTTAAGGAAAGGATTGACATTTGCAGGCGCAGATGATAAATTTACTGAGTATGCCGCTTGATGGGGTTTCTATGTCCCGCTGTCTGGTACTGCAGATAGGGACAGAAAGCGTGCGGTGACGGGGCCTGTGAGGCCTGCGTTCCGCGCCGCCGAAGTCAGCGAGTTTATAAAGAAGGAGGTACCGAAATGTACGCTATTATTGCAACCGGCGGGAAACAGTATAAGGTTTCCGAAGGCGATGTCATCGATGTCGAGAAGATCGAGGCTGAGGCTGGGAACGAAGTGACGTTCGATCAGGTCATCGCGATCGGCGGCGATGCGATGAAGGTCGGCGAGGATGTCGCGCAGGCGAAGGTGACCGGCACTGTCGTAGAGCAGGGCAAGGCCAAAAAGGTCGTGGTGTACCGCTACAAGAGGAAGAGCGGCTATCACAAGAAGAACGGCCACAGGCAGGCTTACACGCGCGTCAGGATCGACAGCATCCAAGGCTGATCGAAACAGATGACTAAGGTTCGGATCGATCGCAGGAACGGGAAGTATTCCGGATTCTGCTGCGACGGACACACCGGATACGCGTCGGAGGGCGAAGATATCGTCTGCGCGGGCGTATCGGCGATCGTGATCAATACGGTGAACTGCCTCGAGGATCTGCTGCAGGAAGACATCAGCTATTCCTACGAGGAAGAAGCCGGGAGGATCGAGCTGGAGTTCCGGTCGGCACCGTCCGAGAGAGCGGAGTTTCTCATCGAGTGCATGATCCACGGTCTCAAGTGGATCCGCCTGCAGTACGGCAGCGATCATCTGGACTACCAAGTAAGGGAGGTATCATAATGCTTAATCTCAACCTTCAGTTTTTTGCTCATAAAAAGGGAATGGGCTCCACGAAGAACGGTCGTGATTCCAATTCCAAGAGACTCGGCGCGAAGCGCGCGGACGGCCAGTTCGTCAAGGCCGGCAACATCCTCTACAAGCAGCGCGGCACACACATCCATCCCGGCACGAACGTAGGCCTGGGCGGAGATGACACCCTGTACGCGAAGATCGACGGCATCGTCCGCTATGAGCGGTTCGGCAAGTTCCGCAAGAAAGCTTCCGTCTACGCAGTGGAGGACAAGTGATCCGGGAACCGGGAAATCGGTATTTCGGACACGGCATCCGCGGCGGCAGCAGCGGATATGAGCTATGAACAATGGCGGACTCCCGACAGCCCAGGCTGTCAGGAGTCCTTATTGTTTTATCACAGCGATTTTTGAGGAAAGCAATGCCATTATTTTCAGATAAAGTCAAAATCTCAGTCACCAGCGGCAAAGGCGGCGACGGTCATGTCTCGTTCCGGAGGGAGAAGTTCGTCCCGACGGGAGGACCGGACGGCGGCGACGGGGGAAACGGCGGGAGCGTCGTTTTCGAGGTCGACCGCGGCCTGAACACGCTGTCCGATTACCACTATAACCAGAAGTTCCGCGCAAAGCCCGGAGAGAACGGGAAGAAGAAACGGATGGCCGGAAAGCGCGGGGAGGACATTGTCCTCAAAGTGCCGGAAGGCACCGTGATTCGGGACGCCGCGAGCGGCAGGGTCATCGCGGACATGTCAGGAGAGACGAAGCGATATGTGATCCTGAAGGGAGGGCACGGCGGCAACGGCAACATGCACTATGCGACGAGCACCATGCAGGCGCCGAAATACGCTCAGCCCGGACAGCCGGCGCGCACGATCGAGGTCATCCTGGAGCTCAAGATGATCGCGGACGTCGGCCTCGTCGGATATCCGAACGTCGGGAAATCGACGCTTCTGTCGATGAGCACGAACGCAAAGCCGAAGATCGCGGACTATCCCTTCACGACGCTGATCCCCATGCTTGGCGTGGTCTCCCTCGGATACGGTGAGAGCTTCATCATGGCGGATATTCCCGGCCTCATCGACGGCGCTGCCGAAGGCGCCGGGAAGGGCAATGAATTCCTCCAGCACATCGAGCGGACACGACTTCTCATGCACGTGGTCGACGCCGCGGGCTCCGAAGGCAGGGACCCGGTCGAGGACATCGAGGCGATCAACCGGGAGCTGTCCCGGTACGCGGTGGACCTGTCCGACCGGCCGCAGATCATCGTCGCCAACAAGACGGATCTCATCATACCGGATGTGGAGGAATCGGAAAACCCGCTGCACAGGCTCTCTGAATACTGTGAGACGCACGGGCTGGAGCTTTATCCGGTCAGTGCCGCTACAGGGGAAGGCGTGAAGGAACTTCTGTTTGCGGCTTATCAGAAACTGCAGACAATTCCGGCCGACCGCTTTGTCTTCACGCCGGAGATGGATCCGGAGACCGAGATCACGTCGGCCGGAGAGAGCTTTACCGTCTCCTTCGACCGGAAGGAAGGCCAGTACGTGGTCGAGGGGCCGAAGATCGAGAAAATGCTCGGCTACACCAACCTGGAGACGGAGAAGGGATTCCTTTTCTTCCAGAATTTCATGAAAGAAAACGGTATCCTCGAACAGCTGAAGGAGCTCGGTATCCAGGAGGGGGACACCGTCCGCCTCTACGGGCATGCTTTCGAGTATTATGAGTGAGAAGACCGCATGAGTGAGAAGACCGGAATTCTCGGCGGGACGTTCGACCCGCCGCACTACGGGCACCTGATCATGGCGCAGGACGCGCTGGAAGCATTCGGACTGGACAGCGTCTGCCTGATGCCTTCGGGACATTCCTATTTCAAGGACACGCGCAAGGTGAAGGTGAGCAGTGCGCAGGACCGCCTGCGTATGACTGAGCTCGCCGCGGCGGACAACCCGGGTTTTACCGTCTCGGATATGGAAGTGCTGCGGCCGGGCAACAGCTACACGTGCGAGACGCTGACCGCCCTGAAGGAGGCGTCCCCGGGTACCGAGTATTACTACATCGTCGGCGCGGATACGATCGCCGCGATGCATACCTGGTATCATCCGGAGGAGATCTTCGACAAGTGCACGATCCTTGTCGCCGCGCGCGGGGACGAGGTCGGAGAAGCCGGGATACAGGAGGCTGTGAGGAATCTGGAAAAGGCTTTTCACGCGAAGATCTTCAGACTCCCCGTCCGGAACATCGAGATCTCGTCGACGGATCTGCGGGAACGGGTGCGGGAAGGAAAAAGCCTCCGCTATCTGACGCCTTCCGCGGTGGAGGAGTATATCCGCGAAAAACGGCTGTATCAGCCGGAGGAATCGGCGGACACGCCTTTTGAGTGAGGTGTACGGATGAAGAAAACGCCCAAGGGGGAGAGAACGGAATACGACCGGCTGGAGCTGATCCGCGAGATGGAGAAGACCCTGCCGTACAAGCGGTTCGTCCACACGATGGGCGTCGCTGCGGTCGCTGCGGGTCTCGCAATGCGGCACGGGGAGGACGTGCGCCGGACGGAGGTCGCAGGCATCCTTCACGACTGCGCGAAGAAGCTGTCTGCGGAGGAGATGATCCGCCTGTGCGAGAAGGGCGGGATCCCGGTCACGACTGTCGAGCGCAAGAATTCAGCGCTTCTGCACGCCGGTGCCGGCTGCGTTCTCGCGAGCCAGCGCTTCGGGATCACTGACGAAGAGATCCTGGGAGCGATCCGCTGGCACACGACCGGCAAACCGGGCATGACAACGATGGAAAAGATCGTTTTCATCGCCGGCTACATCGAGCCCGGCAGAAAGGATCTTCCAGGCATGGATGAGATCCGGGAGGCAGCGTTCCGGGACCTCGACGAGGCGCTCGTCATGATCCTCACAAACACGCTGGAATATCTGGAATCCCGCGGTTCGGAGATCGATCCGATGACGAGGGACACCTGCGATTATTATAAAAAGGAACTTGGAAGAAAGACCTGAAAAAGGGAAACAGCCGGGGCTGCACCCGGTCAGGAAACAGCAAAACCAGGAGGAAGCAACATGAGTGAAGAGAGAACACGTTCCGCACAGTTCGCGAAGATCGCCATCGAGGCGCTGGAGGACAAGAAAGCGCAGGACATCAAGGTGATCGACATCAGTGAGGTATCCGTCCTTGCCGATTATTTCATCATCGCGAACGGATCGAATCTGCCGCAGATCCAGGCGATGGCGGACGGCGTCGAGGAGGCGCTCGGCAAGGCCGGCTGCCCGATCCGCCAGCAGGAAGGCTACAACAACGCAAACTGGGTCCTGCAGGATTTCGGCGACGTCATCATCCACATCTTTGATCCGGAGAACCGGCTGCTGTATGATCTGGAGCGTATCTGGAGGGATGGCAGAGTCGTGGACATTTCCGAGCTCTGATCTCTTTGACAGAAGAATTTCTCGGACAGATCTCTCAGACAGAAGAAGGCAAAAAAAGGGTGCCGCATCACATCCGATGCGGCACCCTTATACGTCTCATTCGTCTGATCCCGTCACATTCGCCCTGTCTCAGCTCATTCGTCTTAACTCACGCCGAGCCGTCTTAACTCACGCCGAGCCGTCTTAACTCACGCCGAGCCGTCATAACTCACGCCGAGCCGTCTTAACTCACGCCGAGCCGTCATAACTCACGCCGAGCTGTCTTAACTCACGCCGAGTCGTCTTAGTTCACACTGAGCCGGTTTTATCTCACGCTGAGCCTGAGGACAGCGAACACTTTGCCGAGGATCACACAGCTGTCAACGAGGATGGGATCCATGGCATCGTTCTCCGGCTGCAGGCGGATGTGATCTTTCTCTTTATAGAACCGTTTTACCGTCGCGGAATCGTCGATCAGTGCGACGACGATCTCCCCGTTGTTTGCGGTATTGCACTCACTCACGAAGATCAGGTCACCGTCGAAGATACCTGCGTTGATCATGGAATCGCCGCGCACCCGGAGCGCGAAGCTCGTGCCGGACGGAATATTCTCCGCCGGGATCGGGAAGTAGCTTTCGATATTCTGGTCGGCAAGGATCGGCTCTCCGGCGGCAACACGTCCCACGACAGGGATCGATACCATCTCCGTGCGGACCATCTGGAAGCTGTCGTCACAGATCTCGATCGCGCGCGGTTTGGTGGGATCACGCCGGATATAGCCGTACTTCTCCAGAGATTCCAGGTGAGAGTGGACGGAAGAAGTGGACTTGAGATTCACCTCTTCGCAGATCTCGCGGACCGTCGGCGGATATCCCTTCTCAAGGATCTCCTTCTTGATATACTCGAGGATCTCCATCTGCTTCGTACTGTTTCTTCCTCTGGTCATGCCGGTCATCCTTTCTGATATGCGTATTCGCCGCTGAATACGGCGGGAACAGCGCCTTTTTCTTCATTATACGCACTGCTATTCCGAAAAGCAAACATATATTCCAAATATCTGTTCGCAAACATTTGTTCTGATTTGCTTGACAGCAGAATGTACGTTCGATATAATCACAGTTACATAGATGCGAACGTCTGTTCTGAATTAAAGAAGAGCATTGGCAGACAGATCCGGGGAAGCAGCAGAGTACAGACTGATATCGAAATCCCGGATATGAAATAGAAAGAGGCGGAGCGATGAGAGGCAGGAGAGCACAGAATCAGAGGCTTGGGGTGAAGGATCCGGAGATCCGGAAAAATATCCGGCTGGCAAGGCGCAACCGGCAGATCCGGCGCCATGCGGCGCTGCTGTTGGGACTTCTTCTGATCAGCGTCTCCGCCTGCTTCCTGACAGTGGGGACCAGGGCGGCCGCGTCCGACCGGAGTGAGCCGGTGATGTACAAGTATTTCACGAGTGTGCGTGTGGAGGCAGGAGAGAGCTTCAGCGACGTGCTGGACCGCTGCTATGACGAGGCTTCCGGCGTCAGTGAGAAGGAATACCGCAGCGAAGTGTGCAGCATCAATCACATTCCGCTTTATGCGGCGGAGACGGCGACGACCGTCGTTCCCGGGGACTATCTGATCCTTCCTTACTATTCCTCGGAGTATATGGACTGAATGACGATATGAACTGAAATATAGAAGCTTAAAATTTCTGTATTTTATTTACGAGTACTTTTTTTACTAACGCTACCTTTACCTCAGCCGTC
>JAEEGL012010070.1_pt1 | contig 12939 bp, 6 predicted proteins | sample 9134231 | NCBI WGS metagenome assembly JAEEGL01 (sample SAMN16246548, study PRJNA631951) | gut metagenome | biome: gut microbiome; feature: rumen; material: fiber-attached | host: Bos | place: Iran: Karaj | collected 2018-10 | reverse complement strand
TTGCTTCGCTCTCTATGATAAGGCACATCGTTTCCTAAATTGCCATCGGTTGCGTCGGTAGCAGTTTCAGCATCTATTGATGAATTTGAGCTTTTTTCAACCATCTCGGAAACTTCTGCGCTATCTTCATCGTCAACTCTAGGACTCTTGTCCTTGTTAAGCAGTATATAAGCAGCACATCCTATCACTATTGCCAGCAATAGAATTATCAAGAGTAGTAAAATCTTATTCATTCCCTTCTTAGCGCCATCAGTTTTGACAGCAGCGGTATTGCGTGCTGGAGCGTAAGGGGGTGCAACGGGCTTAACAGGAGTCGGCACCACAGGCTGAGCTTCATTGCCAGTTGTGTCACTTGCCGCATTTACAGGCACAACGGTAGCCATTTCATTAAATCTAGATATATGCTCATCGTTAGGCAGATTCTCGTCACCAGGTTCTGCAACCACGTCTTTTATCTTTATCAGTAATGCAGTGTGATTGTCCTTATTCTCGGCAGTCATCGACTCCAGTTTACTTGCCTTCATCACATCGGTAGAGTCGGAGCACAGCACATCAAGCAGTTGGTCATCGCTCGTCACCTCGAGCATGCCGTCGCTGCACAGGTAGAAATAGTCGCCGGGCTGCACATTGGTGGTGTGGGCTATGTCGATTTTATCGTTGTTCTCAGCGCCAGGCATGATAGCGCGAGTTATCACATTGCGCTGAGGAGAGGTCGCCATTTCATCATAGCTGATAACTCCACTGCGGAACAACTCATAGACAAGAGAGTGATCTATCGACTTATAGAGGATTTGACGTTGTGAGGGACGAATGTGATAGATGCGGCTGTCGCCCACATGCCCCATCAACACGCCGCCACGATGCAGGCACACCAAGGTGAGTGTTGTGCCCATCTTGTTCTCGGCACCGTCATCAAGGCTGTCAAGGCGCTGGTGGGCACTTTGCAAGGCATCCTCGATGATATTGTCGGTAACAATGCCGTTGGGCAACGTTCGTTGCTTTATCCATGCCGTCATGGCATCAATCACATTGGCACTAGCCACTTCGCCTTTGGAGTGACCACCCATGCCGTCACACACCAGAAATAGCCTGTCGCTATCGGCAGTCGCTCCTTTAGCTGGGAATACCGAGTCTTCTTGGTTTTTTCTTTTTCCTAGCTCATAAATAACTGTGGGAGTGAAAATCTCGAATTTCATATTTTGTGTGTTTTTATATTGTCTAATTTATTCTTTTTGCCTAGCAAAAGCAACACCTCTAAAGGTCAATTATGTCATCGGTCATTACGTCGAGGTTATTATCATCGTCAAGATAAAACTCTTCAGATGCTTGCTCTTCATCAAGTGCAGGCTCATCAACAGGAGCAGTGTCCTCTGTAATGTCTTCCAAATCAATGATTTCCTCGTGGGCTTCGCTTGAGTCTTCGTCGAGCGAATCTAAAACCTCATCAGCATCTACGATGCCATCATCATTCACCTCGGCGACAGCATAATCAAAGTCGCCATCACTGTCAACATCAACCACTATTGCGTCATCTGAGGCGAAGCCATCGAGCGGGTCTATGTCTAAGATTTCCACATCATCAATGAAGCCATCGCTCCCTTCACTAGCAATGCCAAAGTCAAACACGCCCTCGCTGTCAACATCCATCACATAGGCATCGGGTGCAATGCCAGTCATTGCATCATCGCCAGCAACCTCTCCGCCTATGACATGCACGTTGACATCCATGCCGCTGGGCATATCATCATCGGCAACAGGTTCAATAATGGCATTTATATCATCAGTCTCAACTTCGTTATAGAAGTCCTGCTTATCATTTATGTTCATTACATTGTGGTTTTCAATGACACCGCAAATTTAAGCCATAAACACCCTCAAGAGCAAACTTTGCGTACGTTATATTCTAAAACATCGCGATTTAATGACAAATTACAGGGGTTTAATGACATCTTTGCGTTCACACATTAGACACTCTTTTTTGCCAACTGCTCTTTCAGCTGCTTGGCAGCCTCGCGAGATATATTCACCGTGAACAAGATTCCTGTGCTGCCTTCAAGCAACACCTGCTGCTTGAGCACGTTCACTTGCACAATTTTCGACACATTGATGATGTGGCTCTTGCCAGCGCGCATCATCGGCACCGATGAATGTGTTTTCACGATAAACTCAGCTAGCACCTTCTCCATCTTCGTAATGCCAAAGCCAGCCGTCAACACGAGCTTACTATCAAAGACAATGCGCGTGAAATTGCCGTCGGCTAAGAAATAGACAACATGAGCAAGATCTATGCACATTATTTCATCACGAGAATTAAGTATCAGTTTCATCTTGAGTATTTTTTCTATATACTGGTGCAAATATACAAAAAAAATTATATATCACACTATTATGCTCTTAGCGATTGCGATTTGGGGACTTCATGGCACACAAAAAGCCACCAGCGCTTTTGAGCTGATGGCTTTTAAAGTAATAAGATAGTTGTCTAGATTATTTAATGATAACTTTCTTGCCGTCGTGGATGTAGATGCTAGGAATGTTTGGCATGCCATTGTACTTAACACCCATGAGATTGTAGTAAGCGTTGTCGGCCTTAGTGTCAACACCAACGTTGCTGATTGCGCTAGGATCATCTTTAGTGACAGTCATCAAAACTGCACCGCCAAAGTCTCTTAGAACATCCAGCTTAATGTTGTAAGTGCCAGCCTCTTCAACGCGGAAGTTTGCACCATTGTTGCCTTCAACACACATGAAACCCTGACCCATGAGATCGTCGTTGAGCAGGAAGTAGCCAACATTGTTATCGTCTTGTCCACCAAACCAGATAGTGCTGCCATCCTCATCAAATGCGATAACCTTGAACTCGGCGCCAGCCTCAAGCTCAACACCTTCGAGATTGTCGTACTCGTCAAAAGCTAAACGGCCACCCGCGGCAGTCTGGTTCCAGTCGTTGAAGTCACCTACTAAGAAGAAGCCTTCGTTGTCTTCGATCACTGGAACCTCAACCTCGGCCTGGAACTTGTCCATGCAGAAGTAGGCTGCAGTGTTCATACCATAAGCACCACTGTCGGTAGAGTTAAGAGTGAAGTAAACGCTCTCAACCTCGCCAAGGCTTGACAGGTCGAAGAATGTCCAATCGTTAAGGGCCTTGAGCTCGCCGTTGGTGAACTCAACAAGGTTGATGCTGGTGGTAGTCTCGTTGCCTTCGGCGTCAACACCATGAGCAATAAGCTCAAAATAGTCGCCTTCCTCAAAAGCACGACCCATGCCGTCGCCATGCAAGCAGCCATAGTAAGGCCAGGGGTGATTGCACACATACACGCCCACTGGCTTGAATGTGGTGTTGTCGTTTATGTCAGCATACATCACTTGGTTTGTTGGATCCTCGCTCCAAGAACCCCAGTAAGCTACAATGTAAGGTTGAGCTGGGTCGGCAGTTACTGTGCCATCCTCATTGATGACGCAGCCACCACCTGCCATGCAGCCACCATAGGTGGTTGACCAAGCGCCGTTGTAGTCGGTTTGATCACCACCAATAGCTGGGCAGAAACCATCCCAATAGTATCCACCCCATGATGAACCTTCGCCACCAATGAGGTGTGAGAGCATGAACCCACAGTTCTCGTCGCCAAATGCCAGCCAAGTGTAGTCAACGTCATTGTAGCACTCAGTCCAAATGCCATTCTCGTTGTACTCCAAAGAGGAGGGGTACATAGGCTTGTTCAGGTCAAGCGTGATAACATCGGCCATTGCTGCCGAAGCAGTCAGCGCGACTGCTGCAAGAAGTGTAAAAATCTTTTTCATAAAAAATGAATTTAAATGTTAGTATAATAGTAGAATAGTTACTTAGTAATTATTTAATTTCCCAAGAGGATGTTGTAAACTGCGGTGATATCAGAGCTGGTAATCTCGCTGTCACCATTAACGTCACAAGTGCTGAGATAAGTCTCGTCGTCATTGAGCAGATAGTTGTAGAGTGCGGTGATGTCGGCAACTGTCACGTTTCCATCGCCGTTCACGTCACCGGGCTCGGGTTCGGGCACGGCATCGGGATGCAGGTCAATGGCACCTGCCACTTCGGTCGAAGCCTCACCCAGCCAGCCGCAGTCCTCCAGCATGGCGCTATACACCTTAACGAAGTCTATCTTCTTCAAGTTAACAGGGTTGCCGTCATCATCTACTGCCCATTCAATCTTGAAACCTTTGTTCAACTCGGCGGCATTGATGTTTGTAGCATTACTCTTATAGCCATAGCCTTCATCGGGACGGTTGTCAACATACCCCCAATCAAAGAAATACTGGTGCCAGTCGTCGGCGGTAGCAGAGAAGTTTTGTGCATTGCCACGCAACTTGGTGCCTTCAAAGGTGAGTGTCTCGCCATCGGCCCACAGGGGCCAGTAGCTATGGCTGTGGAAGCTGTTCTTGCGGATGTAGCCTTCCTGCAGACTATCAACGCTGTTGCAGGTCCAACGGATATACTGATCGTGATACTGATTCATGCTAAGAGGACCAAACTGACTATCGTCGGGCTTGTAATAGGTGATGGTGAAATGTTTCTGTGTCTTGGGGTGGTTATACTCGCTGCCTGCGAGTTCATACCAGGGGTCATCGGGAATGCCGTTGCCGTTCACGTCGCGACTCACCATCACGATTCCCGACTCGCTCGAGCCCCCTAGCAACGATGGCCGTGAGTTGGATTGCATTGCATTGCCAAAAATTTGCAAGTCATACTCATCTTTTACGTTCACAACAGGGTGATCGAAGCCAAACACCACATAACCACCAAATGAGCCAAGACAAATCATGCTTCTAGAGACTTTAATTACACCGTTTATCTCGTAGCCGCAAATTGAATTCTCGGCAAGCTTTAAAACCGAATCCTTAGAAATGGGATCATCAACGATGGGCAATTCATTTATAAACTGCCCTGGTGCAGGCATGAAATCATATACCTTAGTTATGTAAGGTTTGTTTTGAGCAACGGCAGTTAATACCAAAGCTGCCAAAAGAAGTAAGAGTGATGATCTTTTCATATTCTGTAATTTATTATTGTTCGTTAATATTTTCACCTAAAAACACAAAGTGGGCTGGAATTTGGCCTGCAACCACCTCCCATTTCTTCTTGCCATCGTCGCCATAGCAAATCACCTTGCCTGAGTCGAGATAATTAGTGGCATCAGTAATGTATATGTCTTTAGTGAAAGGATTTACTATTATGCCATAAGGTTTGCGGATTCTTGCCTCGGTGCCATCGGTAATGAATTGCTCATTGACAATTTCAAGGGTCTTGGTGTTGATGATGGCATAGGTGCCAGGCGTGTAGCCTTGCGAGATGTTGCTCCACTCATTGCTGATTACATAGAGGGAGTCGCCGTTTATGCACATATTCCCAACACGCAGGTCAAATGTCTTGATAAGACGGCGCTTTTGGGTGTCGTAGGCATATATCTTGCTAGGTGTGCCGTTATAGTCGCCTCGTGACGAAATCCACAAAATGCCGCGTTTGTCGCTCTTGCACCCCAGGAGGTTGATGGCGATGGGGATGCGTTCTATTTCCTTGAATGACTCTATGTCAATAACCGAAACAGTGTTCTCATAGCCTATTTTTGCTCCCTGCGAATAACCGCCTGAATTGGCTACATAAATTTTGCCATCAACGATGTCAAGTTCGTCGGGCTGGCGTCCTACCACGCACTTGCCCACCACTTCTAATGTTGTGGTATCTACCTTAAACACTGCACCCAGTTGATAAACATCTTCGTCCGACCCCATTCCCTCAAGCACTACCGGTCCCACATAGCTTGTGACGTAAGCATATCCCTTATGGAACTTAATGAAACGGCAGTTTGGAATATCTATTTGCCCCACACGTTTAACGGTTTTCTTATCGACGACCTCAATCTTGTTGGAGCAATTTATCACCATGTACATTTTGCTGCCATATATGCCAATGTCATTGCCCACATCGCCTAGCTCCATGGGTTGTGTGGGGTTAGAGTAGGCATAGATATTAATCGTATATTGCCCTGTTGTGTAGTCATAATAGTCAAGGGTAGATTGGTTCCATCCCATGCAACCTTCGTTAAGCACATATAATCCCTCTATGCTACTATATTCAGGCTGAGTGATGGGAACAGTCTCAGGAAAATATATCACATCATCTTCACGACAGGAATCAAGCAATGCTATCGAGAATAATATGAGAATTATATAGTAGAAATAGTTTTTCATCTTCAAAAGTCAAATTTCAAGATTAATTTATAGTTGCGACCTGGCATGGGATAGTTGATTATCACGTCGTAGTATTGGTTGAAGATATTGTTGACCTCGGCTGCTACTTTAAGTTTGGTTTTAGATATACTGAATGTGTAGCTGGCACTCAGGTCATGAGTGTACCATGGTTGCTGATGATTTATTATGATGTTGTCGCTCAAGCTGTAACGCTCTCCCACGTAGATGAAACTATAGTTAATATCTAGGTCGCGCCAGGTCGCACGTCCCACCACACTGCCGCTGTGCCAGGGAATATAGGCAATTTGACCCTTGTAGGTGCCGCCATAGCCTGTGCTCTCGGGGTCGGTATAGTCCTGCGCTTTTTGATAGGTGTAACTCAAGTTAATGTCCACATTAAAGTCGCGGGCAACGTGCATTGTGGCACGAGCAGTGACATCAACACCTAGAATCTTCACCTTGCCAATGTTCATCATTGTCCAGCGGTATTGACCTCGTCCGCTAGGCACAGCGATAATCTTGTCGGTAATGGTGTTATAATAAGCATCGGCAGTGAATTTCAAACCCGCGAAAAAGCCATCTTCACACAAGCGCTGGTACCAGAAGCCGAAGTCAAACTGATTGGCATACTCGGGCCGTAGGTTGGCGTTGCCCATGTCGGTATAGAACAAGTCGTTGAAAGTGGGCATACGGAATATGCGCTTGTAAAACGCCCGAAGATAGAAGTCATAACGCTGCATTGGTTGATAGTTCATGAATACAGCAGGCGTGAACTTGTGCATCCATTTGGAATGATGTGCCAGTGTCTCACCTTGATAAACTGTTTTGTAACGGTCGTTAATCATAGTATAGAGCAAGCTGGCTTGGCACTTGAAACGGTGCCAAGTACGTGCCGTGGCGAGTGCTACAAGGGTAGTGTGACGGTGTGGATAGGAGAAATTGGCGAGTGTGGAGTTAAGATAGTTCCACTTGTAATCAACACTCAGATTCACGTCCCAGTCGGGGAGAATGGTATATTTGTTGGAACTGGAGATGTAAATTTCATCTTGCCAGAACTTGTTGTCGATGAGCATCAATGTGGTGTCAGGGTTGTTGTAGTGCATGAAGTCTCGTGCATACTTGCCGTTGAGCATTATTTCAAACTTTTCGTTCAACTGCTTCTGCCAGCTGCCCTGTGTAAAGAAGTTGCGATCCCACTGTCGCTGCGAGTTCATCCACACGTTGTTGACAATGGCGCCAGGGATGCCACGCTCGCTGTCGTAGTAGTAGAATTTTGCATTCCACTTGCCGTCTTTAATATTGCCAAAAATGGCACCTTCGGCACGGAAAGCCTGCACATCGCCATTTTTGCGCACGGCAGTGGTGTCCCATGCGATAGTGCCGTCGCTGAATTTCTTGCGGTATCGAAAATGATATTGACCAGTAGCATAGGTATATTCGGCGCTGAGCGACATAGTGAGGTTGTGGTTAAAGCGGTGTTCCCACCTCACGCTGGGGTTGGCAAGCCCAAATGAGCCCGTGCGCATGGTGATGTTGAAATTGTCGTTTTTCTCTCCGCTGAACTTAGGTCGGCGGGTCTTAATATAGACCGTTCCTGCCGAGCCAAAGTCGCGCGCGGGCTGGAATATCTCGCTCTTCTGACCGTTATATAACGAAATTTCCTCGATGTTGTCGAGCGAGAACTTGCCTAGGTCAATTTGACCGTTCTGAGCGTTGCCGAGTTGAATGCCGTCGTAGAACACTCCCAAGTGGTTGGTACCCATCGATCGTATATCGATAGTCTTAATGCCACCCACACCGCCATAGTCTTTCACTTGAACTCCAGAGAAATAGCGTATGGCATCGGCAATGGAGTGACTGTTCAGTCCCTCAAGCTTTTTGCCCGCAAGGGTCTGGGCTGGTATGACTTCGGCATAGGGTTTGCGTCCATAGACCACCACATTTTCAAGATATTGCAGTGTGTCGAGACCTAACGGCACATCGTTAGCATCCTGAGCCTGCAGGCCCAAGCAGCAATAGACAATAGCCAGCAATGTGATAGCAAAGCGTTTTAACATAACTCTTTTACCCCGTTAGTCAGTTAAATATCAACGCATTGTGGCAGGTTTTCTGACTTATCCCGTTGCAGCACCGCCTTCCCGTCTTCATTGACAGTGACGATAACAGAGAGTGTGTGCTGCAACTTGGCTGGGAAATACAGCAGCGTGGTCTGTCCAGGATTCTCACCCGATTCCCTTTTAACTGCGGGGCATAACTGCCCGCACAGCACCAAAATGCGCTGCAAAATTAGTGCAAACCGAGTGAAAAACCAAATTTCTTTGAGTTTTTCCGAGGTGAAGCCTAATTTATCTAACGCTAGTGAAAAGTTTTCAGTTATTGGTAATTAGTGAATTGTTTTTTTTTACTAAATAGCATATAAAAAACTCTGGGACTGCACCACTGCAGCCCCAGAGCAAATACTTATGAAAACAAAATCTATAATATAGATATGAAAATCTATATTTTACTGGATTTGATCAACCACTTCGACGTCTTTGATGACGGCGGCGCGGTCGAAGTCTTCTTTGCTTCCTACGACGAGAGTCTGATACTCACGCAGACCAGTACCAGCAGGGATGAGGTGACCGCAAATCACGTTCTCCTTCATGCCCTCGAGGTAATCAACCTTGCCACTGATAGCAGCCTCATTGAGCACCTTGGTGGTCTCCTGGAACGAAGCCGCCGAGATAAAGCTCTTAGTCTGCAATGCAGCACGGGTGATACCTTGCAGAATCTGCTCACTGGTAGCAGGCACAGCGTCGCGCACCTTAACCTCACGCAGAGCCTTGCGCTTGAGCATTGAGTTGATGTCGCGCAGCTTGCGAGCTGTGATCATCTGACCCTTGTCAACGTCGAGCGAGTCGCCACAGTCGATGACAATCTTCTTGCCCCAGATGCGGTCGTTCTCGTCCATAAAGTCGCGCTTGTCAACAATCTGCTGCTCAAGGAAGTTGGTGTCGCCTGGATCGATGATGTTAACCTTGCGCATCATCTGGCGCACGATAACCTCGAAGTGCTTGTCGTTGATCTTCACACCCTGCAGGCGGTAAACGTCCTGAACCTCGTTAACGATATAGTCCTGAACGGCTGTTGGGCCCTTAATGCGCAGGATGTCGGCTGGAGTGACGGCACCATCAGAGAGTGGAGTACCGGCACGCACTGAGTCATTCTCAAGCACGAGAATCTGCTTCGACATTGGCACGAGATACTTCTTCTCCTCACCATTCTTGCTGGTGACGATAATCTCGCGGTTACCACGCTTGATCTTTCCGAAGGTTACAACACCGTCGATCTCGCTAACGATAGCGGGGTTAGATGGGTTGCGGGCCTCGAAGAGCTCAGTAACGCGTGGCAGACCACCGGTGATATCACCGGCGCCACCGCTTGAAGCGCGTGGAATCTTCACGAACACCTCTCCAGGAGTGATTTCCTCGCCCTCTACCTTCATCAGGTGAGCGCCCACTGGCAATGAGTAGGTCTTGATAGGCATTGCATCGGGATTGTCGAAGTCCTCAACAGCGATGAGCTGTGCCTCGGGGATGCGAGTGTGGTCTTTCGACTCGATTACAATCATCTCACTCTTGTTAGAGGTCTCGTCAACCTCGTTGCGATAAGTAACACCCTCGATAAGGTTCTTGTATCTCAAGCGTCCACCCACCTCGCTCACGATAACGGCGTTGAATGGGTCCCACTCGCAGATTACATCACCCTTCTTGAGCATGTCGCCAGGCTTGAAGAAGAGCTTAGAACCATAGACGATGTTGGCGCTGGTAAGCATCATGTTGGTGTGAGGATCCACGATGCGCATCTCGGCCATACGACCGATTACGATATCGTGACCATCCTTGTCGGCAACTGTGCGAAGCTCGTCAATTTCGAGACGGCCGTCGTACTTAGATGTCATGTTGCTAACGGCAGCGATGTTGCTTGCCACACCACCCACGTGGAAGGTACGCAGAGTAAGCTGAGTACCAGGCTCGCCAATTGACTGAGCGGCAATCACGCCCACAGCTTCGCCCTTCTGAACGAGGCGATGGTTAGCCAGGTTGCGGCCATAGCACTTGGCGCAGACGCCATGCTTCGACTCGCAGGTGAGGACCGAACGAATCTCCACGCTCTCGATAGGAGAGTTGTTGATGCGGTCGGCAGCAGCGTCGCTGATTTCCTCGCCCGACTCTACGATTACCTCGCCGGTAGTTGGGTCAACAACATCGTGAACCGAAACACGTCCCACAATGCGCTCGCCCAGAGTGGCAACCACGTCGTCGTTGTTCTTTACCTCGCGGCAAACGAGTCCGCGCAGAGTGCCACAGTCTTCCTCGTTGATAATCACATCGTGAGCCACGTCAACCAGACGGCGGGTCAAGTAACCTGCGTCGGCAGTCTTCAAAGCGGTATCGGCAAGACCCTTACGGGCACCGTGAGTAGAGATAAAGTACTCCAGCACCGACAGACCCTCCTTGAAGTTTGCAAGAATTGGGTTCTCGATAATCTGGTGTCCGCCTTCTACACCACTCTTCTGTGGCTTGGCCATCAGACCACGCATACCTGAGAGCTGACGAATCTGGTCGCGCGAACCACGGGCTCCAGAGTCAAGCATCATATATACTGAGTTAAAGCCCTGCTTGTCGGCCGAAATCTGCTTCATCAGGGTGTCGGTCAAGCGGCTATTGACGTGTGTCCAGATGTCGATAATCTGGTTGTAGCGCTCGTTGTTGGTAATGAAGCCCATGTTGTAGTTGTTCATCACCTCCTCAACTTGAGCATCGCCCTCCTCGATAAGTTTCTGCTTCTCGGGTGGCACGAGCACGTCGTCGAGGTTGAACGACAATCCGCCCTTGAATGCCATGTAGTAACCCAGGTTCTTGATGTCATCAAGGAACTTGGCACTGCGAGGCACACCGCAGTTGCGGATAACCTTTGTGATAATCTTCTTGAGCGATTTCTTCGAAATCACCTCGTTGACATATCCAAGTTCTTCGGGAACGCAGTTGTTGAAGATGATGCGGCCCACCGAAGTGTCTTTTACAATGTGACGGATAGGATTGCCGTCGGCATCTACATCGTCAACCATCACTGAGATGATGGCATTCATTGCCAGCTTGCCCTCGTTGAAGGCGATAGTTGCCTCTTCGGGACCGTAGAATGTGAGACCCTCACCCTTAGCGCCTTCGCGCAGCTTAGTAATGTAGTAAAGTCCCAGTACCATGTCCTGTGAAGGCACGGTGATAGGCTCACCGTTGGCAGGGTTGAGGATGTTGTGAGGCATGAGCATAAGCATCTGAGCCTCGACAATAGCCTCGTTGCCCAATGGAAGGTGAACTGCCATCTGGTCGCCATCGAAGTCGGCATTAAATGGAGTACATGCCAGTGGGTGCAGCTGAATTGCCTTGCCCTCGATGAGCTTGGGTTGGAATGCCTGAATACCGAGTCGGTGCAGTGTTGGGGCACGGTTGAGGAGCACGGGATGACCCTTCATCACGTTCTCGAGGATGTCCCAAACCACGGGTTCCTTGCGATCAACAATCTTCTTGGCGCTCTTCACCGTCTTCACGATGCCGCGCTCAATGAGTTTGCGGATTACGAAGGGTTTGTAAAGCTCGGCAGCCATATCCTTAGGAATACCGCATTCGCCCATCTTGAGCTCTGGACCAACCACGATTACCGAACGTGCCGAGTAGTCAACACGCTTACCGAGCAAGTTCTGACGGAAACGTCCTTGCTTACCCTTAAGACTGTCGCTCAACGACTTGAGAGGACGATTGGCATCGCTCTTGACAGCACTCGACTTGCGAGAGTTGTCGAGCAATGAGTCAACAGCCTCTTGAAGCATACGCTTCTCGTTGCGCAAAATCACATCGGGAGCCTTGATCTCTATAAGTCTCTTGAGACGGTTGTTGCGGATAATCACGCGGCGATAGAGGTCGTTGAGGTCGCTAGTAGCGAAACGGCCACCATCGAGGGGCACGAGAGGACGCAAATCGGGTGGAATGACAGGTATAACCTTGAGAATCATCCACTCGGGGCGGTTCATATTCTTGCTCATGCGGAACATCTCCACAACCTGACGACGCTTGAGGGCGTCGGTCTTGCGCTGTTGAGATGTCTCATGGCTAGCGCGGTCGCGCAGGTCATTCGACAGCTTGTCGAGGTTGAGCTCGCACAGCAGGTCGTAGATGGCCTCGGCGCCCATTTTAGCGATGAACTTATTGGGGTCGGTGTCCTCGAGGTTGCGATTTCCCTCGGGCACTTTCTCCATAATGGCAAGGTACTCTTCCTCGCTCAGGAGCTCACACTTCTGCAGGCGGTTGGCCTGGTCGCGCTCCTTGGTGCTCTCGGCAACGCCAGGAACCCAATTAAAGCCTCCTGATGCCTCATCAATAACCACATTACCTGGGTTAATGACAATGTAACGCTCGTAATAGATTACCGAGTCAAGTTTCTTGGTGGGCAGTCCCAGCAAGTAACCAATCTTGTTGGGCAGCGAGCGGAAATACCAGATGTGTGCCACAGGCACTACAAGCTGGATGTGACCGCTGCGCTCACGGCGCACCTTCTTCTCGGTGACCTCAACACCGCATCGGTCGCACACAATGTTGCGATAGCGTATGCGCTTGTACTTGCCGCAATGGCAATCATGGTCCTTTACTGGACCAACGATGCGCTCGCAGA
>JAEEGL011922307.1_pt1 | contig 12939 bp, 9 predicted proteins | sample 9134231 | NCBI WGS metagenome assembly JAEEGL01 (sample SAMN16246548, study PRJNA631951) | gut metagenome | biome: gut microbiome; feature: rumen; material: fiber-attached | host: Bos | place: Iran: Karaj | collected 2018-10 | reverse complement strand
CTGCTTTTAAACCTGATACTGTGAAAGATCGGATTTGATCTCGTCGGAGTAGCTGTTGAGGTTCTCTGAGATCGATGTGATATTCTCGGTCTCGGAAAGGAGCTTATTGCTCTCATCCACGATCCTGTCGCTGAGACCGAGGATCTCGTTGATGGTGGATGCCTGCTCCTCTGTGGTAGCTGCATTTCCGGTAGCTACATCGTTGATCCTCTCGATTCCGTCTGCGATTCCGTTGATGCCCTCGGTAGCCTTTGCAACATCATCATAGATCGTATCGAAGGACTTGTTGGCATTCTCAACGCCGCTCATGCAGGCTTCCATATCAGCCGCACAGGTATCAGCCTTCTCGTTGATATCCTCGATGTTTTTGGTAACACTTGCGATAAGGTTCCTGATGGTGACTGTAGCCTCGGTGGACTGCTGTGCAAGCGCTCCGACCTCGGTAGCAACAACTGCGAATCCTCTTCCTGCCTCTCCGGCTCTCGCCGCCTCGATGGAAGCGTTGAGCGAAAGGAGATTTGTCTGCTCGGAGATTGCATTGATGGTATCGGTGATACCTGTGATCTCTTCGATGGACTTGGCTGTATTTCTGATGAGCTCGGTAAGCTCGGAAATGGTGTCGTTAAGGGTACGGACATTGGATGTCATGCTGGTCATCTCGTCCTTACCGGTTGTGGAAGCATCGAGGGTCTCTCTGCAGAGTTTCTTAACGCTCTCAGCGCTCTCGGAAAGCTCGCTTGAAGTGTTTGCAAGGTCTGTTGCAGCATGAGCTATATCCTCGATGGAAGCATTCATGTCGTTGAGAGTGGAGTTGAGCTGCTCGATTGACTCACCCTGTGAATGGTTCGCATCAGAAAGAGTGCGTGAGATCTCGAAGCACTCTCCTGCGCTTGTGTTCATATTACTGGAGATATCGGCCAGGCTCTGCAGTGTTCCTCTCATGTTCTCGATGTATTCGTTGAGTCTCTCACTGAGAGTGGTGATCTCGTTATTTCCTTCGGGAACAAGCTTAACGGTGAAATCACCGCCACTGATGTCGGTAATGCTCTTGGTTACCTTGGTGACAGGGTTGATAGCCTTGCTGATAACAAGGAACAGTACAAAGCTGAGTATTCCGAGAAGTACCAGAGCACTGATGAATGTGATCATCATCACTCTGACCATCATATTACTCATGTAAGTTGAAGGAACTGCGCTAACCACAACCCATGAGGTTCCCTCGATGTCGGTGGATGTAAACATCATGGCGCCTGCGGGAGTCTTCTGGGTAACCACTTTGTCTGCACTGACCTTTGAGCTTGTATTAAGCTTATCAAATACGGAAGCAAGCCCCTGCATTATACCGTCTGTGGTGTTTGAAAGGTTCTGTCCGACGATGCTCTGATCGGTGCTGACAAGGATATCCTTGGTCTCTTTATTGATTATATAGAACTTGGCGTCGGGAGAAACAGATTCAAAGCTGTTGACCTTCTCCGCAACCTTGTCGAAATTGACATCGCTGCTGAGCACAACTCCGTCACGTAGCATAACCGCACAGGCAAGACAGGTCTTTCCTGTTGATGCATCCACATAGGGCTCGGAGGTGTAGATATCGCCTTTCTTTTCAAGCGCGCCCTTATACCATGCTCTGTCGGTGAAATCGAATGTTCCGTCAGGAATCCAGCCGGATCCGTCAAGGAATACCATGCTGTCACCGTATGCGATGTAGATATCCTGGGAATCGGGATCGGTTGAAGTGAGATTGAGAAGCATCGAAAGCGTATCGTCATAGGAGCTCTCCGGGAGATTTCTCATGACATCTGCTGTCTGCGCCACTCTGGTCTCTACTCCGTTCCACCAGTTGTGTACTTCACTGGCATATGAATTGGATTCTCTCGCAAGCACATTATTGAGCAAAGATTGTATGTTGTCGGCTTGAAGCTTGATCCCTATCTGGGTAATGATCACGATAATGATCGCAACGAAGATAATGATCTGGGTTAACAGTACCTTTTTCAATGAACGTCTTTTTTTCACGTTACCGCACCATCCTTAACTTAATCTTGTACAACTGTATGCCTGAACGGGAAATCCCTTTTCTGACAATTTACAATATTTTACCACATTTACAGTTTTTTTCAATTGTACAATTTAATCAATTTACGATAACAATTTATTGTTTATTGTGATTACAGGGTTTTCGCAGCGGTATAACAACCCGGTCACTTGACTATAACGTCATATGCAAAGGTTTTCCCCACCAGATCGTCACCCCCGGTAAATTCCAGGGTGTAATGCCCCGGTTTAAGAGTGATATATTCCGATACGATAAGCATATTCGATGAAGTTTTGGAGAATACCTCTTCGCCGTTTTCATCCGTCATCGTGAATGTAAGCTCACTGCCTATGGCATTTGCCGAGACTACCACCATATAGTTTCTTTCTTCCGTTATCTCAATCCCTGCTTCTGCAAGATTGGGGCACTGCACATCTTCCTCGGTCACAACATGGCTGTAGTTCCAGTTGAGCAGAGTGTCACCGAAGATTGATCCGCCACTTAATGCTGATGCAGAGGACAGGGCAATCCCTCCGAAAAGAAGCGCTGCGGAAATAATGCCTGCGATAAGGAATCTTCTGGGTCTGTGATGTTCCCTGTCAAGCAGCATAGCTCCGAGAACGAAGAAAATGGGGCACAGGAATCCCATTGTAAGGTATGATCCCAAAAGTGAAGTGTAATTCAATCCCTCAAGCGATCCCGTTACAGCCTCCCCCGCGCCGGAATTCGTTCCAAAGAAGCCTACGAGTGTTGAGATAAGATTGTTAAGAAGATGTACGATCATCGGAAGAAGAATGTTGTTCTTCTTGACCATAATAAATGCCAGCACTGCGCCGAGGCAAGCGGTGTTGAGGAACCTAAGCGGTGAAAGATGCAGTATTCCAAACATTGCTCCTATGATGAGCACGATCACCCAATCCTTACCGAGAGATCTGAAGCTTGAAAGCACTGCTCCTCTCATGAGTGCCTCCTCGCAGATAGCGGGGAGCACTGCAGCCACAAGCATTATAACGATATATAGAGATTTGCTCCCGAAAAGGAAATCCGAAAGTGCAGCCGCCTCATTCAGACTGTCTCCCAATCCTATGAAATTCAGGATTAACATGGAGAATCCTATAGTGATGAGGTTGAGGAGAAATCCGCCCGCAAACATAAACAGTGTGCCGAAAAGATCCCTTGCGGTTATCTTTTTTATCGGGAATACTTCTTTGATACTCACCTTGCGGATCACGCAGTAAAGTATGGCAATTGCGAGGAATCCAAACTCTGTTGCGATGAGCCCGCCCATTCCCCATTTGATCTGCATCAGCGATCCCGGAAAAATAAGGAATACCACTCCTATCACAAATAGGATGACTCCCATCCATGGCTTTAATCTTTCCTGATTTGATAATTTAACCATTTTCCCACTCCTTGTTTTTATGTATTAAGATATTATAACTCTTTTATCCGATCAGTGTTTTTTGCTTTTTCTTTATTGAACAGCCATGTCGTTTATTTAGACCTTGACAGAAGCTGTCTGAATGCCTTTTCCGAAAGAGGAACCTTGTAGAACAGGTTTGACAGAATATAGAACAGTGCTATATCCATAACAACGATCAGGGCGCCCACTGCAAGGCTTCCCGCATAGCTCTCTCCGAAGGGCAGTCTGCTCATAAGTAAAACAGGGCTGAAGGCCGCCGCTTTCCCGTTAAGAAATACCGGGACAAGCATAAACACGATTATCACAGGCAGCATTATAACATAGCCCAGAGTCGTGTATCTGTATATTACGATTGTATACAACGACAGCAGCATTGAAAACAATCCGAAGAATATAAGTCCGAAAAGGATATCGCCGCTGTATACACCCGAGAGTTTGCAGCAAAGATATCTGGTTACTGCCAGCAGGGCGAAGCATATGATCTCCGCAACCGCTTTGTACCCTACAGCCGAGTAGACAAGCAGGCTCTTTTTGGCGCCGGAGCTCTGGATAACTCCCGAAAGGCTGAGACCGTACATCAGCTGTATTGCATAAATAGGGCTAAGTGCAAGCATCCAGACACCGTTGTAATTTGTGATTCCTCTGGAAGGATCTCCTCCCATCTGTGAAAAGACAGTAGTTACTTCGTAAGCCAGGCCAAGCACCGTAAACACGATCATAAGCACAATATTAAGCCTGAAAGCCAGCGAATACTTCATCAGCTTTATGCCTTTGGTCAACATTTTTCCGTTACTTTTCATCGTAATAATCCTCCTTAGAGCTCTTTACTACCGATCTCATTGACAAAAAGGCAAAAAGGATCGAAAGTATTGCAGCTATAACACCTACAACAAGCTTTACCGCCGGAACCGGCACAAATGCGTAAGGTACTCCAAGTGTGATCATACATGTTGATGTCACCAGCAGGGATAAAAACCTTAATGCCGCTGCTTTTGTCTTCCTGATGACCATGATTCCCGCCATTATGGAAAAGGCAAATATGAATCCGATAAATACTCCGTCCATTATACTTGCCGAATCCGGGCTCAGTGCCAGCACCACCAGCTGCTGTATAACAAACACCAGCGGATATCCCAGTACTTTTCTTAATGTATCCACCGTTGCAAACCGCTTTACAAAGAGTCTTCCGTTGGGCGAACTCAGCACCGCATCACCGAATGCTCCTTTTCTTGCGCAGATTTCTCCCAGGGTAAACCATTCTCCAAAGAGCTCTGTGTATACGAGGATCGATGCACTGAGGCCTATTATGAATCCCCGGTCAAACCCCTCCGCCTCACTTGCACTTGCAAGCATTGCAATACCTGCTAATATCACCGCGACAGGCACCGCTATAAACACGAGTATTCTGTACCAGACAGGATATACCGATATGTATGTTTTGATAGCTTTCATAATCCCCTCCGTCAGATTTCAAGATCTCTGCTCAGATTCAGCCTGGAATGCGCCTTCATCACGGCCACGCATATATCTGTAAGGCTTGCTCTCTCTGTCTGAATGTTCATCCCCGCAAGCTCGTTCAATCTTTCCGAAAGGCAGATTCCGGAAAAGCCGTAGCTTCCTTCATTCATGGAATACAGGATCTTTTTTGCGGCTGATGCGTTTTCCTTTTCACCTTTTACAACCACGTATTTTTCTTTGAGATCCTCGACAAATCCCTGTTCCACGATCTTTCCCTGTTCCATGATCATCGCATAATCAGTCACGCTTTCCATATCAGCAACATTGTGTGTGGAGAAGAAAACGCTTCTCTCACCCTGACCGTTATCCAGGTATTCTCTTATCAGATCGCAGAGATTGTCTCGCATTAGGGGATCAAGTGGGGATGCGGGCTCATCCATGATAAGCATGTTTGTCTTTCTGGCAAGTGCACCGCAGAGCATGAGCTTTACCTTGTTTCCGTCCGAGAGCTCGCTCACCTTTTTGGGTGAATTCATTCTTCCCTTAAGATCGAGTGCCAGTGCATTGGCGATCCTGTCGAATTTATCCGGGTCAAAGCTGTCGAACAAGAGCCCCGTGATCTCTTTAACCTGGGTCGTGGTCCAGTGGGGGAGGTAGTAGTACCCCGATCCGACATAACCGATGGAATCCTTTACGGAATCATCACTTTCGACTCCGGTGTACTTTCCGAAATATGTTGTCTCACCGCTGCCGTCAAGTCTCAGTCCGGTAAGAAGATTGAGGAGCGTTGTCTTTCCTGCTCCGTTTTCACCGATAAGGGCTGTTGCGAATCCCTTGGGAATGTGGAGTTCGGGAACGTCAAGCTTAAAGCTTCCAAAGCTCTTTTCTATATTTTTTCCTGTGATCACATCTTCAAAGTTCATGGTCTTCTCCTTTTTATTCGTCATATAACATGTCAAGCATCTGCTTTAGTTCTTCCGATCCGATCCCTGCCAGTCTGGCTGCCTTGATGGCATCCGTAAGGCCGTCCTCCACCCGTCTAAGGTGCTGTTCCCGCATCATCTCGGTATCCTGAGGGTTTACCAGGTAACCCTTTCCCTGAATGGCTGTGACGTATCCCTCATCCGCGAGTTCGTCATAAGCCTTCATGGTAGTGATGACTGAGATCTTAAGGTCCTTGGCAAGTCCTCTGATCGAAGGAAGGTATTCGTTTTCTTTTATTTTTCCGTTTACTATGTCCGCCTTTATCTGCTCTGCTATCTGCTGATATATGGGGACACCGGAGTTTTGCAGTATTATCATTCATTCTCCTCCGTCAGCTTCTTATCAGTACCGCACACACATTCCGGAATGTCTGTGCTTTAACTGTTTATATGTTATATATACAGTATATACATTTCTTTGTCAACAGGTTTTTTACATTTTTTGTATGACCTCTGTGAATTGCATCAATGTTTTGATTTATGTAAACCTTGTAGGAGCGGAACATTTTGTTTTAATGAAAATCTTATAACGTAAATAAAGGCGGCTCCCAAAAGACATTTTAAATGTCGCGGGAACCGCCTGATGATATGCATTTTAGCGTTTTATATAATTGTATTACCGGATCTTCGTCCGCTTAGATCCTTCCGCGATCACTGTCTGCTGTCAACAAGCTGCTGAAGCTCTTCCCTTACCTGTTCCATAGTCTCGGATAGTACGGTAGTTGAAGCCGACATTTCCTCTGTCGAAGCAGCCAGATTCTGGATACGGGAATTTACACTTTCAACAATGGCAAGGAGTTCCGTAGTCTCTTTGGTGATCACGGAAATAGCATTTTCGATGCTTCTGTTTGCTTCGCCGCTCAGCTCCGCTGTCTCCTTTGAATCGGATGCAAGGGTATTGATCTCGTCTGCGACAACCGCAAATCCTCTCCCGGCCTCACCGGCACGCGCTGCCTCTATGGATGCGTTAAGTGCCAGCAGATTGGTCTGGTTTGCTATGCTTACAACCTTGGTATTGTTGGAGGTAAGTTCTGCAAGAGATGCTGTGATATGCTCGATTGACTCGTTCAGCCTGTTGCAGAACTCGGCAACATTTGCCATATCTCCCGATATAGCCGAACTCTCCTCTGCGTTGCTGGTATTTCCTTCCGACATCTGACTGAGTGAATCTCTTAGCGTCCTGAATCTCTCATTGATACCTGTAATGGTCTGCATGAGTTCTTCCTGCTGCGAATTGAGAAGCTCTCTTTCCTGTTTGACCATATCCTGAGCCTCAAGCTTTTCTGCCTCAACAAGATCCTTAAGGTAGTGAACACAGTTATCTTTATGATTGAATCCGTTATAGATGGCGGTGGCCATTTCCCGACATGTTTCGTAACCGCAGCAGGAACAGTTGATCTCTCTCTGCTCCGCAGTCAACTTGTTCATCGACTTAAATATCTTATCGAACTCTGCTTCTGAAGGTGTCTTGTAGGAGCAGGTCTTGGATCTGTCGGTGTATTTTCTCAGATAATCGTTCAGATTAAGGCCTGCAAACTGTTTATTGAGCGCTGCCAACCTCTTGGCGGGCGTAAGATTTCTGCTCCAGGCACTTCTCTTGTCGTTTTTCTTAACGCTTTCCTGAATGTCGTGAATGTGGTAAAGCGGATCGTCACCGTCGGTGATCTCGGGATCGGTAGCTGTTCCGCATATACATCCGTTCTCGCAGTTAAGTGCATCGATAAACAGGTAAGGAGTCTTCCCTCCCTTTATCCTGTCGGCATTCTTCTTGAGGAAGTGATACATCTTCTTTTCACCTTCGATCTGGCGTATGAATACTTCGTTTCCGAGAAGCCAGTACACATTTTCCTTAAGACCGCCGGGCATGGGATAAATGGAGCCGAGACCGTACTCGATCTCGTCGTTGATAGGATCGCCCATAAGGTTGTTGGCCTTGATGTATTTCATCATATGATCGAAGGTCACATTATACTGGATATAGTCCTTGTTGTTAGGATCCGAGATCTCCATTTTCTTGGCGATGCAGGGGCTGATAAACGCAAGCTTTTCCTTAATGCCCATTTCCTTGCGGGCATAGATGGCAGCACACATCATAGGGCTCTGAACAGGGAAAAGCTTCGGTAGTATCTCGGGAAGATATCTTTCAATATATCCCACAACCGCAGGGCAGGGCTGAGAAATTCCACCGAGATAGTTGTTCTTCTGAATATAATTAATGTAAGCCCATGTAGTGATGTCCGCACCGAAGGAAACGCTTATAAACCTTGATACTCCGAGCTTTTTAAGTCCGCCTAACACTCTGGAATACTCCTTGGGATAATCTGCTAGAAATGCCGGTGCGATAAGAACCGATACTTTCTCACCCCTTTTCAGTGCGCTAAAGAACTCCTCGGTGTCATCTCTGAATTCTCTTGCGTGATGTTCACATGCATCAAAGCAGGCGCCGCAGGCTATGCATCTGTCTTTATCGACTTCGATCCTGGAATTGCCGTTCTCATCGGGCTCAGTCGAAATACATGCGCCCATGCTACTGCATACGCTGATACATTTATTGCATCCAACACAGTTACTGTTAGTAAATACCAACGATTCACTTCCAAAATTCATTCTGACACCTCCACATTAAATTATGTTACCTTTCAGTTTACCATTTTTTTGAAAAAAAACAATCATTAAAGGGCCGCTACGTGCTCAAAAAGAAGCACTTCCTGCTGTTATTCTCCCCCCAGGATCAGCTTGAAGTTGGTGAATCTTGCGTAGATCGGCGGTGCCTCGATCTCCAGACCAACCTGAATTGTCCCGTTTTCAAGCTCCATGCCATCCAGCATGTATGTCACAAAGTCCACATCTGAGGGGTAGATAGCCTTTTCATATCGCTTTTCTCCGTCGCAGCCGATCTGCCTAAGGAACATCTTAACGGATACTCCGGTTGTATTACTTCCTCTCAGATCAAGCATGAAGCTGTATTTTCCGGGCGAGCTTATAAGTACATCCCTTGCGATGCTGAACTTGAAATTCTCCTTGGAATCAAGGCTCACCTCGTTATTTTCCACACTGTATTCCACGTTATCGGAAGCGTTGATCCACCATCCGGAGCTGCCGTCTCCAAAATCACCGTTCGTGAGTATATCGGTTCCTTCCGGAATCTCGGTCTTATTTCCGGACGAATAAAGGGCTGCGATATAGTCATCTATATTGTCTATCGATGGATGCTCCGGATCAAAATCTCTGAAGCTCTCGAAGGATTCAAGAGCTGTTCCGTCCGTGTCAAGCATGCCCATGTTTTCATCCCAGCTTCCGAAATCCTGACCGGTTATGCAAAGCGGCTCCCAGTAATAAACTCCGGTTTTGCCTCCGTTAGCGGTCTGAGCGGCAATATTCATGGTAAGCAAGAGCGACTTTTTCTGCTCATCCACACCTGCCGGGAATCCCGCCATGTTCATCATATCTTTGCTTATATGTTCATTCTCGCAATGACGCCATGGATGAGCGGTCTCTACCACGTAGACCGGAACTTTGTATCTCGATCTGAGCTGGATCAGAGAATCCTTCAGATCCCTGAATGTGCCGTGCCAGAAGGAGTAAAAGCTTATCCCGATGGCATCGATGGGTTCCATTCCCGCTGCGTACATCGCATCAAACCATTCTCTGAGAAGATAGAATCTTCCGCCCTGATCCAGATGGATCATGACTTCTATATCCCCCGATATTTCCCTTACGGCCCTGATCCCGGAATTGACAAGAAGCGCCAGTGCGTTGTAATTCGGAACAGCCCCTTCGGGGAAAAGCATGCCGCTTCGTATCTCATTCCCGACCTGCACAATATCGGGAAGCGCATCTATCTTGGAAAGTTCTATAAGAGTCTCTTTTGTATATCTGTAAACCGCATCCGCAAGTTTGTGAAGATCAAAACCCTTCCATGCAGCAGGCTTTCTTTGCTGGCCGGGATCCGCCCAGTAATCCGAATAATGGAAATCCAGCATGAAATGAAGTCCCTTATCCTTGATCCTGCGCGCCAGGTTCAAGGTGTGCACCAGGTCGCAGTAGCCGCGCGCCTCGGGAAACTGCGTGGGATCATTCCATATCCTGAGTCTGACGGAATTGACATTATATTTGATGATAAGATCCAACGGATCCATAACGGTTCCGTCCATGTCGCGGAATTTGAAACCTCTCTCCTCCTTTTCGGGAAGGCTTGAGATATCCATTCCTTTATAAAAATGTGTTTTCCCGGCCCTCTTCTCAACATCAGGCTTTTTGATCTCACCGCTTTCCTGTGACTGCTTCTCGTGGCGTGCTCTTTTCACTTCATACATGCACTCATCCGCCTTGACCAGGTACTCATCGGATGTCCGCACTGTGTCCTTCTCGGTATATATCACGCCTGTGCTTATCTCTATGTTTCTTTCTGCAAGCTCTGCCACTACTTTTGAAGTGAATCTGTCAACCTTCTCGGGGGATGCGTAAGGAATAAACACGACGAATTCATCGCCGCCGAAGCGGTATGCATAGGAATCCTTGGGTTTCAGTGCACTCAACGTGCGGGCTATTGTCACAAGCACTTTGTCACCCAGATCGTGACCGAAAGTGTCGTTTATGGCTTTAAAATGATCCACGTCAAAGAAGCAGATGGCGCAGATAACACCTTCCTGCTGATAGGTGATGAACCTGGGTGCGATCATCTCGTTGTATGTGATACGATTGTAGAGACCGGTGAGCACATCCCTGTTGTAGAGATTCATCATTCTTGCCGCGGTGTTGGAAAGCTGGGTCTGAATGTAAATATTTTCGAGCCGGTCTATGAAGGTATGATGTGCGTCAAAAAACAGCGGAAAATCGTAAAGAAAATCCGGTTCAAGAAGATAGGTCACACCTACCCTGCGGTTCTGGAAATGAATGGGCAAAGCCATATAATCGCGGGATTCTTTCGCATCCGACAGATACTTTTTAAGATCTTTCGCATTTCTGACAGAATACTGCTTTTTACCATGATCCACTCCCGATACGACTACCAGTCTGTCAAGATCCAGATCGTGTTCGGAGAGCTTTTCATCGGGCGAAGCGTTTAAAAGAGTCTCATCTACACAGATAAAGATACCCTCACAATCCATACCGGTCACATAATCGGTCAGGCTGTCAAAAAGACCCTGCATGCTGTGACAGTCGGCAAATCTCTTTTCCAGTTCCAGGATCCTTTCATCGAATCTGTCACGGGTTACACTCCACTCTATCTGCCATTTTGCGTAATCTCTGTAATCTACTTTTCCGGTATTTTTGCATCCGCAGGATTCAGCCGGCACTATTTCGCTGTGCATATAAGTCTTTATGCTGACTTCTTCCCCTCTCATAAGAGCAAGGAGTATATCGAATGCTCTGCCGCTGAGAAGGCCGCGGTTGTGATTAACCGTAGCGATCTGCGGCTTATAATATGCCGCCTTGTCAAGATTATCGAAACCGGTAATTTTCAGATCCTCCGGAATCTTTATGCCCTTTTTCTCGGCCTCAGAACACATCCCTGCAGCAATATTGTCATTGGCACAGATAAATACCTCCGGAAGCGCACGTTCTGCCTTTGTCCACTCGTCTATATATCTGACACCTGTATCGAAATCGTAATCCCCAAACATAAAACTGTCACCGGAAAAAGGCAGACCATGCTCTGTCAATGCCTGGCAGAACCCCTCGAAGCGCTGCTTATTCTCGTAATTATTCTTGGGGCCACCCGCAAACACAAAATTTCTGCAGCCGTGAACATCTATCATATGACCTACTATCTCACGGATAAGATTTTTGTTATCGTTACCCACATAGTAGAAGCCCTCTACATAAAAGCTGATGCTCACAACAGGCACCGAAACCTCTTTGAGCTTGCCAACAACCGATTCGATCACATAAGGATCGTTGGTGTTGGTGCAGTCAAAAATAAAACCGTCGAAAAACGAATAATCTATAAGCTCGTAAAGAGAATATTCGCCTTCATTGAACTTCTCGTCATGGCTGAGGTTACCGTTGGTGTTGTATGTATACAGACATATGTCGACACCAAGCTCCTTAGCGCGGTCTTTGATACCGCACACCCAACCATAGGTCACATATCTTTTCCATCCGTCTGTCAAAAGAGCGATCTTATACATAGCATTATCTCCGCATAATTGTTTGAAATTATATCATTTAGTCATACAATTTAGAATAACATAGAAACCAGCTGTATACAATCATATGTCAGAATATTATCCACTTATTATCCATTCGATTGTTATCTATACACTTTTCTGCATTTATATTGATACAGTGGTGTATTTATGGTATATTTATGGTGTATTTACTGAAAATTTTAAGGAGGGATAGGGTTTGAATATAGATGAATTAAATAAAAGAAAAAAAGAAATGTGCCTTTCCGCGAAAGATATTGCTAAGCTTTCGGGTCTTCCCCTCAGCACAGTACAGAAAGTGATGGGCGGAGTTACCAAAAATCCCCGCAGGACAACAATGCTTGCACTTGAAGCAGTACTGGGGTCCGGGAAGTCTCAGCCTTTCCGCTACGAAACCAGCCCGGAAACAACATCTGTGCTTCAGGAATCTGGTCCCGACTATGTCATAAAAAGAAATGATGACTCTGAATGGAACAGACAAGGCAGTTATACTCTTGAAGATTATCTCTCACTCCCCGATGAAAAAAGGGTAGAGATGATAGACGGAGTTTTTTACGACATGTCGGCTCCCACATACGCACATCAGATAATCGCAGGTGAAATATATACGAAGCTGAGAAACTATATATCCAATCAAAAGGGGACATGTATGCCTTTTATATCACCTGCTGATATCCAACTCGACTGTGATGATAAGACAATTGTTCAGCCGGATGTATTTGTAGTCTGCGACAGAAGTAAGATACGCATGGCAAGACTCTTTGGTAACCCCGACTTTGTGGTCGAAATACTCTCCCCTTCCACAAGAAAAAAAGACATGAATATCAAGACCGAAAAGTACCGCTTGGCAGGTGTACAGGAATATTGGATGATTGATCCCGACCGCAG
>JAEEGL010984668.1_pt1 | contig 12939 bp, 7 predicted proteins | sample 9134231 | NCBI WGS metagenome assembly JAEEGL01 (sample SAMN16246548, study PRJNA631951) | gut metagenome | biome: gut microbiome; feature: rumen; material: fiber-attached | host: Bos | place: Iran: Karaj | collected 2018-10 | reverse complement strand
TGATACACTATAACTTCATTATCAATTATATCTACGTGATTAACTTGATAATTATTCTTAATATTAGTAAAAATTGTAAATGGTATAATTCCTGATAAAACAACAATTAAAACAGTTAAAAGGTTCCAAACAACTAATTTAAAAAACCATTCAAAAAATAAAAATATTCTACTATTTGTATACTTTTCTATATCCATATATCTATTTTCCTTATTAACTTATTATACCATATTTACAATAAAATTGAAATGAAAATAAAGCATAAAAAAACCTTTAGGAATAATCCTAAAGGTTAATTTTTTTATCCGTAAATTTGAGTAACTCTAGTGAAGAATGGATCGTAAACTTCACCCATAGCTTCATAATAATCTTTGTCACCTTTAATTACTTCAACGCATGCAGATTTCAATACGTTTTCGGCAATTGAGTCATATAGATTTAGACCTGGATCAAAGAATGTTCTAGTTGAGTTATAATACATCATAGCTTCAACTGAAACAGCATTATCAATCTTACTCTTTAAGTAATTTGAAATAGCTTGGCTAGCATTGAATGTTTGATCATCAGATTGATACTTAACAGTTCTTAAGAATACTTCATTAACTGCTTGGTAAACATATTCTAATGTAACACCAGCTGGATAGTTTCTACCAGTAACATACATATAAAGACTGTTACCACTTAAAGCAACTCTAGTATCGGCTTTATCCATATTATCTGGATATGGGAATGGAACATAACCAACTTTAGTTGCATCTCCAGCACCCCACATATCAGTAGGCCATCTATTTCCGTTATGAACGAATTCTAAGAAACCAGTTGACATTACAGTATTTCCTTCATAGAATGGACCAGTTTTTTCAGCCCAACTATTTACGTTATCCATGCATCCTTCTTTGTATAATGCTTTAATTAAATCAGCACCATCTTTTTGTTTTGAATTTGTTAAATTAACTGAAGCTGTCTTAGTTTCAACAACTTTAATACCAGCAGCTTCACTCAAACCAAACCAATAATACATTGGATGTCCGCCAAGACAATAATGTATTCCATCATTACCTAATTTAGCTTGTACTTGTCTTACCCAATTAGAGAAGCCAGTATAAGTCCATTTATCAGTATTAAATAATTCTGCAGGATCATCAACACCAAGTTGTTTTACCCAATTAACATTGTAATATAAACCTAATGTAACATTATTAGTAGCTTCATTAGAACCAATTGATGCAGCATAGATTTTATATTTAAATGAACCAGATTCTTTTAATCCTGGAGTCATTTGTTCTTTACCATATTTATTATAGTATGCAGTAACATCTGCAGCAGCGTTAGCATTAACAAATTCTGGTAACCAGTTTGATGCAACAGTCATTAAATCAGCTTCACTAGCATTATTAGCAGCATTAGTCTTAATCCAAGCAATACGTTGTTTACCCCAAGGAGCAGTATCTGGATAAGCTTTTACAGAAATAATGCAGTTGCCTTCTTCTTGAACTTCTCTCCAAGCTCTTTGTTTATAAGTCTTATCTACCATATTATAATCAGGTAAATTTGGATCAATATCTTTTAATGCGCTTTCAGCATTTAAAATTACAATTTCATATCCGTGTAAATCTTGTAATGGATATACAACATCTTCTATAACAGTAATTTGGAATCTAACTAAAACATTATCTTTAGCATTAGATTTAACTATAATATATACTTTACCAGTACCAACTAATTTTAAATAACCATTTTCAAATTTAGCAATATTTTCATCACTAGTACTCCATGTAACATTTTGACTTGCTGCTGATGGTAAAACAGAAGCACTAACAGGAATATTTAATCCAGTATAGTAGAATTTATTCTTTTCAACACCATAAACAACAACTTCTTCTGGAACTGTTGATTCATCTAAAGTCTTACATACAACGTTGCAAGTACCTTCAAAATTATATTCTTTAGATTTACAAGTAATTACACAATTACCAGAACTTACATAAGTAACTAAACCATTTTCATCAACTGTAGCAACTTCCGGATTTGATGAAGTATAAACAACTGAAGTATCAGCATTTGCAGGTTGATAAGTAATATTAAATACAGTTACAGGTAAATTTTCAATAACTGAATATGGATCTTTCTTTGGAGTAATTTCCATTGATGTTGGAGCAACTAATTCAACACAAGAAATAGCAATTGTTTTACTTAAATTACTACCATCAGTAGAATTACAAGTAATAGTAACATCACCAGGTTGAACACCAGTAACAACTACACTTCTTGTAGTAGAACTTGGAGCAAGAGTAACAACACCTTCTGGTTCAACTGACCATTCAAATGTTTTATAAGTAGCATCAGTTGGAGCAATAGAAGTTTCAATAGTTAATGTTTTTTCAACAATAACAAATGGTTTATCGTTTAATTTACTAGAATTAGTATTTAAAGTAAAATCACTCATTAATGTTACAGTTTCATATACATCAATTGTAATAGTTTTTGAAATGTTAGGATTCTTTGTAGAAGTAACTTTAAATTTAGCTTCACCAGCATCAACTAATGTGATAACACCATTAGCATCAATTGTAGCAACATTTGTATCTAAAGATTCAAATGTAACATTTTGAATAGCAGTTTCTGGTAATAACACAGCAGTTAATTTATACTCAGTTTCAGTATCAGTTAAAACCATTGGTGATTTTGAAGCAGTAACAGTTAAACTGATTGGTTGTTCTGGATCGCTAGGATTTACAACATTTACAGTGATTTCTTTAGTAACATTTCCAACTAATGATGTAGCAGTAAATGTTACTGTTCCAGCAGTAAGTGGTTCAATAACACCTTCACTATTAATCTTAGCAACATTATTATTAGATGATGACCATCTAACAGTTGGATTAGCATTACTTGGAGTAACAGTAGCCTTTAATTTATAACCATTATTATAAACAGTTACTGTATCAGTAAAGCCTTCTGTAGAAATAGTGATTCCTGTAACTTGAGCGTTTGGATCATAAGTAGGATCCGCATCGTCTTTAACTACAACTTTAAAAGAACCAGTAGTTTTAGTTCCTTTAAGAGTAACAGTTACTGTTGTTTCACCAACTTGCTTACCTGTTACAGTAACAACAAGGTCTTTAACAGTAGCTGTTGCAAGATTTGTATTTGCAGATTCAGCAACAAAAGTACCTTCTGTTGGAGTCTTAATTACAACACTTGCAGTAGAATCGCATGTTAATTCAACAGTGTCTTTGTCGAACGTAATTTTGTCTTCATTGTTATCTTTCTTGCATGCTAAAAGAGTTAAAGCAGAAAGGAAAACCAATAAAAAAGCAATTAATTTTTTCATATATTCCTCCCGATAAAAATTAATTATAAACATTTTCAAAATGATAATTTAAGAAAATGTTTTCATTACTACTATATTATACCATAATTAATTTAATTTACAATAAAAATATTAAAAAATTTAAGTAATTCATATCACAATATTAATATTTATAAAAATTAAAAAAGACTCAAACATTTTTATGTTTGAGTCTATTAATTTTAAGCATATATTGAACAGAATTTTACATATACTGCACTATAAATTTTATCAAATTCAGCATATCCATCTGCGCCTTTTACGCTATTAATAACAGCAGTTGTTGTTTCACTACTATATTCTGTTTGGAAACTTTCATCAAAGATTGGATCATATAAAGTCTTACTAGCATTAAAGAATAATGCTGCAGTAATTGACTCAGGATCATCAAGTTTCGCTTTCAATGCATTAGATCTACTTTGTAAGATATTAAATGCAGTATCTTCTTTTAGATATTTAGTAGATTTTATATAAACATTAAGTAATGCACAATAGATTTTTTCATAAGTAACATCACTTGAATGTTGACGTCCACTAGTCATCATTAAAACAGAATCTTTACCAGCTTGGTTAATCATAGTATTATCTTTACCAACACTAGCTGGATATGGGAATGGAACATAACCATATTTTGTATCTTCGCCAAATAATTTACTTCCCCATCTGTTTTCACTTCTAACAAACCAATATTCACCAGGTTGGAAAATAGCTCTTTGTTCTCTAAATGAGACAACTTTTTCATCATAATTAATATTATCAATATCCCAAGCTTTACTACTAACAATTTCTTTTAAAGCATTAATGGCATCAATTGAATATTGATGAGTAAGATTAAGTTCTAGAGTTGATGTATCAGCAACTTTTACACCACTAGCATTAACCATACCAGCCCAAACAATACTAGGTCCACCACTCATAACATAATTATCTTTTTCAAGTAAAGCTTGTGCTTGTTTGCAATAATTAACAAAGTCTTCATATGTCCAATGACCTTCATTAAATAGTTTTGCTGGAGATTCAAGATTCAATCGTTTAATCAAACCATAATTATAATATAATCCTTTATATACATAATTTTCAGAATCATTAATTCCAGTTGACATTATATAGAACTTATTCTTATATGTACCAGCTTCTTTTAAAGAACTTGTTATTTGATTTTTTCCATAATCTTTAAAGAATTTAGTACAATCAACACATGCTGAACTTTGAACAAATTGAGGAAGCCAAGCGGCAGATACAACAGCAAAATCACAAGAACTAGAATTAGTTACTGCATTATTAATAATCCAACTTCTTCTTTGAGGTCCCCAAGGAGCAGTATCAGGATAAGCATCAACTGTTATAGAACAGTTGAAATCTTCAGATACCTCTCTCCAAGCTCTTTGTTTATATGATTTATCAGAAGAACTATAACCTGATAAAAATGGATCAATATCAGATAAAGCACTTTGAGCATTCAAAATAACAATATTGTATCCATGCAAATCAAATACAGTATCAACAGGAGCTTCTAAAACTCTTACTTTTAATACATTACTTTTAATACTATTATCAACAGCACTAGAGCATAATATTCTAACTATTGATGGGCGAAGACCTGTTAAAACACCATTCTCATCAATAGTTGCACTACCTTCTTCACAAGAAATAGTCCAAACAACATTTTGACTAACACCTGCAGGATACACTTGAGCAGTTAGAGGTATAGTATAACCAACATAACACTCAGTTTCACCAGTTAGAGTAATACTTGTTGGTTTAGCATTAGGATCAAATGGAGCTTCAATATTAATATCAATCTTACAAGTTTTATTTAGAGTCTTTTCTAAAGCTGTAACATGAACAGTTCCAACTTTTAAAGCACTTAATAAACCATTTTCAATTGTTGCAACACTTTCATCATCAACACTCCATTCAATATCATATAAAGCATATTTTGGAGTAACATTAACAGTAATACTAGTTCTATCACCAACTGTAATAGTTCTACTTGAAATACTAAAATCTGTTAGTGTTGGAACACTAGATATAACAATATCAATACTTCTTTCGATATGTGTATTTTTGTCAGTAACAGTTATAGTACAAGAACCAATACCATTACAAGTAATAATACCTTGTTTATCAATAGTAACAATATTCTCATCATTACTTTCATATTCAAAATTATAATAATTAGCAATAGCAGGAACTACACTAGCACTAATTTTAAATGTATGACCAACAACTAAAGTATCACAAACACTAGAACCATCTTTAACAGATAAACTAAAATCAGTTAAAGGAACAATTTCATTTAAAACAGTAACAGTAACAGTCTTTTCAATATTAAATCCTGAAATCTTACATTTAATATCACATTTATTAGTACCATTAACATTACCAATACCAGTTACTAAACCATTACCATCAACAGTAGCAATATTTTCATTACTACTAGACCAAATACAAGTATAATCATTACTTGGAGTTATAATCTTACCTAATTGAATAGTTTCATTAACTAAAACAATTAAATTATCATAAGTAATTTCTAAAGATGTTGGTTCAACTACAGTTGATGTTGTAACAGCAATATCAATTGTAGCTTTTATATCTTTATAATTAGATATAAAACATGTCAAAGTAACATTACCTTCTTTAAGACATGTTGCCTTACCATCAGTTATACTAATAACATCCTCATCACTACATTCAACAACAATCTTATCATATTTAGCATTCGTTGGTTTAACAACAGGACTAACATTAAAAGTATCATCTACGTTATATACTGTTTTAATATTATTAAATGAAATAGATTCAGGTTTAACACCATCTTTATTTTTATCACAAGCTAATAATGTAACAGTAAACAATAAAAGAAAAATAAAACAAAATAATTTTTTCATAAAAATCCTTTCTTAATTTATTTTTCTCTTTCTTTTTTCCCTAAACTATTATAAATTCTTTTTACAAAATTGGTAACACTTAAAAATTTCAAAACCAAATTGTTGATAATATGTAACAAGTCCTGTCCAATCTATCATAAGATCAGTATAATTATTAATACAAGTATCATAAATACCATAATAAAATAACATCTTGGCAATACCATGCTTACGATAACTAGGATCAACTCCAAGTGGACCAAAACCACACAACTTATCAAATCTATGACTCCAGTTTATATTATAACTTTTTTTATTAATTAAACCGTTGTTAACTCTTAAAAACCCTACTACTTTATCATCAACAAGGGCAATTAAATATTCTTTTTTTATTTCATTGTCATTAAAATAAACTGTAGCTTCCCAATTCCATCTTCCAAAAAAACATCTTTTAAAAAATTCTAGTGTCTTTTCCTTATCATTAATAGTTGCATAACGAATAGTAACATTCTTTTTATTACCATCTTCATCAATGTAACAATTATTATTATAATTTTTAAAAAGTTCTAAATCATTTTTATCTAATTTTTTAACCATATCATGAGTATAACCATTTAACTCATAACCATGATTTTTAAAAAACACATCAGTTAGATTATCAAAATCATTTGGTATTCCTGGAAAGAAATTATCTAAATCAGCACCAACTCTTATAGTTTTAATATTTTTTTTCTTCATGCTTTCTTCAAGCTTATTTAAAAGAGTAGTTCCAAGTCCTAATTTACGATACTTTCTAGAAATAAAAAATAAAGATATCCATCCCCAATCAAAATACGTTGGAATAATTGGATCATTATCATATACTTTACCTAAAATAAAACCAATTAATTTATCTCCATCATATACAACATATGATGAAGATAAATCAAAATATTTGTTATTAGTAATACATTGGTCAAATAATGTATCATCAATTGGATATATAAATCCAACTTCCTCATTCCAACATTTTTTTATGTTTTCGATATCTTTATTTAAAAAATTTCTTATATTAAATTTTCCCATCTATTTAATTAAAGAAGCAGCTTCTTCATCAACGATAACAATTGCATTTGGATGAAGATTTAATACTGTAGCAGGACAAGCCTCAGTTACAGCACCACTAGCAAGCATCTTTATAGCTTCAGCTTTGTTTTTACCATTAGCAACTAATAAAATACATTTAGCTTGCATAATGTTTTTGATTCCCATTGTCATAGCATGAGTTGGAACTTCATCAATACTATTAAAGAATCTCTTATTATCTTGTCTTGTCTTTTCTGTTAATTCAACAACCCAAGTTTCTTTACCAAATGGAGTATTAGGTTCATTAAAACCAATATGACCATTAGCACCAATTCCTAATAATTGTAAATCGATTGTTGCATTATGTAACATATTATTATATTCATCACATAAAGCTTGTAAATCACTACCTTCACTATTTGGAATATGTACATTTTCTTCTTTAATATCTACTTGGCTAAATAAGTTTCTATGCATAAATGAATAATAACTTTCTTTATGACTCTTTGGTAATTCACAATATTCATCAAGATTGAAAGTTTTAACATCTTTAAAACTAATTTCACCATTTTTATAATCATTAATTAAATTTTGGTATAATCCAATTGGACTAGATCCAGTTGCTAAACCTAAAGTAGCATTTGGTTTTTCCTTTAATAAATTTTTAATAATGTTTGAAGCTTCTTTACTCATAGCTTCATAATCTTTAACAACGATTAATTTCATATAAACTCCTTTTATTTTGTTATTTTAACAGGCATAACTCCTGAAAATTTATTAACTCCAGTTAAACACTTACTTAAACTTTCAAATGATAACAAACTAGCTCCAAATATAGAAATATATGATTTTACATTATCTAAATATAAAATATCATATGGACTTCTAAGACTTATAACTATTGTTATATCTTTTTTTAATAAGTTATAAAGTTTAACTTGATTTAAATCACTAGATACATTATAAGTACCTAGTATAATTTTATCATAATTAGATAAATCATTCAAAGGTATTTCATCAATTTTTGAATAATTATCTAAAATTATTTCCTTTATATCAAATTTATTATATTTTAATAAACATTTTTTTAAACTAATAACTTCTTCTTTGTTATTTTCAACAAGACTTAAATAAGTTATTTTAGGAATAATTATTAATACTTTATCATTTTTTCTTAAAGGTAAAAGTTCTGATTTTAGTAAATTACAAATACTTTTATCAAAGACAAATAAATTATTACTACTTGGTTTTAAAGAATAATTAGAGTATATAGTTTCATTAATATATCTATTTTTATAATCAAGTATTCTTTTACAACTTTCATTAATTCTATCAATACTTATAATATTATTCTTAACTAAATCAAGAAAAGTATTATAAATATTGATATGATCACTAATATTTGCATCTCCACAAAACATTAAAATATCACAACTAGCATCAAGTGCATTAATAATAATGTCTCTTATTGAGTAGTTATTATATATAGCACCCATTGTTAGACTATCAGTTATAACAAGTCCTTTAAAACCTAATTTTTGCCTTAAAATATCCCTTCCAATAACTTTAGATAAACTAGATGGATAATTATTATCAATCTTACTAAACTTGATATGACCCAACATAATAGCATCAACATCACTATTAATACAATCAATAAATGGTATTAATTCACAAGATAAAATTTCCTGATATGATTTATCAACTTGAGGTAAGCTTAAATGACTATCAACACTTGTATCACCATGTCCAGGAAAATGCTTAATGCAAGAAATAAGATTACTATCTTTAAACCCATTAAAGCTAGATTTTGAATATAAACTAACAATATTAGGATTATCACTATAGCTTCTAACATTAATAACTGGATTATACATATTGCTATTAATATCACAAACAGGAGCAAAATTAATAGAAAAATTCATATGTTTTAATTCATTACCTAACTCTTTACATAAATTATATGGTAAGGTATTACTACTAGTAAAAGCCATAGCACTAGGCAATCTAATAATATCATCTTTTATTCTTTCAACGTATCCACCTTCTTGATCTATACCAAGAAAAGGTTTAATACTACTATTAGAAAGAATATCATAATTAAGTTTAGTTACTTGATTTGCATTAATTATATTTCTTCCAAAATATATTAATCCTCCACAATGTAACTCCTTAATGCGTTTTTCAATATCTTTATTATATTCAGTTCCATGAAAAGCAAACATTAACATTTGTCCAACTTTTTCTTCAAGTGTTAATTTAGATATATCATATTTCATAATTACTCCAAAAAAGATTAAAAGGTGCTACATAGTAGCACCTTTAATATATTAACCAGTAATACCAGTTCTTTCTATACTTTCAACGAATAATCTTTGAACGAAGAAATAACCAATTAATAATGGTGCCATAATCATTAATGCTGCAGTATTTGCAATTAATGAAATGAACAATGGGTCAAATCCTATATCTGTAGAAGCAATACTTCTTAAAACAGGATTCTTTGAACTCATCCAAGTACTAATAATAGCAGGTAATACTTCAGTACCATTTCCTAACTCAACAGCTAGTAATGAATATCTAGAAGATGTATATCCTAATAATTGACCAAAGTAACTATCATTCCATTGCCATACAAAAGCAAATAAACCAACAGTAACAATTGCTCCTCTTGCATTAGGAAGCATAACACTCCAGAATGTACGAATTATACCAGCACCATCAACTTGTGCAGATTCTTCAAGTTCCTTAGGAACACCTTTAAAGAATTGTCTAAACAAGAAGATAAATATTGCAGAACGAATACCTTGACCAAATGCAGCTAATATAAACATAGATGCAATATTACCAATTAGACTAATTCCAAAGAATGAATGTTCACGTAATAACCAAGAACGAGATCTATCTAATGCTTCATTTGGAACTATTAATGTAATCAACACTAATAAGAATAATATATTACTACCTTTAAATTTTAATCTTGCAAATGAATAACCAGCAACTGCAGTTGCAATTATCTGGATTAGCATTGTAACAGTAGATAAAATAAATGTATGTAATAAAGATTGTCCATAATTTAACATCTTACCAGCAATTTGGAAGTTTAAAACACTAAATTGAGCTGGGATAAATACAACTTGAGGATTAGTAATATCAGTTGGATGTCTAAATGCTTGAGATAGTTTTTCAAATAATGGTAACAAAATTACAAAACATAATCCAATTAAGATAAATGCACGTAATAATGAACCAACAACAATAAATGCTTTCTTTGCAGCTATTTTACGCTTAGTTTGACGACTAAGTTTGGCTTTCATAGCTTTTTTATCTAATACATTAGTCATTTTGATAGAACACAACTTTCCTTAATACTAGAGTTACTATAGCAACAACAGCTAAAGATACTAAACAGAATAGTATAGACATTGCTGCATAGATTCCGTCATTTGTAAGTCCCCCAAGCCCAAGGGTATAAGCAACATCGCCACTAGAGCCATATTTACTCATAAGTTTTAATAAGTCACTTCGTAAGAATGAGTCAACAACCGTATAAATACCTGCAGTTAACATCAATGGAGAAACCATTGGGAATGTTATCTTCCAGAATATTTCATATTGAGTAGCTCCCTCAATCTTAGCAGCTTCATACAATGATTTTGAAACAGATTGAATACCTGATAAGAATATCAAAATCTGAACACCAGAATAAGATATAACATCAAATATTGAATCGCATGTCTTTGTTAAGAAATCAACAGCGGTTTTAGGAACATTTGCACTAATCAAAAATTCACTAAAATCAAACACTGTACTAAATACATCTTGTCCACTTTCATCCATGATTGTAGACATTGAAGATCCTTTTGAAACAGCAATATCAACAGCTTGAGAGTTAAAGATAACTGGCATAAAGAATACAGCACGAACAAATGCTCTACATTTAAACTTAGAATTTAATACAACAGCAATAATTAAACTGAATATTAAAATCAAAACTACTTGAAGTAATGTATTAAAAAATACATCAACTAAAGTATCTTTAAATGTTGCATGAACATTCCAGATATATTTATAATTATCAAAACCAACGAATTCAGTAACAGATCCATATATTTTACCATTATATTTATTAGCACTAGCATTATAAACATTACAGAAACTATATATAATAGTATTAATAAATGGGAATAAGAAGAAATAGATAAATCCAATCATTAAAGGTAATACAAATACAAATCCCCATAAAGCTTGTTTCTTACGGTAAGAAATATTATTTGCTAAGTAATTAGGAACAAATCCAAATACTTTTTTAACTCCATTAAAGAATTTAGAATCTTTATTTTTTTCTCTAAGTTCTTCTCTTTTATGACTTATTTTATTAAGAATATTAATAAACCAAGCCTTAATTTTTTTATATAAACTAACTATTTTCTTCCAAACAAATAAAATACATTTTTCATAAAATAAGTTTACATAACTTCCTAAAAATACAAAACCTTTACTAATTCCTTCACAACATGTTCTAAAAAACCAACCAATGCCTTCAAACATATATGCAAAACACATTAATACTTTATCTAAACCAAATAAAATATAATCAAATATTTTCTTAAGCATTGTTTGCCTCCTTTATTACAACATAAGAATTAGCCTTTAAAGCAAAACCAGTCTTTATATCATTATATGTAGTAGTTTCATAATTAATAAGAATTGTTAATCCATTTTCATATGTAACTTTAACAACATTATCAGTTATATATTCATGACCAACAAGTCTACTACTATAAATACCTAAATCATTCAATTCTTTAGTCATATTAATGATTGTTTCTTTCCAATTCATATAATAAGAATTGTAATAATCAGTATAAGCAGTATCTAATAATACACTTGTATCATCATATGAAATAACATATGATAAGTTAGAGCCAGTTTCAATAGCTTTTAATAAATTCCATCTAATATTATTATTATTTCCATAATTAATATATGGAGAACTATAATCAATAAGACCACTTACAACAAGTTGATATAAAGGACAACTTCTATCAACACTACCATACATAGTAGTTGTAACAGGTACATTATTAGCATTAGTAATATATGGGAATGCATAATCATTAGGATTATTAGCCATAATGTTTTCATTATAACTAATAGTTTCTAATGCTTTACTTTGGTAAAGACTAGAACCAGCAGAGTAAATATTAACTTTTTTGCCGTAATCTGAATAACTTGCATTACCTAAATCATCAAGATAAACTCCACTAACACTATATTTCTTGTAGTTTTTAACAAAACTTGTAGCAAGAGATTCATAGTATCTAGGACTTAATACATATCCTGCTTTACCACCAACTGTTGCTTGACCAGTAGCAATTTCATATGGCATTTGAATAGCATAATCTTGGCTTATACTCTTTGAAGTATATCTTTGTCTACCAAATAAATAACTATAACCATATCCAGTAGTAAATGAATACATAGGATAGAAACCATAGCCTTTACTATTTAAATAGCTACTAAGTTTCTTCATTCCACTTTTTCCACCAAGAACACCAGTAACTGTTACGCTAGGATCAATGTTTTCAATTCCAGCTCTCTTAGTCGAATTAGTATATCCAATATTCTTAGCATAAAGAGATTTAC
>JAEEGL016398026.1_pt1 | contig 12940 bp, 8 predicted proteins | sample 9134231 | NCBI WGS metagenome assembly JAEEGL01 (sample SAMN16246548, study PRJNA631951) | gut metagenome | biome: gut microbiome; feature: rumen; material: fiber-attached | host: Bos | place: Iran: Karaj | collected 2018-10 | reverse complement strand
CGAGGCGTGGCAGAATCTCTGGGGCTCCACGTACAAGGCCGTTGGCAAGGCTCTTTTCACGTCGAAGTCCGGCAAGAAGACGCTCGCGTACAAGACGTTCACGTATAAGGGAGGTGGCGATGGCGTGGATGACGGGCACGCGGGACGCGTGCCCCTACCGGATGGGACGGCGCTTTCGCTCAAGGTGACGACTGCGGGCGCGGTGACGGCGACGCTGACCTTCGACACGGGCAAGACGAAGAAGGATCCGAAGACGAAGAAGACGGTGAAGGTGATCTACAAGCCGACGTGCCAGTCGGTGGTGATCCCCACTTCGGCCCCGGACGCGGAACCGTTCGCGGGCGAGGTGCCGCTGTATTTCGCGCCTTCGGTTGCGAACGACTTCCCAGGCTTCGCCGGTTGGATGCCGTTCTGAAGCGGCGAGACGTCGCTTCCCTGAAAGCGCCGTTTGGGGGGCGTGTGAGTACGAACGGTGTTCCCGCTAGCGGATGAGCCGTCCTCGGTGTGGCGGCACAAGGCGGAATGTGGTAGAATATCCGCGATGGACAAATGGATGATCACCGCCTTGTCGGCGGTCGTTGCGCTGTTTCTGTCGCCTTTGCCGGCGGCGGTGACGGAAGCCTCTGCGCTGAAACTTCCGGTGGCGCAGGTGGAGATGGGCATCGACAAGCGTGTGAAGACATATCCAGGGCGCGTGGTGCCGGTGGCGCAGGTGAACGTGATCCCTCAGGTGAGTGGAGAGATACTTGAGGTGGGGTTTGAGAACGGCGCGATGGTGAAGAAGGGTGATCTCCTGTACCGCCTTGACCCAGTGAAGTACGAGGCCGCCGTGAAGAACGCCGAGGCGAAGGTGGCGGAGTGTAAGGCCACGCTCGGCTACGCCGAACTCAGTTACGCGCGCCACCAGAAACTCATCGGCACGCGCGCCGTGTCGCTGGACGCGGTGGACAACGCTCTCTCCACGCGAGATAGCGCTAGGGCTGCGCTCGCGGCGGCGCAGGCGGATCTGACGAGCGCGCGCGATGACCTCCGCCACTGCCGTATCGTCGCACCGATAGCGGGCAAGGTCGGCACCACCCAGTTCACCGCGGGCAACTACCTCCAGAAGGGACAGGGTACGCTCGTGACGCTCATCCAGACGGCTCCCATCCGCGTGCGTTTCTCTATCTCCAACGCGGAGTTCCTAGAGATGTTTGGTGGGAAGGCTACCGCGTTCAAGGCGGACGGCGCGGTGACGCTTGCGCTCGCCGACGGGCGCGACTACATGGAGGACGGACAGGTAGAGTACGTGGACAACGCCTCTGACGATCAGACCGACACGATTCAAGTGTTCGCTCTGTTTCCGAACAAAAACCGCATACTCAAGTCTGGTGACACTGTGAGCGTTACGCTCCAGAGTCGCAAGGGCGTGAAGAAACTCGCTGTTCCCCCGTCAGCCGTAATGCAGGACATGCACGGGTCTTGCGTGTGGGTTGTAAGGAAGGACCGCACTGTGGAGCGGCGCTACATAGTGCGAGACGTCGCCGAGGGTGACGTCCAGTTCGTTGCCTCTGGGCTGAAGGCCGGGGAGACCGTGGTCGCCGACGGCGTCCACAAGGTGAACAAGCACTCGGTGATAGATCCGGTGAAGTAGCCGTGGCAAGGTCAGTAGACATACCCCACCTTGGATGGTCATCGCACATCTACCCGCTAGATGCTGCGGACGTTGCCAGAATTCAAGACTATGCCGGGCCGGAAATCCCAGTTGCGGCACTGCCCGATGACGCCATCATCCTCATTATCCGCCCAGACGGTCCAGACGCGCTACTACGTGGGCGCGAGGCGGTGAACGTAGCGCTCAGCGCCGACGTAGCGGCCGTGGTGCCCGTGCGAGTGGTGTTCAAGCCAAGCATCGCGAAGTGGAACATAGCGGCAACGCTCGTGCGCGTGTTGCGCAACAAGTACCGCTACCATGGCACGGGACGCTACCACATTGCCTCAGCCGCGGTACGTGCGCTTGGTATTGAACGCGGGATACGTACGTTGGACAATCCTCATCTTCGCGGCAAGGTGGACCGCCATGCCAAGATGCACAAGCTGGAGGAGAGCCTGCGTGCGCGGGGGTACGACGATTCTCGGCCGATTAACATTATGCTCTGCCGTACTGGCGGGAGGATGGACTCCCTGCGCCAGGGTCACCATCGCGTGAGTGCGTGCCTTGCGTGCGGCGTGACGAAGATGTGCACGGAGTTCTCCGCCGCCGGCGCGTTGCCGCGCGTATTCGGTCGCCCCGAGGCCATCAATACTTCCGCATCCCTGCGGTCTGGCGTCGAACCCGTCAACATCCTCTGTATGAAGTGGGGGCATAAGAATTACCCCGCCTTCTACGTCAACAGGCTCTATGCCGGCGTTAGGGCCCATCTGCGGCGGCCGTTTCGCTTCGTGTGCATGACGGATGATGCGACGGGCGTGCGTCCGGAAGTCGAGTGTGTGGATTTTCCCCCGAATCCGAATGTCAAGGACCGGAAGTGGCCGAATGTGCACGCTAAGCTTCTCGTCTTCCGCAAGGGCTTTGCCGACTTGCGAGGGCCAACCCTTTTTCTGGATATTGATCTAATCGTATTGAACGATCTCGACCGCTTCTTTGACTTCCGTCCTGGTGACTTCTGCATAATCCACAACTGGATAGAGCGACGCAAGATGTTCTTCCGCGCGCGGCCCAACGTGGGCAACTCGTCGTGCTTCCGGTTTGATGCTGGCACTGATGCGGCAAATCAGGTGTACGAATCGTTCATGCGCGACAAAGACGATCCGTCGCTCGACGCCTTCTTCCGCAAGGGTTCGCAGAAGTACCAGACGCGTGCGATGCGTGAGGCTGGGCGCGTCTCGTGGTGGCCGGAGGAGTGGGTCTGCTCGTTCAAGCGCCAGTGCATCCCGCCGTGGCCGTTCAACCTGTTCGTTGCCCCGCGTCCCCCGAAGACGGCGAGCGTGATTGCATTCCATGGTAGCCCTGATATCCCCGAAGTGATTGTTGGCTTTCGCGAACACAAGGGACGCAAGGTGCCGATGCACCAGTCCTGCTTGCCGGCGCCTTGGGTCAAGACGCTATGGGAAGGGGGCGCGACGTGACGGGCAAGGCCGCGCTGGTGGAGTTCCTGCTGCGTGAGACGGGCTTGCGCGTCGTGTCGCTGGCGCGCGTGCCCAGCCGCTCGCATACCGTCAATTATCGGGCGGCCATCGGGGACGGGCGCTTTGTCCTCGTGAAGCTGGCCTCCCCCGACTACCGCCTCGGTATCGTCGACCATCCGCTCGTGGCGCGCGATCTGTTCCCTGGCCGCAGGTTCATGTTCGGGGATCGGCGCGTTTTCTGCCTCGAATGGAAGAACGGCCGCGCCGAAACGCTCGCATCCCTCTCCGAAAAGGCCGTGGAACGGTTCGTTTCCACCTATGGCTCCTTTCGCGCGGCGCTTGGCGAAGGGCGCATACACGGCGATCTCAACTGCAACAACGTCCTCTTCGCCGACGGCGAGGTGACGGCGTTCCTCGACCTCGAGATGGTGCGTCCCGGCCATCCGTGCGAGGACTGGGTGCGCTACGCGCTTACGGGAGCGGAGCATCTGCCGGTGTTCGCGTGGCTGCGGAGGCGGCGCGTGGCGAAGAACCTTGCGCGCATCGCCGCCGCCACGGGCTACCCGTCATCGGAATGGCGGGCGGCCATAGACGGGTTCGATGCGGCGAAGACCGCGCGAAAGAGGCGGCGTGGGCGGCTGTCATGGTTTACGCGGATAAACTTGGCATGGCGTCGCCGCTACTACGAGCGGCTCAAGAGGGATATCGCGTGATAACAAGCCCGGAGATACACCTTTTCATCCTGTGGGAGAAGGCGCGCTTCGCAGAGAAGCGCATACTCGCGGACATGGCGCGCGAGCTGGACATTGTCTGCACGCGCGAACTGCGGTTCGACGGCGATCCGGTGCTCTCGTATCGCAGATTCTACGGGCCGACATTGCCGAACGCGCGCCGCAAGCTCAAGGAGTGCGGGAGCGGACCGTTCCTGCTCGTCGTCGTGCGCGACAACGCCCCCGAGTACGGGACGTGCACGCTGGACGGTAGCGAGTACAGGAACATGAACCTGCGCCTCGTGCGCCTCAAGGTGCGCTACCGCAACTGGGCCGGGCGGCGCCACCGCGTGCACGGCACCACCTCGCGCGCGGAGTTCGCCCGCGACGTGCTGACGCTGACGGGACATTCCGCCGACGAATGGGAGAAGGGCGTGCCGACGGGGGATTGGCGGATTCATCTGCCGGATACGTGGTCGGCGGAGTCCGGCGCCGATCCGTTCCTGCCTGGCGCCGTGGCGCCGGGGCCCGAGCCGTCCATCGAGAACGCCCGCGTGTTCCTGGAGAACAAGTACATCAACGACACCTTCATCGACGGGACGTTCCGGGGAACGCCCTGCATCGTCAAGCGCACCTCCAAGGCCGTGTGGTCGATCGGCAACGAGTACCGTCTGTCGTGCCGCATGCACGCCGCCGCGCCCGCGGTCGTGCCGCGTCCGCTCGCCTGGTGGTATGACTGCATTGATGGCACTGCTTCCGTCGTTACGGCGAAGGTTGCAGGGCCGTCGTTGACGGAACTGCTTGCGCGCGGCGTGACGGACGCGCAGGCGGACGGATTCGCCGCCGACATCCGCACGCTCGCCCAGGCGCTCAAGAAGGAGGGGATAATCCACCGGGACCTCTTCGCTGACAACCTCCTCCTGGACTCCGACGGCCACCTGAAGGCGATCGACTGGCAGCTCGCGACCGACCGCGCGCGCTACCGCGAGGATCCGTGGGTGGTCCGGCACTGGAAGTTCCACTATGTCGTGTTCGGCGTGAACCGCGAGCTTGGGCTGGGCGTGTGGAACGACTTCCACGCGCTCGGCAAGGTGCTTGCGCAACTGCCGCAGACCGCGGCCGTGCGGGCCGTGGCGGCGGAGCTGGCGGCAGGAGAGAAGGAGATGTCGTTCTCCCGCCCTCCGAACCGGGCGACGAGGTTCAAGCTGTGGCTGTACGGATGCTCGCTGCGCTTCCAGATGCTGTTGAACGCGCGGCGGCCCGAGAAGCGCGCCCGCCTCGAGCGCCGCTGGCGCACAGTGCGCTGCAAGTGGTGAGGCGAGCTTCAAGCCGTTTTCACGAGGAACCGTCTCCGAGGCAGGCTAGCCGCGGAAGGGGGCGATATGCTATACTTGCGGCATGGCAACGAATAGAACTGTTTTGGTGCTGCTGGGCGGAGCGCTTGCGCTCTCCTGCGCGGCGTTTCTGCCGCCTGAATCCGTCCGCGACGGGATGGCGGTGAGGATCGAGGGGTTCGCCGAGAAGACCGACTCCAAGGATCTGCAGGTCGCGACGCGCGACGCGGACAAGCCTTTCCTTGTGAGCGTGTCGCTCGTCAACACGGGCGCGAAGCCGGTCTCCGGGCGGTTCATGGCCTGGATGAACGACGACTGGGAGGTGTTCGGCACGCCGTCGGAGCCGCTCTCGCTCAAGGCGGCGTCCACGCAGACGGTCACTATGACGGCGTGCGCGAAGCCTGGCCGCGCACTTCCTGCGCTCTATCCGATCCACGCCGTGTTCGCGCCTGGCGGCGGCGAGCCGCTCCATGCCATCGCCATCTTCCGCGCGGAGCTGCCGGCGGCGGCGAAGAAGGCGGCGGAGACCGTGGTGAAGGAGGACGGCTTTACGCGGCTGCGCGACCTGCCGAGCACCGCGTGGACATCCGTCAGGGGCAAGGTGGCGCCGCTGGAGGGCGGGCAGACGGGGGCGTCGTTCGCCATGGGCATGTACTCGGCGGGCGGCGAGTCGAAGGCCGCTTTCACATGCCACCCGCCGTGGCGACAGGGCGCGGGCGCGGTGTGGCGCGACTTCGACCTGGAACTGCCCAAGGTCTCGCGCTGCACGCTCGCCTTCTCGATCGCGCTCGGGATGAATTCCTCGAGCGAGCCCAAGAGCGACGGCACGGAGCACAAGGTGTTCGTGGTCGACGCCAAGGGTGCCACGAACGAGATATTCTCCGCCCTCGCCACGTCGTTCGGCTGGAAGGAATGCCGGGCCGACCTCTCGCGGTGGGCTGGGCAGCGGGCGGTGCTGCGCCTCTGGACGGGGCCCGGGCCGAAGATGAACACCACATGCGACAGGTGCGCGTGGGGCGAGCCGCTCGTTTTCGCCGGAACGCCGCCCGCCGCACCGTCGGACGAAGACTGGACCGCCCGCGAACGCGCCGCGGCGGAGTCCGCCCGCGCGGCGCTCAAGAACGGTTCGGATCCGGCGCGAGCGCGCTTCCGCCTGGACGCCGGAGACGACACGTGCGGCGCGGCGTGGGAGTTCGGCCCGAGGGGAATGTTCGACGGCGTGCTGGCGTTCGCGGACGCCGAACGCACGCTGACGTTCCGCGGATTCTTCTGCGACGTGGACGAGCAGGCTGTTGGGACGGGGCTGGTAGACGCCATGTGCCGGCGATTTGTCGCGCGCGCGGCGGACGGGGCGCTGGAGGTGACGCACGAGGTCAAGGCCGACGGCAGGCTTCTCACGCTCCGCGCGCGGCTCTGGACGGAGAAGGGGACGCTGCGCCTGCGCTGGGACATGCCCGGAGCGACGCGCGACATGCGCGGCCATCCGCGCTACACCCGCCTCTGCGTGGGCAACTGCTCGCTGCCCGCCGCACGCGCGTACGCCGGATTCGGCAACGTGGTGGAGAACCCTAGGAACTTCGCCATCTCGGACGGAGGCTTCGGACTCTCGGCGCGCCACGTTGGCGCCGACTACGCGAACGGGCTCTCGCTCGTGCAGGCCTCGGACGTGTTCCCCGACCGGCTCGTGTGCGCGAGGGAGAAGGGAAGGTTCTCGCTGGAGACGCACCACGACGCGACCTTCACCTTCGTGCCCTCCGCCAGGGGCGCGTTCGCCGCCGCGAGGCGCTTCCGCGACGTGTGCGGATACAGGAAAAGTCCAGGCTGGGCCGAGGCCGCGAAGAGGATGTGCCTGGACCAGTGGGGCGGCGACTACGCGCTCGCCGCAAAGGATCTGGCGCTCGCGGGGAAGTACGGACTGGGAGAGTCGGTGTTCGTCAAGCACGTGTGGCAGCGCTGGGGCTACGACTACCGTCTGCCCGACATCTACCCGCCGCTTGGCAGGGGCGAGGACTTCCTGGCGATGCGCGCGGCCGCGAAGAAGGCGGGGATCCTGTTTTCGCCGCATGACAACTACATAGATTTCTATCCTGACGCGGAGGGCTACTCCTACGACCACATGCTCTTCAACCGCGACGGCACTCCACAGAAGGCGTGGTACAACAGTGGCCGCCGCGCTCTCAGCTACCGCTGGGCCCCGCACACGTTCATGCCGTGGCTGGACCGCAACATGGACCTGATGCGGGACGGCTTCGCCCCGGATTCGATCTTCATCGACGTGTTCACGGCGAAGGCGCCGATGGACTACTGGGACCGCGAGGGCCGGTTCCACGACAAGATGGAGACGCAGAGGGAGTGGGGGCGCGCGTTCGACCGCTGCCGCGAGCGCCTCGGGCAGCCGACCGGCGTGATGATCTCCGAGGCCGGCACCGACGCGCTCGTGGGGCATCTCGACGCCGGGCAGAGCGACCACTTCGGCGCGAACAGATGGATGTCGTCCGCGGAGTTCGACGACTTCGAGCGCACGCCGTGGCACGACATGGCGACGCACGGCACGTTCGTGCTGCTCGCCGGCGGCCTTGGTTCGCGCTACTGCGCGCTCGACTGGCAGAAGGCGGGCAACAACCTGCTGCACGGCTACGCGAGCGACGACTACCTGGGCAACACGGTGATCGGCGGGCGCACGCCGATGTGCGGCGGCCCGTTCGGGCGAGGGGCGGTGATGACGTACTGGCTGCTGCACGACGTGTGCAAGGCGCTGGCGTTCGCCGACTTCGAGGAGCTGTCGTTCGAGGGGAACATCCACCGGCAGCACTCCAGGTTCTCCAACGGCGGCGAGGTTTGGCTGAACCGCCTCACGAACGGCGCGCCGTGGAAGGTGGCGGGGTACGAGCTGCCGGCTTACGGCTTCTACGCGAAGGCACCGGGCGTGGAGGCGGGGGTGGTGCGCATCGACGGGCAGCGCTGCGCGTTCGCCAGGTCCGAGGGGCTGACGTTCGTGGACGCCAGGCCGCGCCACGCGAACGGGAAGATGCCGATGGCGGTGTCGCGCGCCATGGCGGCGCGGACGCTCTCGCCCTCCGCGTGCAGGATATCCGTGGAGTGGGAGACGTTCGAGCCGGTTGTCGACTACAGACCGTTCGTGCACGTCGTGCCCGAGGGCGGCGGCGAGACGCCCATCATCTTCCAGTGCGGCATGGGGCTTTCCTCGAACATGCTCGCCACGACGGGGCGCCACGAAACTGAGATTGACATTCGCCTGCCCGCGAACCTCCCCGCTGGCCGCTACGACGTACGCTACGGAGCGTTCACGCATGGCGGACATCGCCTCTCGGTGCGCGGGCTAGATGACGGTCTCGCCCGCATCTGTGGCGGCACCTTGAAGGTGGAGAGGAGCGGTGGCGCATTATCCGGGCTCTCGTGGGAGGCTCCAAGGCCGTTGCGCGACGAGAGCGAGCTGGAGATCAACCTGGAAGGACGCAGGCTGCGCTTCGCGGGCGTGGAGACCGATGGCGCGTTTCGTCTGGAGCATCCGCGCAATGGCGGATGGAGGATCGTGCCCCTGCCGGGGTCGTATCCGTTCGGCGCGACGCTCGACCTCGCAGCGCTGGGAGCGCCTGGCGCCGTGGCGGCGGTGGAGGCCATCGACGCCGCCAAGGCGGGCCGTCCGCCGACATGGCGACAGAATGGGACTTCGCTAGAGCTGGAACTCGACGCGCGGGCGTTCGGATACGCGATACGTTTCGCGAACGTCAAGTGACACGGTTTTCGGCAGAGACATCCAACAAAGGAGAAAAGAGAAATGAGCAGGAACATTGCGATTGCACTGGCTACGGTCTGTACTTCGGCCGCTATCGCGGCGGCTGAACTTACAGTAGAGATATACACCGCTGACGGCCACATGACAAGCGAGCAGGCACCGTTACCAGTGCAGGACGGGAAGGCTACCTTCAGGCTGACACGGACGAGGCTGCCGGCTAACGTGAAGAGCGTGAGGGTGCGCCCTGACTTCGCAAGGGCGAAGGTGGGGACTGACGGCTACTGGGTGAACTCTAGTGGCGAACTGGGGACGTTCAAGGCGCGGACTAAGGACGCCGTCCGGCGGATATCCCGCCCGCACATGCCGTTTTTCGGCATGGCGACGGCCTCCGGCGCGTGGGTGGCGATTGTAGAAGGTATGCCCTACAACTTCTCCGTGTCGGCCGAGCTGAAGAACGGCACGTACTCCATGGCGATGACGTGGGACGGGCATGTGCAGGACGCGTACGAGGACCTTGCAGTGTCGTTCACCTGGCTCGAGGGGGCTGACGCCGACTACGCTGGCATGGCGCGCACCTACCGCAAGTACCAACTCGCGCGCGGCGCGGTGGCGCCGCTGAAGGACCGCGCGAAGGACCATCCGCTTCTCGACTACATGGCCCGCTGGCCGGAGGTGCGCGTGCGCAACGCGTGGAAGCCGGTGCCGAGCCCCAAGCCGGAGCAGACCGTGAAGGACGAGCCGCCGGTCAAGCCCGTGATAACGTTCGACAGGTTCCGCCAGATCGCCGACGAGTTCAAGCGCAAGGGGATCGGCGGCGCGGAGTTCTGCCTGGTGGGCTGGAACGTGGGCGGACACGACGGCCGCTGGCCGCAGGTGTTCCCGGTGGAGCCGCTTCTGGGCGGCGAGGAGAAGCTCAAGGAGTCGATCGCGCACGCGCAGAGTCTCGGGTACCAGGTGGTGGCGCACTGCAACCACCGCGACGCGTATCTGATCGCGGACTCGTGGGACGCCGAGTACGTGATGGAGAAGAACCCCGACGGATCGCTGAGGCGCGGCAAGACCACGTGGGGCGGCGGGCGCATGTACACCATCTGCCCTAGGCGCGCATACGAGCGGTTCGCCCTGAAGGACATGCCGATGGTGGCGGCGATGGGATTCAAGGGGCTCCACTACCTGGACGTGTTCAGCTGCGTGCCCGCGCCGCGCTGCGACGATCCACGGCACCCGCTGAACGAGCGGGAGGCGGCCGCGTACATAGGGCACATCCTCCAGCTCGGCCGCGAGACGTTCGGCGGCATAGCGTCGGAGGGGGCGTACGACCACAACGCGGGACAGCTCGACTACGTGCTGTACACGTCGTTCGCGCGTCCGCTGAGCCCCGAAAAGTATCCGGCGCTCGTGGACCGCTACGTGCCGATGTTCCAGCTCGTCTACAACGGCATCATCCTCTCCAATCCGTTCACCACCACGGTCAACGCCATGCTCAAGGGCAGGGCGAGCGAGCTGAAGGCCATAGAGTTCGGCGCGAGGCCCACGTTCTACTTCTACGCGAACTTCCTTACGCCCGGCAAGGGAACGAACTGGATGGGGGACGAGGATCTGGGCTGCGCAACGGACGAGGAGCTGGAGAGGTCGGTTGCCGCCATCGCCAAGGTGGTGGAGGCGTACCAGCCGCTGTGGAGGCTCCAGTACGCCTACATGGACGGGCACGACCGGCTTTCTGACGAAGTGTTCGTGACGCGCTATTACGACGGCTCGAGGGTGTACGTGAACTACGGGAAGGCTCCGTACCCGCTAAAGGGCGGCGAGAGCGTCCCCGCCGAGGGCTGGCTCCTGCGCAGGTGACGTCGCGCACAGATGAGCGGGAATGTGCTATAATAGGGCCGACAGGAGAACCGAGACCGCAATGTTTCCTCTCAAGCTAGACAGGCCGCTCGTCGTGTTCGACATCGAGTCGACGGGCGTCAACGCGCGGCAGGACCGCATCATCGAGCTGGCGGCCATCCGCATCGAGCCGGACGGCGCCGAGACGGCGAAGTGCTGGCTGCTCAACCCCGGCGTGCCGATTCCGCGCGAGACAACGGCCATACACGGCATCACCGACGCCATCGTGAGGGAGTGCCCCACCTTCGCCGAAAAGATAGACGAGATAGAGGAATTCTTCCGCGGCTGCGACCTCTCCGGCTTCAACTGCGACCGCTTCGACATTCCGTGTCTGGAGGAGGAGTTCGCCCGCGCCGGGCGTAATCTGGCCGTCGGCGGCCGCAGGCGCATCGACGTGCAGCGCATCTACCACAAGAAGGAGCCGCGCGACCTGACGGCGGCGGTGCAGTTCTACTGCGGCCGCGACCACGCCGGCGCGCACGGGGCGGAGGCCGACGCCAAGGCGACGCTCGACGTCCTCAAGGCGCAGCTCGCGCGCTACGACGACCTGCCGAAGACGGCGGCGGAGATGGACGAGTACCTCGTGCCGCGCGACCCTCTCAACGCCGACCGCACCGGCCTGCTACGCTGGATCAACGGGAAACTCTGCGTCAACTTCGGCAAGAAGAAGGGCGTCTCTCTGGAGGAGCTCTTCATACATGAGCGTAACTGGCTACGCTGGTTCGCCAAGGGAAACTTCGAGACGGACGCGCGGATGATCGTGCAGGACCTGCTTGACCGCGGGACGCTGCCCTTTCCTCCTCCGCCGACGCCGGAGACGTTCACGCCATGAACACACGAACAGAAAAAGCAAGGAGCAAAGCGATGAAGAAGATAGCAGCGGCAACGATGGCGGCAATGCTGACGGGGCTCGCCGGCGCCGAGACGCGAGTGGGGATAATCGGGTGCGACACGTCGCACGCCATAGCGTTCACCGAGCTGATGAACAAGAAGTGCGATCCCGACTGCGCGGGCTTCCGCGTGACGGCGGCGCACAAGTGGGGCTCTCCGGACATCTTCAGCTCCACGAACCGCTATCCCAAGTACATCGCCCAGCTGGAGGGCATGGGCGTGAAGATGATGCCCACGATCGCCGACCTATTGAAAGAGGTTGATGCCGTGCTGCTCGAGACGTGCGACGGACGGCCGCACTACGCGCAGGCGCTGGAGGTGTTCAAGAGCGGCAAGCCGGTGTTCATCGACAAGCCCGTGGCCGCTTCGCTCGCCGACACGATCCGTATAATCGAGGCCGGCAAGAAATACGGCGCCAAGTGGTTCTGCTCGTCTTCCCTCCGCTACGTGAAGAACGCCCAGGCCGCCCGCAAGGGCGAGCTGGGCAAGATCCGCGGCGCGGACTGCTGGACGCCCAACCAGTTCGAGGCGACCCAGAGCGAGTTCTTCTGGTACGCCATCCACGGCGCCGAGCCGCTCTTCACCATCATGGGCACCGGATGCGTGGAGGTGCGCTGCACCGGCAACGAGACGGAGAACATCGCCGTGGGCACGTGGGAGGACGGACGCCTGGGCGTGATGCGCGCCATGGACTACAAGAAGGGCGGCGCGGCGCACGGCGGGATGGTCTTCACCTACAAGAAGCCAGTCGACATGGGCACGTACGAGGGATACAAGCCTCTGCTCGTGGAGATACTGAAGTTCTTCAAGACAGGCGTCGTGCCGGTCTCCCCCGAGGAGACGCTCGAGATATACGCGTTCCTGGAAGCCGCCACGCAGTCCAAGAAGAACGGCGGCGCGCCTGTGAAGATCGCGGACGTCATCGCCGCCGCGAAAAAAGACTGTCACTTGCGGAACTAAACGCAAGTTCGCGAAAGTAAAAGCAAGTTTAGTGCTAAACTTTGCCCTTTGACGATTTGCTGAGAGATGGGGGATGTCGGGAAAGCTCGACCTCGGCAGGTTCCGACCGGTTTTTCCGCTTTTCTTGTCATTGAGATGGCGTTTGGCGTGACGTTTGTCGCCGAGCGTCGGGCGCGTGTAGCTGTTGACGTGCGACATGATGAGGTTCACCCCGCCCTGCGTGAGCGGGTTGAACGAGACTCCCTTGACGAGCACCCTGCGGATCTCCTCGTGGACGCGCTCGATGTGCGGCTTCT
>JAEEGL015879652.1_pt1 | contig 12940 bp, 6 predicted proteins | sample 9134231 | NCBI WGS metagenome assembly JAEEGL01 (sample SAMN16246548, study PRJNA631951) | gut metagenome | biome: gut microbiome; feature: rumen; material: fiber-attached | host: Bos | place: Iran: Karaj | collected 2018-10 | reverse complement strand
GTCAACGTGGTCAACGGTATGTCGGATCTTTTGCTTAAGCGTAAGGTCGGATATGAGGCGGAAGCCATCAAGAACGCCGGTATCAGACTGGCATATCAGATAGAGGATATTCAGGATTATACAGAATGTAAGAGAAATAAGCTTTTGCTTGAAGAAGAGGATTATATAAGTACATCGCTTATCAATGATGTGGTTACGAGTTTCAGACTCATAGATAATGACAAAAATCTTGAACTTATCGTGGATGTTGCCGCAGATGTACCTACGATGCTGCACGGCGACATTAAAAAACTCCATAAGATATTCAGACATCTAATGGAGAATGCAGTAAAGTTCACCAAGACAGGCGGAATATACATTAAGGTGAATACAGAAGAGACTGATGTCGGAGTCAATCTGTGTATAGAGATGACAGATACCGGAATCGGAATGAACAGAAGGGCGAGACAGGCCATATCCAATGGGTTGTTTCAGGTCAATAAGAAACGCAACCGCAGTTCCGGCGGAATAGGGTTGGGTCTTTTTATAGTGTATGGCTTTGCTCACAGAATGGGCGGCTTTGTCAAGATCGACAGCGAGAAAAACAGCGGTACAACCATACATGTTACCATACCTCAGAAGATAGCCGATTCTTCGCCGTGCCTGGCTCTTAACAAGCCGGCGGACGGAGATGTGATATTCCATGTCAGATCCGATAAATATAAAGTTCCCAGGATCAGGGACTTTTATCGTGCTATGGCTTCCAATCTAGCTGCCGGTATTCATGCGCCTCTTTATTCGGCAGAGAGTGTTAAGGAGATAGAGCAGCTCAAGGCCAAGCAGAATATCAAGACCATATTCATGGGTGAGGAAGAATATGACAATAATCCCGAATACTTTGATGAACTGAGTAAAAGCGGAATTGTCATAGCTGTTTCTGCCAATGAGGGATTCAAGCCCAATCCGGGCAGTAATGTACTTGTTATGCCCAAGCCTTTGTACGGTTATCCGGTAATTAAGATTCTAAATGAGGGCTATGATGCCCGCAATATCGAATTATCGGACGAAGATTCAAGGCTTGTATTTGAAAAAGTGAGAGCACTTATCGTGGATGATGAACCGATGAACCTGGTAGTAGCCATGGGGCTGTTTATGGACTATGAGATGCTTGTGGATACTGCGGGAAGCGGAAGAGAAGCCATAGACAAATTCAGAAAAGGTAACTATGATATTGTGTTCATGGATCACATGATGCCTGAGATGGATGGCGTTGAGGCGATGAAACTCATCAAAGAAGCCGCCGCGCAGCAGCATAAACATGTAATTGTGGTCGCCCTTACGGCCAATACGGTCTCCGGTGCCAAGGAGATGTTCTTTAATGAGGGCTTTGACGGCTTTATAGGAAAACCAATAAACATTGCGGAGTTTGAGAGAGTGATGCTTCGTGTGCTTCCGGCATCAAGCGTTGTAAGGAAGGGGGATAAGGCATGAGTATTAAGAAGATTATCACTAATATACGCAATGCCATAAGAGACCCCGAGAGAGATCTTCACGAGCGAGTATTCATTATCTTTACGATAATAGCCGAATTAATTACTCTTGCTGCTTTTATTGGAGATTTGATAACGAAAGAAAATCCGGTGGAGTGTGCTTTGCTCCTGTTTATCCTTATAGTGGTCCCTATCACTACCTTTATGGGGGTACGTTATGAGAAGACACCGTTGGCGATAAGGGCCATAGTTCTGTTTTTGGTACTGATCGTTCTTCCGACACTCTTTTTCTTTGGAGGAGGAGTTGAGGGCGGAGGAGTTCTGTGGATCATTTTTGCCTATATATATGTGGGACTTGTTTTATCCGGAAGATGGCGTTTTGCGATGCTTACTCTTATTACGGTGTATTCAGCGGTCTTTTACTATGTTGAGTATTATCATCCGGAATATGTATATCACCATTCGAGAAGCATGTTTTATATTGATTCTCTTATCTCGCTTGTTTTGGTTGGAATTGTGTGCTATGTTATGACTTTTTCGCAGAACCGTCTGTTTGAAAAGGAAAATGACCGCGCCAAGAAAGAGCAGTTGAGGGCAGAAGAACTCACGACATCACAGAACAGATTCTTTTCGAGCATGAGTCATGAGATTCGTACTCCGATCAATTCTATACTCGGTCTTAATGAGCTGATATTAAGAGACAGAGAAGCATCCGAGGAGATACTTAAAGAGGCTGCCGGAATACAGGGATCCGGCAAGATGCTGCTTGCTCTGATCAATGATCTTTTGGATTTTTCCAAGATCGAAGCCGGAAGCATGGATATTGTTCCCGTAGATTATAATGTCGGGGATATGCTCTCCGAGATAGTCAACATGGTATGGCTTCGTGCTACGGAAAAGGGTCTTAAGTTCAATATCAATATCAATCCGGATGTTCCGAGTTCTCTGTATGGTGATGAGGTCCGTATCAAACAGATAGTGGTCAATCTGCTCAATAATGCCGTGAAGTATACAGCGGAGGGCTCCGTAGATCTTGTTGTTGAGCCTGAGGAAATAAGTGAGAAAGATGTGATGCTGTCGATTTCCGTATCAGATACCGGCATGGGTATCAAAAAAGAATCGTTGCCATTTCTTTTTGATGCGTTCAAACGAGTAGATGAAGAGAAGAATCGATATGTCGAAGGAACCGGACTGGGACTCAGTATTGTCAAACAACTGGTTGAACTTATGGGCGGCACCGTTAACGTCAACAGTGTATACGGTGAAGGCTCGATGTTTACCGTTAAAATCAGACAGGGGATATCCGATCACGGCAAGATAGGCAATATCAATATCCATAATCAGTCTGCAGCCCAAAGAGACACTTATGAGAGCAGTTTTAAGGCTCCCGAAGGTCGAATACTTATGGTTGATGACAATGTAATGAATCTTGAGGTGGAGTGTAAGCTTATCGAGGACACTGAACTTAAGATCGACAGGGCATTGAGCGGAAGAACTGCGCTTGATATGACGTTAAGGTACAGATATGATGTTATCTTTATGGATCATATGATGCCTGAGATGGACGGTATAGAATGCCTTGAGGAGATCAGAAATCAGGTGGGCGGACTTAACAGGACCACACCTGTGGTGATACTTACAGCCAATGCGGGAAGTGATAACAGGAATCTGTATAATTCTTCAGGATTTGATGACTATCTTGTAAAACCTGTATCGGGCGAAGCCTTAGAGGCAGTGCTTATAAAACACATGCCGTCTGAAAAACTGATACTAAGCAACAGAATGCTAAGCATGAGAGAAGATATAAGCACCTCTTCGGGATATTCGGGGAAAGTGCCGATCATGATCACAACCAGCAGTGTAAGTGATCTGCCGGCTTCCGTTGTAAGAAAACTTAATCTGAGGATCATTCCGGTGCTTATTCGTACGGATGAAGGCGTATTTAAAGACGGTGAGCAGATAGATGCACTTGAAGTTATAAGATATATGGAAACGGGCCGGGATGCTTCTTCGGCATCACCTTCCGAAGCGGCTTATACGGAATTCTTTGCAAGTGCACTTAAAAAGTGTCATCACCTTATACATATCGGCATTAATTCCGCGGCCAGCGATGATAATGATGTAGCTACCGAAGCAGCCAGGGCTTTTGATAATGTGACGGTGTATAATTCCGGCTGCCTGTCATCTGCGACGGGACTTATGGTGCTGATCGCACATAAGCTTGCGCAACAGAACATGTCGGTGGAAGAATTGCTGTCTGAACTTGATATCATTAAAGATCATATTAGGTGCAGTTTTATTATTGATTCGACGGATTATCTTGCAAAAAAAAGATTTGTAAATCCTCTTATGAATAAGTTGATCAAGAATCTGAGTCTGCGCCCCTGTATAAGCTTTAAGAATGAAAAGTCACATATTGGCCCGGTGTACATGGGGAGTACGAGAAGAGTATACAGGAACTATATCAGGAATACGTTTTTGACTAATTTCAATCCTGATCCGGAAGTGGTGTTTATTACTTATGTGGCTGTTCCGATGGATGACCTTCTGTGGATAAAAGAAGAGATCGAGAAATATGCACATTTTGAACACTATGTATTCAAGCAGGCATCTGCAGGTATATCATCCAACAGCGGTCCGGGTACTTTCGGTCTGATGTTCTATACCAAGTCAAATAAACCTTATAATATAGGCTCGTTCTTTGGTGAACTTGAGAGAAATAGTGACTATAACGAAGACGAAGATGATGAGTCTGATGATTATACGAATGAGCAGGATAATGAGAGCACTTCGGCCGGAGAGATCAAGGAATACTATACTGTCAATGAATCGGGAGATGCTTTTGTGGCTCCCGGAGAGATATTTATGCTTTCCGATTCTGTAAAGGAGCACAGATGGTATGAGAATATAGAGGGAATAGACGGCAATCTCGCGATAGAGAACAGCGGCTCCGAGGATACACTTAAAAAGGTTATCAATATCTTCTATGAGTCGATTACGGAAAAGTCTAATGAACTTAACGGGCTTTATGAGGCAGAGAACTGGGATGATTATGTTATCAAGGTACATGCTCTTAAGAGTTCCGCCAAACTGATAGGCGCGTCCGGATTCGCTGAGGATGCTCAGGCGCTTGAAAGCGCCGGAAAAGAAAAGGATATTGATTATATCAGGGAACATCATGCCGGATTCATGGAGGATTATCACAGGTTTTCAGAGATTCTCGCGGATGTGTGCAGACAGGATGATGATGAAACGGATGAAAAAGACAGACCCGTGGCTGACGAGTATCTGATGAAGAGTACTTACGAAGGACTTAAAGAGGCTGCAGTCAATATGGACTGTGATACGATAGAGACCATACTTAATGAGTTGAAGGGGTATGCAATACCCAAAGATGAAAGCGAAAGATTTGCTGCCATAAGGGAAAAGGCTGACAATTACGATTATGACGGGATTCTGTCGCTTTTAGAGGATAGTGATCGATAAGACCATTCGCTTATGGGCGGACAAAAATTATCGGTATTGTCAAAATTGTTGCATAATTTTATACAGATATGTAGATATTTTTTTGTAAATCGTGTATAACATAATACTAGGAGGAAATAGACGATGCCAAGGAGACGTATAGGGATAGCCATTGTGGCCATACAATACAGCGTTGTTGTCAAGGGGCTTGAGAAGAAGCTTCAGGACTTGGGCTACAGTGTATTGCCTATTGAGTCTAATCTTGATGATATTACTGTCAATTCAGAGGATATGGATTTGTACATCTTATATATCCCGGACAATATCATCGAAGATGAACTTAAACTTAATCATCTGGGTATGGCCAGCAGACTGCTCGATAAATGCGGCAAAAAGGTCATGGCTATAGGTGAGAAGAGATCGCATGTCGAACTTATGGACCTTATTCCTGAGATTGCACATTTTGGATGGCTTGAGAAGCCGGTGGATATGGACAATCTTGAGATGATCATGGAAAAGGCATTAAGTGAGCCTGAAGAAGAGGTTGCAGAAGATAATGGCAAGCTTAAGCGAGTATTGATCGTGGATGACGATCCGGCGTATGCCAAGATGGTCAGGGAATGGATCAAGTATAAGTACAAGGTGGATATTGTTACAGCCGGCATGCAGGCCATTACATTCCTGCTAAAGGTAAAAGAAGAAGAGAAGGTTGATTTGATTTTACTTGATTATGAGATGCCCGTAGTGGACGGCCCTCAGGTTTTGCAGATGCTTAGACAGGAACCGGCTACCAAGAATATTCCGGTTATCTTTCTTACGGGTAACAGTTCAAAGGAAGCGGTTAAGCGTGTTATGGAACTAAAGCCTGAAGGATATATGCTTAAGTCTTCCTCAAGACTTGAACTTATCAAATATTTGGACAGCAAGATCTGATCTAATAAGTATATATATTAAGCGACTGTCAGTCTGTGGATTGACAGTCGTTTTAATTTTGTAAGCGCATCTCAAAACGGTATTATATGATGTTACTTCTGTAAAAAATATGGTATTCTATTGATTGTAGTGTTTGTATAAAGGAGAGAGACAAAATGGATATTGCAAGGACACCACAGTACGAGCTTGTAGAGAAGCATCCTATAAAAGAACTTGATACCGTGGGTTATATTTTAAAACATAAAAAGACGGGGGCAAGAGTCGTACTCATGGAAAATGATGACGACAATAAGGTCTTCTATATAGGCTTTCGTACACCTCCCGCAGACAGCACGGGGGTGATGCATATATTGGAGCATTCGGTGCTGTGCGGATCAAAGAACTTCCCGGTAAAGGATCCGTTTTTGGAACTTGCCAAGGGCAGTCTCAATACATTCCTTAATGCCATGACTTATCCGGACAAGACTGTGTATCCCGTGGCAAGTTGCAATGACAAAGATTTCCAAAATCTTATGCATGTATATCTTGATGCAGTATTTTATCCACGCATTTTAGACAGTGACATGACATTTAAGCAGGAGGGGTGGCACTACGAACTTCCCGATAAAGACGGCGAACTGACGATAAATGGCGTAGTGTACAGTGAGATGAAGGGCGCATTCTCTAACCCTGATGATGTACTTGAGAGGGAACTTTTTAATTCCCTTTTCCCCGATACTCCTTATGGCAAGGAATCGGGCGGAGATCCCAAGGATATCCCTTCACTTACTTATGAGCATTATCTTGACACATACCGCAGATACTATCATCCGTGCAATTCATACATATATCTGTACGGGGATATGGACATGGCAGAAAAGCTTGAGTTCATTGATAAGGAGTATCTGTCGCATTTTGATGCACTTGAGATTGATTCAGTTATTCCGCTTCAGAAGCCTTTTACAAAAAGAGTGGAGACAGAGAAGGAATTCTCCGTGACTGCAGATGAGCCGGTTGAAGAGAACACCTATCACAGCTTAAGCTTTGCCATGAAGGATAATCTTGACAGAGAAGAGTACATAGCTTGGCAGGTGATAGATTATGCTCTGTGCAGTGCCCAGGGTGCGGTGCTTAAGCAGGCACTTTTGGATAAGGGCATAGGCAAAGACATATATTCGATATATGACGGCGGAGTGAGACAGCCATATTTTTCGATTATTGCCAAGTACAGCGATCCTGAAAAAAAGCAGGATTTCCTGGATGAAACGGAGAGAGTGTTACAGGAGATTATTAAATCAGGATTCAATAAAGATACATTAAGGGCCGGTCTTAACGGACTTGAATTCAAATACAGAGAAGCTGATTTCGGCAATTATCCTCCGGGACTAATGTATGGTCTCCAGGTGTTGGACAGTTGGCTGTATGATGACGGCAAGCCCTTTATACATATAGAGGCCGACGAGACTTTCAAAAAACTGCGTGATAAGATCGAGACCGGTTATTATGAAGAACTCATAAGAAAGGGCATGATAGAGAATCCTCACAGTTCTTATGTATGTGTTAAGCCCAAGGTGGGATTAAACGATGCCGAAGAAGAGGAACTTAGGAAATCTTTGGAAAACTACAAGGCATCATTATCAATGGCTGAGATAGATAAGCTCGTAGAGGATACGGCTGCCCTTACCGCATATCAGGAACAAGAGGACAGTGAAGAAGCACTTGCCACGATCCCTGTGCTTAAGATAAGCGATATACGTAAGGAGACCATGCCTGTCTATAATGAATTAAGAGAAGTGGACGGTATCAAGGTACTCTATCATCCGGTACCCACCAAGGGCATTGACTATGTAAGAGTTATGTTTGATGCTACCGATCTGTCAGAGGAACAGTACAGATATCTGTCACTTCTTAAGAGTGTGATAGGCGTGATGGATACGGAAAATTACGGATACGGAGAACTCTTTGACAGGATATTTATCGAAACGGGCGGTATCTCACCTTCGCTTGTTACATATGAGAATTCACGCGCAAGAGGTGATATACGTACATATTTTGATATGAAGGGCAAGTGCCTTGCGGGAGATCTTGGCAAAGTGTTCGATCTCCTTGCTGAGATCATCGTAAGGACCAAGTATGAGGATACTGACAGACTTCTTGAGATTATCAATGAAGTAAAGAGTCATAATCAGAGTTCGATGATAAGCTCCGGACATCTTGTTGCCATGCACAGGGCATTAAGCTATATCTCCAAGGCGGCTGTGGATAATGAGCTGCTGCAGGGAATGGAAGCATACAGACTTATCGAGAATATCGCTATGGATTATGCAGGCAAAAAAGATGAGGTTACTGCGATCCTTAAGGACTTAAGCGCTTCACTTTTCACTGCGGATCGTCTTATGTTTGATATAGCCTGCAGTGAAGAGGAATATAAGGAATTTAAAAAGTATGCTCCCGGATTTGCAGCGTCTCTTTTAAAAGGCGCACAAAAGACATCTTCAAGATTGGCTCCTGTACCGGTTAAGAAAAATGAGGGCTTTAAGTCTTCCTCGCAGGTTCAATATGTGTGCAGAGCCGGTAATTTTGCAGATAAGGGATACAAGTACACCGGTGCCTTACGAGTTCTTAAAGTGATGATGGGCTATGATTATCTGTGGAACAATATAAGGGTAAAGGGCGGTGCATACGGCTGCATGTCCGGTTTTTCCAAAAACGGAGACAGCTATTTCGTATCATACAGGGATCCCAATCTAAATAAGACAATTGAAATATATGAGGGTGTTCCGGGGTACCTTAGGAATTTTGAGGCGGATGAGCGTACGTTGACACAATATATAATAGGAGCCATAAGTGCACTTGATACACCGCTTACACCTCAGGGAAAAGCATTAAGATCGCTGGCTTCCTATATGACGAATCAGGATGAGAAGGATTATCAGAGAGAAAGAGATGAACTCCTTGCTACCACACAGGATACCATAAGAGGTATGGCAGATCTGTGTCAGGCAGTGCTTGATGATAAGGTACTGTGTGTAGTGGGTGCTGATTCCAAGATAGAGGATAATAAGCAACTGTTCGGGGAGATAGTGCCATTGTTTAAAGGATGACAGACAGACTTATCGTGGAGGATTCTATGAAAAAATATGATCGAAAAACTTTGTGTATACTGATAAGTATGATATCCGCATCCGTGCTCACGGCATGTGGGAGTTCATCGGCTGCGACTGAGCCGATGAGCGGCAACTTTGCGTCCAAGTCGGCAATGACTGATGCAGCAGCTTATTCTGAAGAAGCATACTATGATGATTCGGCTGAGATGGCCATGTATGACGGCAAAAGTGTTGAGAGTAGCAATGTCTCGACCACGGAGAACGCCTCGACCAGCAACAGAAAGCTTATCAGGAATGCAAGCCTGTCCGTAGAGACCAAAGAATTTGATGCATTGATCAATGATCTCGATGCAAAGATCAAGGAGATGGGCGGATATATCGAGAATATGAGCGGCAATTACGGCAGTAAGTATTCAAGTTACAGATCGGGCAAGAGTGCCAATATCACGGCAAGGATCCCGGCTGTCAAGCTTGACGATTTTATCGGACATGTCGGAACATCAGCCAATATTACGTCAAGATCCGAATCGGTAACAGATGTTACTCTTGATTATGTGGATATGGAGAGCCATAAGAAAATGCTCATTGAAGAGCAGAACAGGCTTCTTGAGTTCCTTGATCAGGCAGAGTCTATCGAGGATATCATTACGATCGAAGACAGACTGACCAATGTCAAATATCAGATCGACAGCATGGAGAGCCAGTTACGTACGTATGACAATAAGGTCGACTACAGTACCGTGGATATCTATGTGGAGGAGGTAATAGACTATACCGTTACGACTCCCGAGTCAGAGAAGACTCCCTTTGAACGTATGACCGAAGGATTTATGGAGAGTATAAGGAATATCGGCATAGGCCTAAGGGAATTCGGAATATGGCTTGTGATCCATCTGCCTTATATAGTACTTATACTGATAATGGCATTTATTGTGCTGTTGATCGTAAGGGCTGTTAATAAGCGTAATGTTAAGCGCAGAGAAGCATATAAGGAAGAAAAACTAAAAAAACAGGCGATGGATGTTCAAAACCGTGCGGATAACAAGACAGAATTCGGCGATTCGATCTATGTGGCCAAGCCTGATAACAATGCGGTTGATAAGACGGTGGAATAAGGAATATCAGTATGATGAATGACAATAACGGTAAAAAAGCGGGTTTTACGGGTATCATAGGGCGACCCAATGTGGGCAAGTCCACACTGATGAACTATATAATAGGTCAGAAGATTGCGATCACATCCGACAAACCTCAGACTACCCGTAACAGGATAAGGACGGTGTATACCGAGGATCGTGGACAGATAGTATTTACTGATACTCCCGGAATACATAAGGCCAAGAATAAATTGGGCGACTATATGGTAAGTGTGGCCAAAAAGGCCATAGTTGATGTGGATGCCGTTATGTGGATAGTGGAACCAACGACATATATAGGAGCGGGGGAACAGAGCATAAGTGAAGAGATATCCAAAGCCAAAGGTATTGCCAAGATCTTAGTGATCAACAAGATTGATACTTTGAAGAATAAGGCTCAGATACTCGAAGTCATAGAAGCATACAGAAAGACATGCGAGTTCGATGATATTATCCCCGTATCTGCCAAAACGGGAGAGGGTGTGAAAGAACTGATAGACACACTTTTTGACCATATGCCCACAGGCGAACCGTATTATGAAGAGGATGTGATAACGGATCAGCCACTGAGGCAGATCGTGGCAGAACTCATAAGAGAAAAGGCACTGTGGAGTCTTAAGGATGAGATACCCCACGGCGTGGCTGTAGTGATAGAAAGCTTTGAAGAAGGCCCCAAGCTGTGTAAAATAACAGCTACTATTGTATGCGAGAAGGACAGCCATAAGGCTATCATAATAGGCAAAAACGGCTCCATGCTTAAAAAGATAGGTTCACTTGCCAGACCTGATATCGAAGATATGCTGGAGTGCAAGGTGTATCTGGAACTCTGGGTCAAGGTGCGTAAGGATTGGAGAGAATCGGATCTTTTGATGAAGAATTTCGGATATGATAAAAAGGAGTTAAGCTGTGAGTAATACGGGATATACGGATAATTCGGACAAACTTAGAAGTGAACTTGAAAGAGCGGACTATACGGTAAGTGAGGGTAAGCTTTATCCGTTTGATACCTTAAGACTCGCATCGGAGGGTAAGCTTAAGACATGTTTCGGCAATAATGCCGGTTCCGATTATCTTATACTTGATCTTCCGGATGCGCCGAATCAGAGCGTGCCCAACCCCTTTTTTTCGCCGGAGGGAATGCATTTTAAGTTACGTCAGGATGAGGCAGTGGTAGTCGTGACCAGACTTCCTGATCCCTGCAAATACTGGTCGTTCATCGTATATGACATGTTCTCCAAACAGAAAGAGGGCAAGGATTATTCGAGGGAAAAAGGCTTTTTCGGTATAGGCGATGACACCACAGGTCTTTATCATACCATTTTTGCTTCGATCGGTTCGCCTGTAGATATGCTTAATGCGCGTCATAACGGAGACAGTGCATTTGCTACTGCTGCAGTCATAGTGATGTGTGCCAATAAGGATGTAAAAGAAAACGTCATTAAGTGCCTTGAGAGTTCCGGATATCCCGAGAGTATGGTCAATGTCATGGAGATACCTTCGGGTGTATATGATATGGGCCTTGGCAAGAGTAAGGATACATTCAGCCTGTTTGGACGTATCTCACAGCCTGAGGACAGGGCGGCTTACGATAAATACATTGATGAGCTTACCCGTAATTCCTTCGTGTTCAGAGTTACACCCAATAAAGAAATAGCACAGAATTCTTTTGATGTCATGGAACTTAAGACGCGCGGAAGCGGTATGCATGAGGCCGGACAGGTTGATAACTGCGCGCAGAATCTTGATAAGATACGTAAAAACATAATAGATAAGTATTCGGATGAATATGATTATGAGGAACTGACGACGGAGATCGGTATCATCGACGGCCTTACCGCCTATACCAATGATGTCAATGCCAATGGAGATGTACATGATGCAGCTTATCTTATCAGTCCGAATTTCACCTTAAAAAGTGATGATGATTTTGTGGTCGTATATGGCGTCAATCATAAGACGACTAAAAAAGCACACTATTTTAATGCGGTCCTGCATGCAAAGCCGATGCTAAACGGAGTATGTACCGTCTTTGACTCTATGCTTAAAGGAAGTGCGGATGAATTCCTGCCTGAAAAGATAAGCAGCGCTGATCAGTTCTATGCATACAGAATGGCAAGAACAAAGCTTGATGAGCATACGGCGATCATCCCGTATTCGACAGGTAATGAACAGGGCAAGTTCTATGGCGTGGACAATGATAATCCTTCATTTATACTCTTCAGGATATACCTTGATGAGACGGGGGTAGGAGCGTCATATTATGAGCTTGTCAATGACAGGGTGATAGTATTTCATAAGAAGTAAAAATGCAATATCTCATAAAGAAATGAAATCAAAAAAACAGTAGACAGTTCGCAAAAAAGTGATATAATATCGTTAAATACTTATTGGGGACTGACATAATGATTGGGGATCATTTTTTTGATGTGTAAAAGGGTGTGATGACTTTTGTTGTCGCATCCTTTTTATGAGTAAAAATATATTTTAAGGAGACGGATGACACGATGAATAAGATTTTGGCTTTTTTTCCACTGAATAAGGGGATACAGAAGGGCGCTGGCAAGAAGCTTTTGTTTGGACTTCTTAAGTACTTTGCGCTTTGGGCCGGCAGTGCTATAGTAATGAGGCTTTTGGGACGGATTCCGCTTGTCGGCAATCTTATCTATCATCTTGGCAGGATACTTGACATATACTGCCCGATTGGTATGATCACGGCCATCATTCAACTTCTTGCCGTAGCTGATGATACTGAGATTGAGTATATCGGGGCAGGTAAGATCAAGGAACTTTTGGTCAATAAGAAGGTGCTTATCGGTGTAGCGATCGCAGCGGTTGCACTATGCATAATACC
>JAEEGL015537896.1_pt1 | contig 12940 bp, 10 predicted proteins | sample 9134231 | NCBI WGS metagenome assembly JAEEGL01 (sample SAMN16246548, study PRJNA631951) | gut metagenome | biome: gut microbiome; feature: rumen; material: fiber-attached | host: Bos | place: Iran: Karaj | collected 2018-10 | reverse complement strand
TATGCTGAGGATAAAACATCAGCTGGAAAGCCGGGCTTCTTCTCAAATGTTCATGATAATGCAAAGGCTACATATACATATAAGGGCGAAAGGTATACAGAATATCTCCCACTGCCGGTTGTTCAAGTTCATTTCAATAATGTTTGGGAAATTTATAAGACTGATGAAAATGATAATAAGCTTGGAGAAGCAGAATTCAAGTTGCAGAATGACAATGATGCTACTAAGGAGTTCTATGGCACAAGTAAATTTGATCAGGAAGGACTTGTAGCCTGGGAAACTAGTGAGGTCGGTCCAATAACGGCAGGAACATATACTCTCACTGAGGAGCAAGCTCCACTTGGATATGCAAAGAGCATGGAACACTGGACAATTCAGTTGGATGCTGATAACAAGCCAACAGTAACAGCGTATCCGGTCGACAAGGATGAGTATGAGTACAAACCTGTTACATACAGAGATGGAAAGACAGTTGTCTACAAGTACTACTTTAAGAACTTACCAGTTTATAGTTTACCAGAAACAGGTGGAAACGGAATTTACAGAACAACATTATACGGAATTGTATTAATGCTCACTTCAGTATTCCTTTTCTATAGAAACAAGAAGAAACAAAAAGTTTGTATCAAGTAGGGGGGTTCATCAAATTAAAGGAGGTAAACCTATGAGGAACATTAGAAAACTTTTAGTTTTAATTATGTCGTTGATAATGGTTATGGGAATGACCATTACCGCATCGGCAACAGAACCAACATCATCAGCAGGAGCAAAAATTGAAGTAAAGGGTGCTGACGATGCAAATCTTTACTATGCGCAGGTAATTAAGGCTGATCCTACAAAGGAAACAGGTTGGGCATTTACAGATCCACAGTATGCAACTTTATTTGCAGCTTTTGGTACTGACGAGCAGTCAATGATTCAGGGTTGGATTGATGCATCTGATGCTAATGGTGGCAACGAGCAGGCAAGATTAGAAAAGCTTGGTTCAGTAGATGCAAGTCAAGTGTTTGAACCTAATCCAATGTCAGTATCTGCACCTGGTTTATATGTAATCAAGGGCGCAGATAAACAAACTGCAACGGTTAAACATACTTATAGCACAATGTTGGCATTCGTTAGCTATAAAGATATCGAAGAAGGAAAAACAATAGTTGTTAATGTAAAAAGCGCACCTGATACACCAAATAAGGAATTAGTTGATGCAGAAGCTGATAACTATGTAGAAAAAGGTGCGGAGATTCCTTATAAGGTTACTGTAACTGTACCTTATAAGCCATCTCATGGTTCAGCAGCTCTTGTAATCAAGGATGAGATTTCAGGTGGATATTTCAAATTAAATGATGAGAGTAAGGTAGATGTAACTGTACAGCTTGCAAACGAAAATACACCTCGTTCAATGGTAGTTACTCCTATAGATGAATCACATATTGAGATTGATCTTGCAGAATTGATTACTGATAACAATGCAAATGCTAACGTAGAAGTAGTAGTATCTTACGTAGCAATCTGCGATGGCACACAGAACGTAGTAAACAACAAGGCTACAATCAACAATAATGAAAATCCATCATCAGTAAATTCTTACACAGGAAGATTACAGATTACCAAGCTGGATGCTAATACTGAAGAATTACTTGAGGGCGCACAATTTATAATTGTTAATGGAAGTAATTATGCAATTTTAAAGAAGGTTAATGACGAATACGTACTTGATGGTTGGACAACAGTAGAAGATGAAGCAACACTGCTCACAACAGATGGAACTGGAACAGCAACAGCATTTGGATTTGATAAGGATATTATTTATTCATTCCGTGAGAAGAAAGCTCCAGATGAGTATTCACTTAATAAGAATGATGCATCAGTTCAATGGAGTGGTGAGGATGAGGATTTAATTGGACAGGCAGTAATGACTGATACTAAATTATCAGAGCTTCCTTATACAGGTGGTAAGGGTACAGCAGCTTTCACAGGTTTTGGTGTACTTTTAATGAGCGTAGCAGCAGGTTTGTACTACGCAAACAAGAAGAATAAAACAACTAAGTAATTAAGTAAACAATAGGATGCGTTTCCCCGCCGTTGTAGGTTCGCGGCGGGGGAGTGACATCCAATACATTATCAGGAAGAGGATATTGATGCAGTATCTTGTTCCAGGTGATGTAAATCGGAGGATAGTAATAATGTTGAAAGGCCTAGTGGCTTGGAAGGGAGTCGCCAGTGATTAAAGTTAGTTTGAGAAGAAAAGGTCTAATAGGAATATGCATGGCATTAGCCTTATGTATCCTGGGCGTTGGAGCTCATAGTCTTAGAGCTGCAACAAGGGTAGAAACTGACAAAACTGTTACAATCACAGCTTTGGTAGATTTGAATGACGGATCTAAATTCGCATCAGACTACAATGGCAAAGTTGAGATTGAACTGTATAAGGTGGCATCTCTTGATGAATCAGGAAATCCTAAACTGACTTCTAATTTTGCAAATTCAGGCATAGATTTAACTGTTCTTCAGAATAAGCCGACAGTTGATGATGTAAAAACAGCAATTGTTGATAAGGCTATTCCAGTTTCTGAATCACTTGAAGCTGATAAGGTAATAACATTAGACAGAGAACAGCAGCAGACAAGTGCCAGTGTTTCAATTGAAGCTGGAGCAGGAATTTACCTTTACATTCCACAGCCTGCTGAGGATGACAGATATAAATATGAATTTACTCCATATGTAATCTATGCACCAGGTAGTGAGTACATCGCTTCAGGTCAGGGCTCAGATGAATGGAATTATGATGTAAGCTTCAGGCTTAAGTCTAGCGAAGAGAGAAGATATGGAACACTTGTAATTAGAAAGGTTTTGGATAATTACAATATAGACCTTGGCACTGCTTCATTTGTATACAAGATAAAGGCTAAGCTTGCTGAAGGTACAGTAGTTTTTGATGATGTAAGAACATTGGATTTTAAGAGGCCTGAAACTCAGGAATTAAGAATAGAGCTTCCTTCAACAGCAATAGTAACAATTACAGAGGCAAATACAGGTGCAAGCTACAAGGTAGTTGGAGTTGCTACAGAATCAGATATAGAGATTACAGGAGAGACTACAACAACAGTTGAATTCGAAAACGAATATGACGACACCAAGTTGATTTCAGGCGATATAAGTGCTGTGAATACATTCGAGAAAATAGATGGTGAATATGTAGGTCATAGAACAGATAGTGATGAGAGAGCGAGGTAACTAATTATGAAAACAAAATGGTTATATTTAGTTGCTGCAGTAGCATTGGTAATAAGTATATCTGCAGTTAAGCCTGCTTTAGCATACTTCACAGCAACAAAAACTGTAGATGGAACAACCAAAGCGTTGGAGATTAAAGATAGTCCACCACATTTGGATGAAGAAATCGATGGAATGATTAAGAAAATCGTAATTACGAATAATGGTGATTCTGACATTTTCGTTAGAGCAAGAGCCATCGCACCTGATAACTGGACTGTAAAGTTCACTGCAACAGATGGATGGATTCAGGAAGGTGATTATTATTACTACACAAAGCCAATTGCTCCATCGGAACCTACAGCTACACAGTTAACCCTGGAAATCCTTCCAAAGCAGGTAGAAGAGGAATATGACGTTCCAGACAGCTTTAACGTAGTAATTGTTCAGGAAGCAACAAAGGTATATTACGATGAAGCGGGCAACCCTATCCCAGATGATTGGGCAAATGCCATTACTAACAGTATTAATGTTGGAAGATAGGAGGGGATGATATGAAAAAATTTTATAAGAACCCTCTGGTGCTTTTGGCATTGGGATTATTGGTAATTGGAGCCAGTACAGTAGGAGCTACACGAGCTGCAATGATCTCCCAGGATGAGGCTGACAGAGTGAATTTTACAACAGCTACCTTCTCTGTTGATATCTTGGGAGATGTTGCTGATAATCAGATTCAATTCCCAGAGATTAATGAAGAAGAGCCAATTAAAATTGGAAAGCTTTACAATGAAAATATATCAGTAAAAAATGATTCTGGTGGAAACTATAACGAATATATTCGAGTAGTTTTAAGAAAGAGCTGGAAAAATGAGATAGACGGTGGTGGCTATAGAAAGAATCTTTCTCTTACACCTGCTCTTATCGAGGTAAAGGTTGCACCAGGTTGGTACATCAATAAAGATGAATCAACAGATGAGACTACAGTGTACTACAGACTTACACCAGTAGCTCAGAATGAAGAAGTTCCTTTTATTACAGGCATCAAGGTTAATGATAAAGTCATCAGGGAAGTTCAGCATGGTGATTCATCTACTATTATTTACAATGAATATTCTTATGACGGAGCCTGCATAGATATTTCAGTACAAGCAGATGCAGTTCAGACAAACAGCGGCAGAGATGCAATAAGCGCTGCATGGGGAATTAAAGATTCATTTACAGGTATAGATACATCAGGAAACGAAACAACAGTAAACTTTGTTATTGAAGATGAATAAAAAAGGGGGCAAGCGATGAAAAAGAGAATACTTAATATAGTCCTTGCTCTGGCGCTGACAGTAGTAGGACTGGCAGGACAAAATCTTATAGCAGAGGCGAAGACACATACAACCAGCTGGCCAGTTACATATGATGGAAGTAAGGTTACATCTAAGTTTTCTGAGAATGTTACAAATGACACTTTGTCAGCTGTAATGCCTGGTGACACCGTAATATATGAAGTAAATTACAGTACATCAGTTGATGCTGACTTTTATCTTAATGCAGATATTATAAATTCTCTTGAGGAGAAGGCAGCAGATAAAACTGATTCTTCAGAGGCAAAAGAAGGTGCTTATACTTACATCATTAAGAACGGAGATCAGGTTGTTTGTGATAGTGAGTTGTTCGGTGTGTCTGACGAAGAGGATCTTATAAAAGGTCTTAAGATGGTTGATGGCGAGGACAAGTACTTTGAGCTTGGCCGTCTTGCCGCAGGAAAAACTGGTAAAGTTACTATTTCAATTACTCTTGATGGTAACTCACAGGACAACTCATACATGTATAAACTAGCTACTCTTGATATCAAGATTGGTGCTCAGGCTGCTCCAAAAAACATAATTGAGCACAAACCTGGTACTACAAAGAATGTTGTTTATACAGTGCCTGGTGGATTGGATATTGTTTCAATAACAGATCCAGATACACCGCTAGCAGTTGTTAGAAATAACCCACAGACAGGTGATTTAGTTGCTCCTATCTTGGTATGCACAGCTGGATTAGTTTTGGGATTTCTTATAATTGCAATTTATTTTTCTATAGTTTTCAAGCAAAGAAGCAGGAGGTAATCTGAAATGAAAAGGATTAATAAATTTACAAGCCTGCTTTTAGCAACGCTTATAGTGATATCTGGTGTGATGTCTTTATCTACAGTTTCACATGCAGAATATCTTTATACCGTCAGAGTTTATTTAGGTGGTATGGGTGAAGAGGGTGCATCTTTCAGATCTGCAAGTGGAAGTTATATAGACACAAAGGTTGAGTCAGGTAAGCCATTTACCTTTAATCCTCAGGATGAAGTTATTATTTCTTCTACAGATGCCAGATATAAAGTTATAGGTGCAAGAAGAAGTGGTGATAATAAGTGTGAAAGCACTATAAGTATTCCAGCGGTTACACAGGATGAATCATACGTCATTGCATATGGTGTTTATAAGACTATTCCATATACAGCAGTGTTTGTGGATGAGAAGGGGAATACCATATTGGACAAGGATGGAAATCCTATTGCAGATGAAACATATTATGGTATAGACAATACTAAGTTTTATGTACCATATAAGGAAATTGAAGGATATTATCCACTTAATGGAGAAAAATATAAGGCTGTAACTCTTTCAGGATTGGGTGAGGTTGTTAAGTTCGTATATACGAATCGTCCTACTGATACAATTACATACACACAGGGGGCAGATTCTATATCTTATTCAACGGTTATTGGGGATCCAACAACAACATACCAGACAATTCCTGGAATGCCTGCAGAAGAAGCTGGTGTAACAGATAACAGAGTTCCTGCAGCAGGCGGTGAAGGCGGTGCAGCAGGTGGCGAGGCAGCTGGAGAAGCAGGAGAAGCAGGAGGAGAGGCTGATACCACTCAGATTGGAGAGGCTGAGGTTCCTTTAGGTGGTGGAGAAGAAACTCCTACAAATATTCCAGAACCTGAGAATCCAAAGGGAAAGGATGAAAATGCATTATTTACAATGTACATCCGTTATCTTATTATCATTGCAGTGATTGGTTTATTAATCGCTTTCATTACTATTATTGGCACTATCAAAGTTAATTACGATAAAAACCACAAAAACTAACAACTAAAGAGAATTAGGGGCGACTTAATAGTCGTCCCTTTTAAAGTGTGGTAAAATTTAATTATGGAAAAATTATTTAAAATACTGGGGAATTGTATAGTCATTTTAGTGATAGTTGCATGTCTTCCACTTGTCATTCCACGGGCAATGGGAATGCAGGAATACAATGTCATTACAGGCTCAATGACTCCTGAAATCCCAATTGGCTCAATTGTCTACGTCAAGCAGGTTGATTTTCAGGATCTTTCAGTAGGTGATGTTATTGCTTTTGATGTGGGAGCAACTATAGTCACTCATAGAATCACTGATATTGACACTGACAGGAGAATGTTCACAACAAAAGGTGATGCAAACCCAACTAATGATTTTATGCCTGTGTCCTACGCAAAAGTCAGAGGAAAGGTAGTTGCACACTATCCTTTCGTGGGAAATCTGGCGGCATTAATATCAGAAACTACAGGAAAGATTGCGGCCTTTATTATTCTTGTCGTCGGAGTGCTTCTTTCTAATATTGGTGAAAAGAAAAAGAAGTCCGATGAAATTATTCTGGAGGAGAGAAGTTCATCTGATAAAACCCAAAAAGGTGTTAATCCTACGATAATCCTAATTACAGGTCTTGTAATAGTGTTTGGTTCCATAGGGGGATTTATATACATTTATATGGGATATCAAAAGTCCAATAACTTATATGACTCACTGGAACAGACCTATGTTACAAAGACAGATAATCAAGTACAACAAGTCCCATGGCAGGAAATGATTGATGTGGATATTTCCGCCTTGCAGAGCATCAATCCCGATGTAGCAGGCTGGATATATTTAGAGGGGACAGATATTAGTTATCCTATAATGTATTCAGGGGATGATGAAAGATATCTTCGCACTACTATAGATAAGCAGTATGCCACTGCAGGAAGTATTTTCCTGGAGGGATACAACCTAAAGGATTTTAGTGATAGCCATAACATTATCTACGGACATAATATGCGAAATCTTTCCATGTTTGGAAAATTAAGATATTACAAATCGGATGAGATTTTCTATGATGAGCATAGGTACTTTCAGATTATTACACCATCTGGAAAAATGAGATTTGAAATCTTTTCATATTTTGACACGGAGCCAGCCTCATGGGTTTACACAGTTCCTTATTATGACAATCCAGAGTTTCAGGATTATATTAATAATCTAAATAAGCACTCATATAGAAAGCCTTCTGTCTCAAGTGAAGTCAGTTCGTCAGATAAAATAGTAACTCTTTCTACATGTTCTGCTCAGGAAATGAGATTTACAGTTCATGGCTATTTAGTTGATAAAGTCGAGAATTAATCCACAAATAAATAGTTATATTGCATGGCATAAAAAGTAATTATCTGGCAAGATGTAATGTTAAGAGACCCAATATTCCCTCCGATATATCGAGTAACAAAAATGAAGTTAAAGTGTTGCGTGATATTTTTGGAGGGATTATGGCAAAGAAAGTTGTAGGATTATTAAAGGGAGCTGCTATCACAGGAGTTGCAATTGGCGGAGCATCAGCTCTAACAGGCGCTGATTTAGTATTTGCACAGGAAATTCAGGAGGAAGTGAATGCTGAAACAGAGCTTGTTACAGAACAGAGTATTGAAGAGACATACGTGCAGGAGCAGCAGGATGAATATGACCTATATTCATATGAGACAGTAGAAAGCGCAGAGGAGGCAGTAGCTGAGGCCGAGGAGGAAATTACTGCAACAGAAGAATTGAAGGCTGAGGCTGAAATAGAGAAGGATACTATTGTAGAGAATCTTGTGAGTGCTCAGACAGAACAGAATACAGTAGCCAACGAGCTTTTAGAGGCTCAAAATCAAAAGGCTGCTGTTGAGCAGGATATGGTTGAGAGAGAGCAGGCATATCACGAAGCAGGTTATGATCAAGAGGGACTTGATGAGCAGCAGGCTGTGGTAGATGAAAAGGCTGAAGAGGAAGCTGCAGTAAGAGAAACTCTTAGCGAGCAGGGCAAGAATCTTACATTAGATAATTACTATAAGAACGAAGGTCGTCAGCTTGCTAAAGAAATGATTTTATACAAGCTGATTCTCACTGGAGAAGTTAGTGCAGAGGATGCTGATAAAGTATTTTTTGGAGAGAACTTCAATCATGATTACGAAGACAAGCATTATTGCGTTAAGTACGTAAAAATTATTGATGATGAACCAGTATATCTGGAGCGATATTTTGATTATGTAACCTGTGATGAAGAAGGTAATTCAATGTTTCAGGGGCTTGTTGAAAATGAGAATGATTCTTCATTAGCTGCGGGTATCAACGTAGTGGAAAAGACTCCTACATATAAAGTATGGACAGAGGACCCACATAAGGTATCTACATACGAAAAAAACGTGTCAGGAAAAATTAAGAATCAGTCAGTGTTTGGTTATACTTTCCATGCAGCACAGCGCGATGAAAAGGCTGGTTTTTATGCGGAAGAAGGTCAGCAGAAGAAGGGCGTTGACTGGTATACACAGAAGCAGTATCAGCAGGATGCCAATAATCGAAATGAGTATAAAGAGTTTGTAGAAACAGTCACAAACACTTTATCAAATCTTGATAGCAAGATAGCAGAGCTTACCACTACACTTTCTAATGTGACAAATAGAATTAATACTCTTCGTGAAGACCTGGAAGATATTCAGGTTGAAATCCAAGGATATGACAATAAAGTTGACTACTTAAAGGATAAGGTGGATGCTCTTAATGGCAGAATTCAAGATATTATTGCTGCGCAGCAGACACAGAACGATGTGGAGCCTGAGATTGTTGTAACACCACAGATAGAAGAGTCACTACAGGTTGTAGAAGCGCCACAGGCTGTAGAGACACAACAGGTAGTTGAAATATCACAGGCTTCAGTTCAGAGAACAGTTTCAGTAGCTGCTTCTAGAACTATTGAAGAGAGTCAGGTGCCAGCTACAGTTACTCAGGTAGAGGAGCAGGTAGCTCAGCCAGCAGTGGAAGCTTCAGCAAGACAGGTAGTGATTCAGCCTATACAGGAGATTCAGGTACCTCTAGCAGTAGTGGATATAGAGGCTGAGGATGATATGCCTCAGACAGTTACAATTCAGGAACAGGAAATAGCAAAAGCTGCAGAGGTTGCAAAGAGTTTAGTTAATTGGAACGGAAGTACACTTCCATTACTTGGCACTATTGCGGGATTTGTAGGACTTACAAAAATTAAGAGAGATGATAGCGAAGCTAAGTAGATAAAATAATATGACCAGCCCGAATTTTGTGAAGGGCTGGTCTTTTTTTAGGAAATCTTTTCTAATATTGAATCCTTGAAGTATAAAGAACTTTGTTCGACCTGATTCTTAAGTATATCAAGCTTTGTATCAAGTGCCTTCTGCTTATAGCAATTTGCAAGCATGGTGTAGGATTCGCTGATATCTGTGCCTGTACCTACAGCAAATTCAAGGACTGTGATAACGTCATCTGTTCTTCCTGCTTCCATAAGAGCTTCTGCATATTTGTTGAGAAGTACGGTGACTCTGTCGTAATCATCACCAATTTTACTCATTGTCTCAAAATTTGGAACTCCATAGGTAAGCTTCAGGTCGGTATTTGTAACTCTTGTAAGGTTTAAAAGCTTATGAGTAGATAACTCTTTCAATTCGTTTTCTATCTGGATAACTTCCTTGTCATCACTAAAATTTAATGGAAATTTCTCTATTGGAATGGTAATATATCTTAGATTAGATATATCTTTTGCAGGGGTTATATTTGCCTGACGTTCTTTTTCCCAGAACTCAGACTCCTCCTGCTCACGCTTTGCATTTAACTTGTGCAGACGGATAGATAAAAGAACTAAAAATAACAGGATAAAAGGTAAAAGAGGAAAGCCCATAGTGGTCACTCCTTTTCATATAGAAGTTAACGAGGTACATTTTATGAAACGTAGTAAAAAACATCAGATAATAGCCAGTGTAGTGTTAGTGGTTGTAGTGCTTAGCATGCTCATCACCACAATTGCAGCTGCATTTATAATTTAATTCTAATTTTTGTAAAATATAAAGTCAATTACGAGGCGTTATTGTTATGAAAAAAAAGTTAATATCATTACTACTGGCATCTTCAATTATTGCGGCTTCACCTGTCACAGCATACGCTGATGAGGTGTCCGACGAGGAGCTCGCCAATGAAGAGGCAGAATCTATTGAAGAAGAGGTAGTCACAGACAACAGAACTATTCCAAATGGAATCAGTATAGGTGGAACAGATGTATCTGGTAAGACTGTTACGGAGGCAGAGGATGTAGTTAATAGTTACTTCGCAGATTATGACAGCAAAGTCTTTACACTTTCAGCTAACGGACAGACTTTCACAGCCACAGGAAAGGATCTTTGTATAGGCGCAAAGAATCCAGAGGTAGTTGAAAAGGCAGCTTCTTACGGTTCAACAGGAAATTTTGCCGAGAGATTCAAAGCCAGCAAGGATTTGGAGGATGGCAGAGGTAAGGATTTTCCTTTATCTTTAGGAGCAGACGAAAAAGGTATAGAGTTCTATTTAAATGGAGCATCATCTCAGGTAAATGATGAGGCCAGTGATGACTACCTTACTCGCGAAAACGGCCAGTTTGTTTTCCATGAAGGAAAGGCTGGTGTAGTAGTTCAGATTCCTGAGTCAGCAGTTTTATTGGAGAATTTCATAGAGAATGACTGGGATGGAAACGATACTACAGTAGAGCTGGTTACTGAGGTTAAAGAGCCAAGAGGAAGCAAGGAAGAGCTTGCTGAGATTAAGGATTTACTTGGTTCATTCACTACTGATTATAGTTCTTCTTCAAAAGCTCGAAAGAATAACGTAGCTAATGGTGTTGGTTTTATCAATGGAACAATTCTTTATCCAGGAGATGAGTTCTCAGTACTTAACTGCATCACACCTTTCACAGCAGAAAATGGATATATGCTTGCGGGCTCATACGAGAACGGCACTACAGTAGAGACATACGGTGGCGGTATTTGCCAGGTTTCTACTACTCTTTATGGAGCAGTACGTGAGGCTGAGCTTGGTGTTGTTACAAGAAGCTCACATTCAATGATTGTTACATATGTTAAGCCATCACAGGATGCAGCAATTTCTGAATCAGGTGGAAAAGATTTCCAGATTAAGAATAATAAAAGCTATCCTATATATATAGAAGGTTATTGTGATGGAAACAACGCTTATTTCAACATCTATGGCAAGGAAGAGGATGACCCAGGTCATTCAGTTGCCTATGAGACAGAAATCACAGGCGTAAATGTTCAGAACACTACATGGGTAGGTGACCCAAACGTGCCACTTGGTAAGATGACTACTACAGTGGGCGGTCACACAGGTTACACAGCCCGCCTTTGGAAAATAGTTTATGAGAACGGTACTGAGGTTAGTCGTGATGTTTATAACAACAGTAAATATAATCCATCTAACCGAACAGTTACTGTAGGTATTGCATCAGAAGATCCAAACCTTTCATATGCAATGCTTCAGGCTATAGCTACACAGGACGTTAATATAATTGCAAACGCCATAGCGACTTACGCCCCAGGCGTTGCAAATTCTACACCATTTATTATTACACCAAAGTATCAGGTTACAAATGCCGCTCCAGCTAACGAAACAGCACCAGCGGCCGATACTACAAATGCAGCACCAGATGCTACTACAGATCCAGCTGCAGTACCTGCAAACTAACACAAATTTAGGACTTACTTATGGAAATTGGAAAGTTACCAGAGAGTGTTTTAAAACGCTCTGTTATTAAACAATTACATGTAAAGAGACCAGAGGTAGGAAATGGTCCTTCCATCGGTGAAGACTGCTCTACAGTCCAACTTGGGCCAGATGAGGAAATGGTTTTATCTACAGATCCAATCACGGGCACAGCTTCTGATATAGGAGAGCTGGCAGTGACAATTTCTGTTAACGATTTGGCATCAGCTGGTGCGGAGCCTATCGGAATCCTGCTTACAGTTCTTCTTACACAACGCATGAGAGAGGCAAAGCTTAAGCATATAATGGAACAGGTTGACGCAGCATGTAAGCGTTACAATGTTCAGGTTATTGGCGGCCATACAGAGGTTACAGAGGCAGTCAATCAGCCACTGATATCTGTTACAGCCGTTGGCAAAGTAAAGAAAGGTCAGATGGTTTCTACAGGCGGTGCAAAGCCGGGTATGGATATCGTACTTACGAAATGGATTGGTCTTGAGGGCACATCTATCATTGCAAAGGATCATGAGGAAGAGCTTCTCACACGTTTACCACAGTCTCTTATTGATACAGCAAAGGGATTTGACCAGTATCTTAGCGTTCTTCCAGAAAGCAGAATAGCTGTGGAACATGGCGTGGCTGCCATGCATGATGTCACTGAGGGTGGTATTTTTGGAGCCCTTTGGGAAATGGGAGAGGCCTCAGGTGTAGGTCTTGATATTGATTTGAAAGCTATTCCTGTAAAACAGGAGACTATAGAAGTATGTGAGTTCTTTGGAATTAATCCTTACGAGCTCATTTCATCAGGAGCAATGCTTATTGCAACTAATGATGGAAATGGATTGGTTAGAAAATTAGCGGACGCGGGGGTA
>JAEEGL015532132.1_pt1 | contig 12940 bp, 11 predicted proteins | sample 9134231 | NCBI WGS metagenome assembly JAEEGL01 (sample SAMN16246548, study PRJNA631951) | gut metagenome | biome: gut microbiome; feature: rumen; material: fiber-attached | host: Bos | place: Iran: Karaj | collected 2018-10 | reverse complement strand
CTCCGATGGGGTTGAAGTAGCGGAGGAGTATGCCGTGCAGTTTGCCTTCGCTGGCGCGGACGCTGTCCTGGAGGATGTCCTCGCACATCTGCTTGGTGTTGCCGTAGGGGGATGTGGCGGGCTTGCGGGGGCTCTGCTCGGTGACGGGCACCACGTCGGGCTCGCCATAGACCGTTGCGGAAGATGAGAAGAGCACATTGGAGCAACCGTGCGCCTGGGCGGCCTCAAGCACGTTCATGAACGACTCGAGATTGTTCTTGTAGTACATAAGCGGCTTAGCTACGGATTCACCCACGGCCTTGAAGGCGGCGAAGTGGATGACCGCGTCTATCTTGTTCTCGGCAAAGAGTTTATCGGCGGCTGCGGCATCGCAGAAATCCATCTTCACGAGGGGGAGTTTTTCCCCGAGTATTTCGCAGACGCCCTTGTAGTTGGTTTCGTCGCAGTTGCTGAAATTATCGGCTATGAGCACATCGTACCCTGCCTGCTTGAGTTCCACGGTTACGTGGCTTCCGATGAATCCGGCCCCGCCGGATACCAAAACAGTCTTTTTCATATTGATTCGATTGTTTTACAAATGTAGTAAAAATACCTCACAACTAGACTGCCCCTTCTTGACCTTCTCCAGTTTGCAAATCTGACCTTCCCCAGTTTTGCCTTTTTTCGGGGAAGGTCACCAAATAATAATTATATTTGTACAATGATGGTGAATCCGTCCGAGTTGCCAAAGGGGCGCCTGCTGCTTCATTCCTGCTGCGCGCCATGCTCCGGGGCCATTGTAGAGGCCCTGGCGGAGGCGTACCGCGGGGCAGGCCGTAATCCTGCGGAGGAAATGGCCATTTTCTGGAGCAATTCCAATATCTGCGACAAAGATGAATACGAGAAGCGCAAGGCGGAGATCCTGCGCTACGCCGCGATATTCAGGATAGATGTGATAGACGATGATTACGACCACGCGGAGTGGCTTCGTGAAGTTGCGGCCGGACGCGAAGATGCCCCCGAGCGCGGCCCGAGATGCCTTGAGTGTTTTGCTTTCCGTCTCGCCAGAGCTGCACGCTATGCTTCGGAGCACGGATTCAGCACACTCACGACAAGCCTGGCATCGTCGCGTTGGAAGAGTCTGGAGCAGGTGGATGAAGCCGGCCAACGTGCCTGCGCCCATGTCCGGGGCGTGCAGTGGTGGGGGCGCAACTGGCGGAAGGGCGGCCTGCAGCCCCGCCGGAACGAAATAATCAAAGAGCAGAGCTTCTACAACCAGACCTTCTGCGGCTGCGAGTTCTCCAAAGGCCTTACTTCACAGAATTGATATCCACGTATCCGTTGAGGATGGCATAAACCGTGAGGCCGGCGACAGTCTTGATGCCGGTTTTGCGGGTGATGTTCTTTCGGTGGGTGATGACGGTGTTGATGCTGATGTTGTGGCGGTCGGCAATCTCCTTGTTCAGGAGCCCCTGCGCCACACTGACCAGAATCTCTATCTCGCGGTCGGAAAGATCGTCTCGTTCACCGGATGAAGTTTCACAAACCTTCTCTGCCCTCGGGTGGCCGAGGGGATTCTCTATCAGCCGCACCATCGGCACCAGGATGTTGTCTTCGATTGCGGTGTGGGAGTCAAGGTCACTCTGCAGAGCGAAGATATAGTTGAGAAGGCGCACCCGTAGGCGGTCGTCGCAAGAGGTGGGCAGACTCTTGAGAATCAAGTTCTTGAGATCGGAAAGTTTCTCCTCGATATTGGAGTGGTTTTCCTCGAATTTATCTATGGAATAAGAAGGGTCGCGCTTGCCGAGCAGCAGCCTTTGCACATAGGGGATTACCTCTCCTTCCTCGTATGCGAAATGCTTCTCCAGCTCAGCCTTGTACTCCGCGAAGAACTGCCAGATGACCTTCTTCTGCGTGTCCGAGCATGGCTTGATGAGGTCTTCGATGGTAGATGCCAGCAGCACCAGCGCGTTGCTCATGTAGTAGTCGTGGCTCTGGTGCAGGTAGCGGAGGATGTCGTCGATGTGCCCGTCGCGAAGTATCTCCTCTGAAGGTTCGTATTCCTTCCGCGTGTAAACATTGCAAATGAGGATGAACGTTTCGGTATCCAGATGGTTCTTTTCACAGATGTCTCGCACCGTCTTCTCTCCGAATCCACCCTCGATCCCAAAGCGCGTGAGCACAGCCAGCAGGTGGTAATTGACCTCTACGAGGTCTGCCATCTTCATGTTTGCGTGGAGTTGTTTCATTTGTACAAAGATAGCAAATAATCCCTATATTTGCCTGTATGACCGACGGCCTATTTAAAGGAAGTTGGACAAGTATGAAATGCTTCGACTTAGGAGGATCATAGTCATTCTTTTTTTGTTTCTGCCCTTTTTCTGTAGAGCTGAGAAGGTGCATCTTGCAACGGATCGTGATGTTTATGTGGCCGGGGATGTGATTCTGTGTTCTGTTTGGTGCAGTGATGACGGGGAGGTGTCCGATGTTTCGTCCATCTCTTATATTGAATTGATTAATTCGGAGGGGCTTGCGGCTACGTCCAAGATTGCTTTGATCAATGGACGAGGTGCCGGCTCTCTTACGTTGCCGCTTTCTCTGCCAAGTGGAAATTACAGGATATTCGCTTTTACTAAGACGACGGAAGAGGCCACGGCAAAGGATATTTCCATAATCAACGCCTCTTCTGCGGCTAAGGTGCCCGACGGCGTGTCATTGTCGGATAAGCCTTTAGCTGACGCATCGGGAGGAATAAAAACTACCGAAGGCATACATGTTATAAAGGAGAAGAGAGGTGACATGATTCGCGTTACCTTGCACAATACTTTGCAAGAAGGTGTTTCATTGTCTTTGTCGGTCTATGAAGATGATGGCTTGCGAGGGCCCGGAATCAGCCCTGCACCCATTAAAACTATGCCGGGGCAGCCGGAGTCTGACGGGGAGGTGATACGGGCCAAAATCCATGGCCAGGATGCGCAGAAAGTGATATCAAGCCCATGGCTGACGGCAGTCATTTCTGCTCCGGGTTCTGCTGCGGATACCTACACGGGAAAAATCGACAATGACGGCACAGTCTATTTCAATACAAATAACATCTACGGAAAGAGGGACCTGGTTTGTGAAATATTCGGTCTTGAAAATGAGGGGTATGACTGCTTTTTTTCACCGATTTCACCCTTTGTTGAGATAAAATGTCCGGATATACCTGCATTGGATTTGTCGCCGGCAATGGAAACTGCGATACTTGCGCGGCATAATGCCAGTCCGGCAGAGACCGACACCTTGTTTGAATTCATGCCCGTGCGCGAAAACCTGCTGTTGTCGAACCTGGAATGCAGACATTGGCACTTCGATGATTATACTCGTTTCGGCACGGTCGAAGAGATTATTGTAGAACTTGTTCCGATAGCGGTCATTCGGAAAGTGGGTGAAAAGAAGCAGTTGAAGCTGTTATTGTCGGACAAAGCTCGCCCGGCTAAAACCGATAATGTATTAGTGATGCTTGACGGAGTGCCGGTCAGTGACCATGAACGTCTGCTTTCTTTCGACGCTATGGCATTGAGCGATTTATATGTGTATCCGTATTCCTATGCCTTGGGCAAGGCCGTCTTTAACGGTGTAATGAATTTTGTCACTACACATCATGATATGTCGGCTCTTGAATTCGCTGACAAAGTGAGGATTATCGATTTTCAAGGCTGTTCCTATCCTGTCTCTTATTCCATGTCCGGCCCAACGGGCAATGCCTGCGGAAGAACTCTTTTATGGCAGCCGGTTGTTGAATTGCCGGCAGGTGGACAAATCAGTTATTCAGTTCCGGATACCGGAGTCCCGCTTTTCATAGTGGCGGAGGGTAATTCAGGGTTTTCCGCTTCAAAGCATAGTCGGAGAGTCTCGGGGAAAGATTCTCCAAACATGCTGTTCCGGGGGAGGGTGGCAAGAAAGTATCCCCATGATTATAATGGTACTCCATATCACGACACTTGCGGATTCAGGAAGGGGAAAGTAATGTATAATGGGCTCCTTTATGAGGATGTTTTTGTGCAACTTGACAGTTATGAAGGCAAAATAGAAGTACGGCAGAGCAAGGATCTGGCACCTACGTATCCGGATGAAAGACAGGTGTCATGGTTTACTTGTGGAGATGATTTATTTGTAAACCTGAATTATCAGAAGATATCTTCTCCCGAAGGATTCATGTTGTTGGAAAAAGACTCCGAGCCTGCAGTCTTTTCGCTTGTCAACAAGCAACTGATTTTCAGCAATCCAGGATTCCGGAATGGAAAACCTATCGGGTATTTTGACCCCGAATACAATTCTTCTTTTTCCAAATACTTCGAGTATAAAAAACATGGTGGATTCTTAAGGATAACGCATTGACTCAGGTGAGTGAGCGAAAGGCAAAGAGAGTTATGGAAACATCTCCGTCCAAAGGCCATTTTGCGCAAGACTTGATTCAATGGCATCCTGTCGAAGGAACCGGATCGGATCTTGTGCCTCCGGCATTTTATGTTCCGTGGAGAAAACATGCTGGATCTCTGCCCGCCGGTTTTTTTGAAAAAGAGTCCGAAGTCCACTATGATATAGAATCGATAGAAGCAAAGTACAAGAACAAGCTATACATTATAGGATCATCTGACCAAGAATCCGGTGATGCGGAAAACAAGCTGAGCGGACTTATACTTGAGGAAGACGGGACTCCTCTGCCGGGGACACTCATTTATGTGGACGGTGAAGACGACTATACTGTTTCGGGGGATGACGGCGTTTACGAATTGCATCTCCGTGCCGGGGAATACAAAATTCATTTCAGTAATGCCGGGAAGATTGAGCAAACATTGAATGTTCAGATTCTCGGGGATGGCAAGCTGAATGTCATAATGCACGAAAAAAGCACATTGTTGGATGAAGCGGTTGTTTCGGCAGAAAGCATGCGAAACCACCGCAGCCTTTCGATGGGAGTAGAGGAAATATCATCCGGAAAAATCGCCAAGATTCCCACTGTTTTCGGAGAAAAAGACATTCTCAAAGTCATTCTTGCTTTACCCGGAGTGCAGACTGTCGGCGAGGCCTCGTCAGGGTTCAACGTCCGTGGAGGCACGAACGACCAGAATCTGATACTGTTCAATGGCAATACGGTTTACTATCCGTCTCATTTTTTCGGGATCAATTCGGTTTTCAATCCAGATGTTATAGGGGTCGTCGATCTGTATAAAGGGAGTGTTCCTGCAAAGTATGGCGGCAGGGCAAGTTCTGTGCTCAATGTGCGTGGTGCAGACGGGAACTTGCAGAGAATCAAAGGCTCGGCCGCGTTAGGAGTCCTCACAAGCAGATTCCATCTCGATGGCCCGCTTGGCCGTTCAAAGAAAACCGGTTTCATGCTGGGAGCCCGCGCGAGCTACTCGGATTGGATATTGAAACAACTCCCTTCTGAAAGTGAATTCCGGGGAGGTAATGCGGATTTTTGGGATGCAAATCTTGGTATTTCACATATGCTGAAAGACAGCAGTTCTTTGCATCTATATATATATAGTTCCGGAGATCAATTTTCTACAGACTCTCTGCACAAATTTTCTTATTATAATAATAATGCTTCGTTGCACTGGAATATACGGGGTGAAAAAGTCGATATTGAATTGTCTGCCGGATATGACCAATATGGCAATACAGTCCATCAAGCCAATAACCTATTTGAATCATTCTGTTTATCGACCGGGATAAAACAATACTTTTTGCGAAGTGACCTGAGGAGGATGTTGTCTGATAAGATGGCGCTGGAATATGGCGGTGAATTGCTCTATTATCACATTCAACGCGGAAGCCGCCGTCCATGGAAGGATGTTTCGAATGTCGTTCCAGGCGATTTGACTCCGGACAGGGCTTTGCAGCCTTCGTTGTATTTTTCGGATACATGGACCCCCTGTGACAGTGTTTCCATAGAAGGAATAGTCAGGCTGGCGGGGTTGATTAATGAGAAGAAAAAATATGTGGTCCCTGAAGTCCGATTCTCTGGACGATACTCTATAAGTCCAGTTCTGACATTCAAGACGGGAGCAAGTACGGTATCACAGTTTATACACCTTATTTCCAATACTGCCATAATATCTCCTATGGATACGTGGAAGCTCAGCGATTCAAATATACGCCCGACTATCGGATGGCAAACTACGGCCGGGGTGTATTGGACTATAGGCGGCGGCAAAATTGACTTGAGCGCAGAAGCGTATTACAAAAGGTTGTATAATTACTACGATGCCAAAACCGGAGCGCGTCTGGTCATGAATGAAGATATCTACTCTCAATTGGTGCCCACAAGAAACAAGGCTTATGGACTGGAACTGATGGCGCGCAAGAGTGTCGGCCGCTGGAATGGCTGGATATCATATACCTGGTCCAGATCTTTTCTTCAGGATATGCGAGATGTCGAGTATCAAATTAACGAGGGAGAATGGTATCCATCATCTACCGATAAACCACACGATGTTAAATTTGTCGGTAATTATGCATTCACGCACCGATATAGTCTTTCTTTGAACATCGATTACAGTACAGGTCGCCCTGTTTCATTCCCGGAGGGTGTTTTTCGTTATGGCGGAGGAAACAGATTGTATTATTCTTCAAGGAACAGTTATAGGATTCCCGATTATTTCAGGGTTGACGTGGCTGTAAATATTGATCCAGGACATTACTTGAAGGCTTTGACGCATGCCTCTTTGACGCTGGGGTGCTATAACGTTACAGGCAGAAAGAATGCTTATTCGGTATTCTACAATGCTATCAATGGAGGAAACCCCAAAGGATTCAAAATGAGCATTTTTGCTATGCCGGTGCCTTATTTTAATTTTAACCTGCTCTTTTAGTGATGAGAAAAGGCCTGATACTCATTGCTGCTATTTTGACGGCATCCTCATGTATCTATGACTATACGCCAAAAGATACTCTTGATGCGACAGGCAAAGTGGTTATTGATGGTGATATTATAATAGGAGAAATATGTTCTTTTAATGTGGGAACAGTGCAGAAATATGCGCCTGCCTTTTCGGAAGAAACCATATCGGCTCTTTTTAAAATTGAAGATGAGCATGGCAATGTTTATCTCCCGTCAAGTAATGATTACGTTTCACAGGCCAGCATCGATCTTCGCTCAGCCCCTTTGGACAGAAAGTACCATTTGGTTGCTGATATAAAGGACGCTGATTCGCATATATCCACGTATGCTTCTTCGTGGCTGATGCCGGAACCTGAACCTGAGGTGACTTACAGGGATTCCGTGCTGAAGTCGAGAGATAATAACGGGAAAGAGGTCCCGTACCGCATCGACTATTATTTGAATATTTCTGCGCCGAATTCCAGTGGCTGTTACAAATGGGATTGGGTAAAACTGATGACAACAAGAGCAATGCTGGTACCACCTTTATATGAGTATGATGCCAATAATGAGGCCATTCTATACAAAGGAGACAGTTGGTGGGATAAAACCTATTGCTACGAAGAAAGAAAGTCAAGGACATCTTCGGTATTCATAGCCAAAGCCTTGACTGATTATGAGGTTAAAGATCACTATGGCTTCTCCCTTGGGCCATATGAAATGCGTAATTGTGCTGCATTCAAATTGATTGTCTGCGCGATTACCGAAGAAGCTTACCAATTCCTGGATGCAATTAATGGAGGGTCGGATGGTAATGGTTCCATTCTTTCTCCCGTACCAGGCGAAGCTGTTGGAAACATAGTTAATGTGAATGATCCTTCAGACAGGGCCGTTGGTTTTATAAGTGTATGCAGGGGGACCGTATTGACACTTAAAAAATACACTGAACCTGTTGTAAACGAACCCCAGAAAGCGGAAGCATTTATCAAGAATCCTTTGGCAGGTTTGACTGAAGGAGAAACGGAACAGTCAATATATAAGAAATGGTATTATGATAAAGACTATATCCCATTTGACTCTCCGGACAATTGGGTTCCACGACGTTGTGTGGATTGCGAAAGCTGGCCAGGAAGCGGGAAGGTGACGGCACCCGAGGGGTGGGATATTAACAAATACTAAATTTTAAACATTTTTCATCGTAATTCAATAAAATTTTATATATTTGCAGAAAACAACGTAACAGGAGTTTCCTGCAAATTTTTAATTATATAGGTATATGATAATCTGGTGGTCTTCTCTTAGTGTGCTGGGTAAAATCCTCTGGGGTGTGACCCTGGCTGCTACTCTGGTTTTCATCATCCAGAGCGTACTTACTTTTATTGGCGCGGATGTCGATAGTTCTACCGACTTCGACATGGATGCTTCCGATCTCGGCGGTGACCTCGGCGGGGGAATCAATCTCTACACTTTCCGCAACTTCGTCAATTTCATCCTCGGTTTCGGATGGACGGCTATCCTGCTCAAGGACAGCGTGCAGTCGAAGGCTGTCCTGATCATCATCGCAACCCTGGTGGGTATTGCGCTGGTGGCGATCGTAATGTATCTCTTCCGCCTGCTCGCAAAGATGCAGGCCAGCGGCAACATCGACGTCAACACCATGGCGGTCGGCTGCACCGGCAGGGTCTATCTCACCATCCCTGGTGAGCGCAAAGGCGAAGGTAAGGTGCAGATAACCATCAACGAGTCGGTGCGTGAGTATCAGGCGCTCACCGACGGCGACACCATCAAGACCGACACCCCCATCAAGGTGGTGGAGGTAATCAACGAAAGCACACTGCTTGTTGAAGAACTGAACTCTTATATAGTATAACAATATGGAAATCTACGTAATCCTTATCATCGTCGCCGTTATCTTCATCACGATTTCGGCCATCCTCAAGCGCTATCGCCGCTGCCCTTCCGACAAAGTCCTTGTCATCTACGGTAAAACCGGTCGCCGCTCTTCTGCAAAGTGCATCCACGGCGGTGCCGCGTTCATCTGGCCTGTGTTCCAGGATTATGCTTATCTGGACCTCAAGCCCATCTCGATTGAGTGCAACCTCACGAACGCCCTTTCCAAGCAGAACATCCGCGTGGATGTGCCCTGCCGCTTCACCGTGGGTATCAGCACTGAGGCCGACGTGATGACCAATGCTGCCGAACGCCTCCTCGGGCTCACCACCGACAGCATCCAGAGCATCGCGACCGATATCCTTTTCGGACAGCTCCGTCTCGTTATCGCCACGATGGATATCGAGGAAATCAATGCCGACCGCGACAAGTTCCTCGCGAGCGTCTCCGCGAACGTTGAGGCCGAGCTCCGCAAGATTGGTCTGAAGCTTATCAACGTGAACGTCACCGACATACGCGATGAGTCCGGCTACATCGAGGCTCTCGGTAAGGAAGCTGCCGCCAAGGCAATCAACGATGCGAAGAAGAGCGTGGCAGAGCAGAACCGTTACGGTGAAACCGGAAAGGCTAACGCCGATAAGGACACCCGCGTGAACGTTGCTGCCGCCGATGCCGATGCCGTCAAGGGTGAGAACAACGCGAAGATTGAGATCGCGAATTCCGACGCTCTCCGCCGCCAGAAGACTGCAGAGGCCGACCGCATTGCAGTCGCCGCCGAAAAGGTGCAGGCCGCAAAGGCCCTAGAGGAGGCCTACCAGAGCGAGCGTGACGCCGAACTTGCCCGCGCCGAGCGCGAGAAGGCGACCCAGCAGGCGAATGTCGTGGTGGCCGCCCAGATCGAAAAGGAAAAGGCCATCATCGATGCAGAGGCGCAGGCTGAGCAGATCCGCCGCAAAGCGAAGGGTGAGGCCGATGCCATCTATGCCAAGATGGATGCCCAGGCACGCGGTGTGTTCGAAATTCTGACCAAGCAGGCGCAGGGCTTCAACCAGCTCGTAAGCGCCGCCGAGGGCGATGCCCAGAAGGCTGTGCTGATGATGATTGCCGACAAACTGCCCGAACTCGTGAAGACCCAGGTCGAGGCTGTGAAGGGAATCAACATCGACAAGGTAACTGTTTGGGACGGAGGTAGTTCCGTGAACGGAAAGACCGCGACCGCAAACTTCGTTTCCGGTCTGATGGGAAGCGTGCCTCCGCTCAGCGACCTGTTCAAGATGGCAGGAATGGACCTGCCGGATTATCTCGGCAAGAAGGCTAATCCGGAAGACCAGCCTGCAGCAGAGGAGAAGTAGTCATGCCGATAATGATAAATATAGACGTGATGCTTGCCCGCCGGAAGATGAGTTCCGGCGAGCTGGCGTCGCGCATCGGCATTACGCCTTCGAACATGTCTATCCTCAAGACAGGGAAGGCAAAGGCATTGCGCATTTCGACTTTGGAATCCCTTTGCAGGGAGTTGGATTGCCAGCCGGGGGATATACTGGAATATATTCCTTGACTTAGTTTTGTGTTAATTTGAAACCTGGGCTCGCCCATTCAGTCATGCCGCTTTCGCTTTCCGTTACGGATGCCGCGGCACAGATCAGGTAGCCTTCAAGATCCGGACGCGACAAAATGAAGTCGCGTCCGGTTTCGTATCCTGCCACCATGCAGTAGGTGGCATAGGCGTCAGCGGCCATTGCCGTGGGCGCCAATATGGTGGCGCTCAGCAAATTATGCTGCACTGGATAGCCGGTTCTGGGGTCTATGGTATGGGAATACTTCACCCCGTCTTTAATGTAGAACTTCCTATAGTTGCCCGAAGTGACTATGCCTCTGGCGCTGCCGTCCGATTCCCATATCCCGTCCATATCCGTTCCGGGGCTGTTGTTGCCGTCCTTCGGCCTGTCCACTCCTACCCTCCAGGGCTTGCCGGCTGGATTATGGCCGTCGCAGAAAATCTCTCCGATATCAACCAGCATGTCTTTGACGCCTATGCTGTAGAGGTATTCCGCCACTTTGTCGCAGCTGTATCCCTGGGCAATGGCGTTGAAATTCAGTTTCGGCCGGGTTTCCGTCCTTGCCATAGCCTGCCTGACCATTTCTTCCGACGGCAGCGAATCCGTCTTGAACCCGAATCCCCATATATCGAAGAGCTCTCCTGCGGCGCAATTCACGGCGCCATCGGTTTCTTCCTTGAACTTTTCCGCCGCATCCAGAACCTCCATAAACATCGGGCTCAGTTCCACATCCTCCCCGTCATTGTAGCGGCTCAGCTGAGAAGCCTTGTTGTATCCCGAAAGGGTCGTATCTATCTCGTACAGAATACTTTCGATATGCTGCTGGATGGCCTTTGGCTTCTCCTTCACCCCTTTGAGGTTGGCCTTCACGCTCCAGGTGCCCCCCTGCGCATAACCTCCGAACCGGGCGTAGCGGTTCACTTGGCAGCCCGCCAGCATCAGCATGGCTATCAGTAGTCCGGCTGTAATCGGTTGGAGCGTAAATCTCTGACTCATAGCATTTTATATAAAACCCCTGCCGTGTAAAGCGGGCAGGCGTTTGAAATAAGTGGTTGATTTATAGATGGTTATCCTCCAGGGGTTGGGACGGGGTTTTGTCGTAGGCGGGGGTGCCGAGGCCGAGGGTGAAGTAGGCGGCTTCCACGGCGGTGATGGCGGCGGTCTCGGTGCGGAGGCGGCTGGGGCCGAGATGCACGGGGATGAAGCCGGCATCAAGCGCCGAGCGGACCTCATCCTGCGAGAAATCGCCCTCCGGGCCGATCAGCACCGTCACTTTCGCAGCAGCGTGCGAGGGAGTTTCGACGGCTGGAAAGGCTGCTGCGAGGGCGTCGAGAATCGAGCCCCTGGGGGCGACGTCGTCGGAGCAGTAGGCAATGAGTCGGAGTCCGTCCTGGCCGGCGCCGACGAAATCGAGGACCGTCATGGGCTCGGCGACTGATGGCACAGCCCCCTTCAGACTCTGCTTGGCGGCGGAAAGCGCAATCTTCTGAAGTCGGTCGGTCCTCACGTTGCGCCTTTCCGAATGCTCCCCGATCACGGGGATTATTTCATCCACCCCCAGTTCGACGGCCTTCTCCACAAACCACTCGTAGCGGTCTATATTCTTTGTGGGGCACACGGCCATCCTCAGGTAATATGGATGTCCGCCCCAGCCGGACTCTTCGGAAACGATGGAAGCTGTTGCAGCAGCGGGGGATACCTCGCTCAAAACACAGTGAAGCAGGGCCCCTTTGCCATCAATCACGTTGATGGAGTCTCCTGCGCGGTGCCTCAATACCCGAACGCAATGGTACGATTCCTCTGCATCCATGTATGCGAGGCCTCCGCCGACTTTATATGCGTAGAACAGTTCCATTACGGACGGATTATCTCTACTTCTCCCCGGAGCCCGAGCTTGATTATCTGCGAGGCGCGGCCGGTCGATTCACGCTCCAGCACGGCAGGCGCCACATAGTCAACGGCGGAAACTATCTCCGGGCTGATTTCGGCAAAGCACGAAGGCGTGGGCTCTCCGGAAATGTTTGCGGATGTAGATACCAGGGGCCTGCGGAGTTTGCGGACAAGTTTCACGCAGAAATCGTTCATGGGGATGCGTATCCCCACCGAGCCGTCTTCCGCCACCACGTTAGGCGCCAGATACTGGGCTCCCGGATAGATTATGGTCATGGGGGCATCGTTCACCTCCACCAGGTCGATGGCGATGCCGGGAATCTCCTTAACATGTTTTGCGACCATGTCCAGATCGCAGGCCAGGAGCACGAGCGACTTGGCCTCGCTGCGCCGCTTGATTTCGAACACCCGGGCCACCGCGGCCTCGTTGGTCGCATCGCATCCTATCCCCCAGACCGTGTCAGTGGGATAAAGGATGACTCCTCCATGTTTCAAGACCTCAAGCGCTTCGGCCAGGGATGTATCAATAATGGACATAGGACCTGTTGTTATTGTTCTTATTGCGTTTATACCACCACCAGATGAGCAGCCATCCTATCAGGGCGCCGCCCAGGTGCGCAAAATGCGCAACTCCGGCCTGTGTGCCCGTGACTCCGGTAAAGAGTTCGATGCCTATGAAGATGATGGCCATCCACTTGGCGGAAAGGGTGACAGGAGGGAATATCAACGTGAGTCTCGCTTCCGGGAATATCAT
>JAEEGL014945289.1_pt1 | contig 12940 bp, 10 predicted proteins | sample 9134231 | NCBI WGS metagenome assembly JAEEGL01 (sample SAMN16246548, study PRJNA631951) | gut metagenome | biome: gut microbiome; feature: rumen; material: fiber-attached | host: Bos | place: Iran: Karaj | collected 2018-10 | reverse complement strand
GGTGTATTCTCCCGTATGTGTATTTGTCTGACTGTCAGAAGGTTCTATAAAATCGAATGTTGTTTGAGTTGCCGATGTAGGGGTAGTAGAAGTTGTTTTGGTCCCGGTTGTTATGGTTGCACTGGTGCCGGGATTTAAAAAGGCTTCTGCCTCTTCCCTGGTGGGAAAGCTTTTATACTTTGCACCGGGAAACCCCTTTACCAAAGGTTCTGCCTCTGCCCAGGATAAATAAATCCCGGGAGCGCTTCCTACTTTTACTGCATAAAATTTTTGCTTTGCCATATTGTTCCTCGTTATTATTTTCTTCTTTCAGAGATATAACGAAGGAAGGCCTGTGCCTTTTGAATGGTGTCAAAGTTGGCAATGTACATATATTCTCCTTCGTGTTCCCAATCCAAAGGGGGAACTTCTCTGTGCTCGTTTAGGCTGGATTCGTAACGCATTAAGATGCGACGGTTGGTATGAGCAAACTGGCGATTGCCACGGCGGAAAGCGTAAACGCTGTAGTGAGGCTTTCCAACTTTTACCTTTGCATCTTTTTTGTCTAAAATCATATTTGCCCAAATCTCATAAACATCTGTGGAATGAGCGTAGTTCATCATATCTGTGGTAGGACCGCCGGAAGGACATCCGCTTACTTTCGTTACCACATAATCTTTTTTCTTTCCCAAATCCTTGTGAGCTTTTTCCAACTGAACAAATTCAAAATGAACAAAGCGACCTTTTAAATCAAAGGCTTTTGCTGTCTTTTGTCCGATTTCGGAAAGCTCCTTTGGAACATCGGGATAAACATAGTAGGAAAATTCATTTTTGCTCATTACCGTGTCTAAAACGGAAGGGTAACGGGTGGTGGATTCAAAAAGGGCATTTCCTTCCATATCCAAAATCGCATCATAGGAATAGATGTCGCCGTCCACATATTCTTCCATTATAAAGCTTCCTTCGGGAGCAGTCTTGAAGAATTTTTCCAATTCGTCATTATTGTTTAATTTCCAGGTGTCATCGGTGCCGGAAGTATCATCGGAAGTTACTACAACAGGATAGCCAACTTCTTTGGTGAATTTTTTAGCGGCAGTAATATTGGAAATCATATGATATTTTGCAGAGGGAAGTTTTGCTTTTGCAAACACTTCTTTCATAAGGGATTTCTTTTTTAAACGCTCGATTTCGTCATCCTTTAAGAAACCGCTTTTAACGTTGAAGTCAGTGCGGAGACGAGCGTCCTGAGAAAGCCAGAATTCATTGTTGGATTCAATCCAATCTATTTTTCCGTATTTAAAAGTGAAGAAACCAATGGCACGAATCATGGAGTCGTAATCTTCCAAAGTATCTACTTTGTAATATTCCGTCATGGCATTTTTTAATTCTTCCGGTAGTGTTTCATAAGGCGCATCTCCGATTCCAAGTACGTTAGCGCCATTTTTCAAAAGTCGGTCGCAGAAATTCCAGTAGGTGCTTGGAAAATTCGGTGAAATAAAAATAAAATTCATAATCGTGTTCCCCTCTTTCTGTAATTCTTTACACTGTCTTTTGTCATTTTATCAGTTTATTATGGAAAGAGAAAGAAAATTTGTACTAAAGTTATTCTAAATTCTGTCGATACTATTAATAGAAAACTATGATTATCTATTACCGGAATGAAACATAAAAGGAATTATGAAGTATAAAACAAGGAGGTTTTATTATGACATCTGGTATCTATGGAATGAATGCGTACCAGCAGGCTGTTTCTTCCTATAAAAGTACGGAAAATAAGAAGGTAACGGACAAGCAGGTTCAAAACGCGGATAAAAAATCCCAAACAAGCGAGATAAAAACAAAAGAATGGAAGCCAATCGACACCGCAAGTTCATTGGTTCCGAAAAAGACCGATTATGGAATGACCATTGGTGATGTAGAACTGTCGGATAAGGCGAAGGATTATTATGACAAGTTAAAATCCAAGTTTGGAAATATGGAGTTTATCTTGGTTAGCAATGATTTAAAGTCCCAGGTACAGCAAAATGCAGCAGCTTATGGTAATGCATCCAAGCAGGTGGTTTTGATTGATGCGGAAAAATTGGAAAAGATGGCCAATGATCCTTCCTATGCAAAGAAATACGAAGGAATCATTCAGATGTCTCAGACCAAGTTGGCAGAGATGAAAAATTCTTTGGCTTCTTCCGGTGCAAGCGTAAAGAATTTTGGAATGAGCGTAGATTCCAACGGAAATACCAGCTTCTTTGCCACATTGGAGAAATCTACCGATGCCCAAGCAAAACGTATAGAAAAGAAAGCAGAAGAAAAACGGGCGCAGAAGAAAAAAGAAGCAAAAGAAGCCCAGGAAGAACGTTTGGAAAAAGCCAAAGAAAAGAGAAAAGCCGAAAATGCGGAAGCAAAAGAGCGCTTAAAAGATGTTGACGAAGCCAATACCGAAGAGAAAGAATACGAGATTTTGGAATCAAACAGCTTTGAGGGATTACTGGATAAAGTGGCTTCTTATAGTTATAATTTGGCAGCTTCTTCTGTTATGACAGAACAGGAAATGGCCTTTGGTCAAAATATCGATTATAAGGGTTAATATTTCGAAAGAAAATCATCCATAAAGTTTTGTGAGAATGATGAAATTCGATTACATTAGATTCCTTCCTCTATTACTTAAAAATAGAGGAGGGAATTTTTAGTTGAAATATGTGCAATATATATGAATGAAATATTGAAAATAATTGTATTTTGTGACATTATTTATATAGTGATTTGAAGATTTCGACAGGAGGTTGAGTTGAATGAAAAATAAGAAAAAGGGATTGAATTTAATTGCAAAATTTATGTTAATGTCATTGGTACCGTTGCTTGCCACCGTAATTGTAGCGCAGCTTATGCTTTCATTTGTGGCTACTTCCGTGGCAAAGACATTGGTGTGGAATATGTTGTCCTCCAATGTGCATCTTATTAATAATGCCATGGGGCTTCAGGTGCAGGTTTCTTCCATGACAGATGAAGACAATACCGCACAGGCATTGACAGAATTAATGCAAAATGCAAAAGAACAGACCGGTGGTGTAGACTTTGCTATTATCAGTGGAGACCAGATTTCCTTGTCAACCTTTGATGAGGATATTCCAGTGGATACAGAAAGCGTAAATAAAGCTCTTACTGATGGAAATCTTTATATTGCCGATGATGATGCGGGAGGAGAGAAATACTACACCTATTATTCTGCAGTAGAAGGCCAGGACGGTATGGTGGTTCAGGCAACAATTAGCCATGATATAATTGCAAAATACTATAGTGGTATTATTGCAGTTGCAGCGGCGATTATGATTATGATTATGATTGTAGCCGCAGTTTTGGTTGTAATTATGGTTCGAATGATTGTAAAAGCCATTGGTTCTACCGTAGGAAATTTGGATAAGGTGGCAGACGGAAATCTTCAGTACGAGCTTCCGGAAAAGATTACTTCCCGTTCTGATGAAGTGGGAAATATTGCCCGTTCTATCCAGTCCTTGATTCAGAAACTTGGAAAAACCGTTACCAATATTCATGAGTCTACAGATTCCTTGAATTCTTTCTCAGGTCAGTTCCAGACGAATTTTGAGAGAATCAATGATCAGATTTCCAGTGTAAATCAGGCTGTTGATGAGATTGCAAACGGAGCAACATCCCAGGCTCAGGAGACTACCAGAATTTCTCAGGAAATGATGGATATGGGCGAGGCTTTGGATCAGGCTTCCGGTTCTGTAAAAGAGCTTATGAATTCTACTAATGCTATGCGTGATCAGAATAGTCGCATGAGCGATATTTTGGATGAACTTTCCGAAATCAGTAATCGTACAGAAGCTTCTATTGACAACGTATATGAACAGACTGCAGAAACAAACAAATCTGCAGAAGAAATCAGAAATGTTGTAGATATTATTTCCGATATTGCAGGACAGACCAATTTGCTTTCACTGAATGCTTCCATCGAAGCAGCCCGTGCCGGTGAACAGGGTAAGGGATTTGCAGTCGTAGCAGATGAAGTTCGAAATCTTGCAGAGCAGAGTGCGGATTCTGCACAAAAGATTAGCGGTATTGTAGAAGAGCTGATTCAAAAGGCCAATGTTTCTGTTCGTACTATGGAAGATGTTCGTCAGGAAATTGCAGCTCAGAACGAAAAGCTTTCCGATACCAGAGATACCTTTGAAAACCTCCGTACTGAGATTGGTAATGTATCCGGCGAAATCGATAATGTTTCTTCTCAGGTAGATGCCTTGAATGAGACCAAGAACGAAGTTATGAGCGGATTGGAAGGCCTTTCTGCTATAGCTGAAGAAAATGCAGCATCTACAGAGGAAACAGCTGCTACCATGGCTGAGCTGGAGAACATTGTAAATGAGTGTAATGATTCTACCAATGAACTGGTTTCATTGGCAGGAGACATGGATGAAAACGTTAATGCCTTTAAGTTGGATGATGAAGCAATCGCCAGAGCAAAGCAGGCTATGGAAGAGGGCTTAGATGAAGGCATCGAAGAATAATTTATCATATGTAGTTAGAGACACCCTCACTTTATGTGGGGGTGTTTTTTAAAATAACAATACATTTTCAACCTCAAGTGTTTTTTTTCTTTCTATTTTATGTATAATAAATGAGGCGTGTTTTTTGCCCGAAATCAGGGTTTTTTCGCCGGAAAAGAAATAGAAATTGAGGGAAATACTTTGGAAGAAAAAAACATCATTGAATTAAAGAATATCAGGAAATCTTACGATGGCGAGTCAGATGTCATCAGTGATATCAATTTGCAAATCAAAAAGGGAGAATTCGTCACACTTCTTGGTCCTTCCGGTTGTGGTAAAACTACATTGCTTCGAATGATTGGTGGCTTTGAAGTACCGACAGAGGGGGAAATTCTGTTGCATGGCGAAAACATTTCAAAACTCCCGCCTAATGAGCGTCCGATCAATACGGTTTTTCAGAAATACGCTCTTTTTCCCCATATGAATGTCTATGAGAACATTGCCTTTGGTTTAAAGTTGAAAAAACTTCCCAAGAGCGAGGTGAATAAGAAAGTAAAAAAAGCTTTGGAAATCGTGGATTTGGAAGGGTTTGAAAAACGAAAGATCAATACCCTTTCCGGTGGTCAGCAACAGCGTATTGCCATTGCTCGTGCCATTGTTAACGAGCCGGAGATTTTGCTCTTGGATGAACCTTTGGGAGCACTGGATTATAAAATGCGTCGAGAGATGCAGCTGGAATTGAAGTTAATGCACAAAGAACTAGGCATTACCTTTATTTTTGTTACCCATGACCAGGAGGAAGCCCTTACCATGTCGGATCGAATTGTGGTTCTATCTCAGGGACATATTCAGCAGGTGGGTCGACCGGAGGATATTTACCGCATCCCCAGAAATGCTTTCGTAGCCGATTTCATTGGAGAAAGTAATATTTTCCACGGAAAAATGACGGGATACAAGGAAGTGGAATTCTTGGATGCCAAGTTTAATTGCGAAGAGGATTATCCTTCCGGAACTGAAGTGGAAGTGGTGATTCGTCCCGAGGGAATTCAGTGGTGTCCTTATGAAGAAGGAAAAGTAAAGGGTGAGGTAATTTCCTGTGTGTTTAAGGGAACATATTATGAAATCACTCTTTTGGATAAAGACGGAAAAAATGAGATTGTAGTTTACGATAAAAAGCCTCTGGCTGTGGGAACATCTATGGGTGTGAAAGTGGCAGCGGAAGATATCCATGTTATGCTTTATGATACCCACAAAAACCACTTTGTTGTGGAGCGGGAAGGTATGCTGTTCGATGCGTATTTTTCTCCTTCCGATGCAAGGCTTTCCGATGACGCGGAAGAAGGTCGTGTCAAAGGAAATATTGTTTCCATTATCTACAAGGGTGATCACTACAGCTACACCGTTGTTACGGAAGAAAATGAGAATTACTTTGTAAATGATGAGTATTTATGGAACTCCGGAGACTTTGTTTCCATTGTAATTCCTGAAAATAAAATCGAATACAATTTACTGAAGGAGGAGGCATAAGGTGAAATATCCCGGAAGAAAATTAAGTATTCCCTATGCGGTGTTTCTGGTGCTATTTGTGGTGCTTCCTTTAGTAATTGTGTTTTATTATGCGTTTACTGATGGAACCGGTCATTGGACTATAGCGAATTTTTTGAATTTTTTTCAAAACACAAAGACACTGGGAACCTTGCTTTATAGTTTGGTAATTGCCATTTTGACAACGGCATTATCGCTTTGTCTTGCTTATCCCACGGCCTATATTTTAGCCAGAGGTTATGTGAAGAATCCCAGATTGTTGTTGATAATTTTTGTGACCCCTATGTGGATTAACTCTGTGCTGCGTTTAACAGCTTTAAAGGAAATTTTGTCCGCACTGGAAGGGAACATCGCTTATTACCCATTTTTAAATACGATTTTGGGCATGACCTATGATTTTTTACCTTTTATGATTTTGCCCATTTATAATTCCATTACAAAAATTGATGACTCTATGTGGGAGGCAGCTTTGGATTTGGGAGCTACCAAAAGCCATGTGTTGTTTAAGGTGATGATTCCCTTAAGTATGCCCGGAATCATCAGTGGCGTTACCATGGTATTTTTGCCTGCAATGACAAATTATGTGGTATTGGATTTGATGTACAACAGTACTTACATCATGGGAAGTCTCATCGGAAGCTACTTCAACGCCTACGATTGGAATAACGGCTCTATGATTTCTTCTGTTTTGTTGTTACTCATTGTGTTTTTATCCTTTGGGGAATGGAAGGAAACCCGTGATCGATTAAGAGCAGGAGGTGCAACGGAATGAGAAAAGTAGTTTGTCGCCTCTGGCTGGGATTTGTATTTTTGTTTTTATACGCCCCGATTATGATTTTGGCTGTGTACAGTTTTACAAAGTCTACTATGATTGGACGTATTCGTGGGTTTTCCTTGGAAAACTATGTCACTTTGTTTACTACGGAAGAATTGATCCATATGATTCTTGGAACCGTGGCTTTGGCACTGGTGGTTTCTTTTATTTCCACTGTGCTTGGAACGGCAGGAGCAATTGGTGCCCATTATGGAAATAAAAAGAACCGAAAAGCGTTGGAGTTTTTCAATCAGATTCCTGTTGTAAATGCTGATGTTGTAACCGGTTTTTCCGTTTGTATTTTGTTGATTGTATTTTTGCGGATTCCAAAGGATAGTTTTATTCCTTTGGTCATCGGTCTGTGCGTGCTGTGTACACCTTTTGTGTATTTGTCCGTTATGCCCAGATTGAAATCCATGGATCCCCATTTGTATGAGGCAGCTTTGGATTTGGGAGCTACACCGAAAACCGCACTGTTTAAAGTAGTTATCAAGGAATTAATGCCGGGAATTCTTTCCGGATTTTTAACCAGTATTACATTGACGGTGGATGATTATTTCATTACCACTTATACCAAACCCGCCGCATTTGATACCATCAGTACCTATGTGGTAAATGCAACCAAAGGAGCGCAAACCCAGATTAAGACGGCGCTTTGGGCTCTTTCTGCAGTCATCTTTTTATTGGTAGTGATTGTGGTTTTGGTAGGCTGGTTTAAAACCATGAAGCCATTGGAGGAAAGGGAAGACTATGAAGACTAAAAAAATATTGCTGCCCCTTTTTCTTTTGGTTGGATGCGGTCTTTTGTCAGGTTGTAGGGCAAAAGAAGAGGATGCCATTGTACTTCGTATTGCAAACTGTGAAGAGTACATCGATGAGGGCGACTGGGATGAAGATGAAGTAATTGAATTGGAAGACGGTACCGAGATTATTGGAGAAAATTCCATGGTTTCCGATTTTGAGGATTGGTATTTGGAAACCTATGGGAAAAAGGTGAAGGTGGAATATTCCACTTACGGAACCAATGAAGATTTGTATAACCAGTTGACCTTGGGAAGTGAGTTTGATCTGGTTTGTCCTTCGGAATATATGATTATGAAAATGATGAAGGAAGACATGTTGCTCCCCTATTCCGATGATTTTTATGATGAAGAGGATGAAAATAACTACTATATCAATGGATTATCGCCATATATCAAGGAGGTTTTTCAAAACCTAAGCGCCAAAGATGAAAGCTTGTATCGCTATGGTGCCGGTTATATGTGGGGAACCATGGGGATTGTCTACAATCCTGATTTGGTGGAGGAAGATGATTTGCACCACTGGAGTTTGCTTTTGAATCCGAAGTATAAAAAGCAGATTACCATGAAGGACAGTGTAAGGGATTCTTACATCGTTGGACTATGCATTATAAATGAAAAACAGCTTATGTCAGAGGAGTTTCAAACGTCGAAAAGTTATCGCAGTGACTTGGAGAGCCTTTTGAACGCTACGGACCAGGATACTGTAAATCAGGTGGAAGATATTCTCACCGACATGAAGGAAAATGCCTATTCACTGGAGACGGATTCCGGAAAAGCAGATATGGTTTCCGGAAAAGTAGTGGCCAATATGCAGTGGTCCGGAGATGCAGTGTATTCCTTGGATCAGGCAGAAGAGGACGATTTTTATTTGGAATTCTTTGTACCGGAGGAAGGCTCCAATCTTTGGTTTGATGGTTGGGCGATGTTGAAAGGTGGAATTGGAAAGGATAAAGAGAAGCAACAGGCGGCAGAAGCTTTTGTAAATTTTGTGTCCCGTCCCGACAATGTGGTACGAAACATGTACTATATTGGATATACCTCCGTTATCTCTGGTGGAGAGGATGAAACCATTCCCAATTATTTGCGTTATTGTTACGAAGATGAGGAAGGTGTTTCTTACGATCTTTCCTATTTCTTTGGAAGACCTTTACAGATTTCCACATCCAAGGATCAGCTTCGCAGACAGTTGTATGCAGCCTATCCTACGGCTGATGTGCTGGAACGAAGTGTAGTTATGAATTCCTTTGATTCTGATGTGAACCGCCGTATTTCTGAGATGTGGACCAACATTCGCTGCTTCCGCTGGTAGAGATTCGTTTTTGAAAACGAACAATATATACAAATAGAAAAAAAGCGTATATAATTGGAATACATTTAAGGTTGCTTTAAGGTTAATAGATTATTATAATCCCGGAAACGCAGAAACAAGGAGGTTACTATGAGTGATATTTCTAGTGTAAGTACAAACTCAAATATCTATGGACAGATTGCAAGCGGCTCGAAATTAAATTCTGCAGCAGATGGTGCAGCAGAACTTTCTATTTTAGAAGAAGAAAAGACAACCAGTACCGGCTTGGAAGTTGGCGCCGACAACATGGCAAGTGGTATTGACTTATCTAACATTGAAGACGGTGCATTGGCCAGCATTCAGGACTATTTGCAAAGAATGCGCCAGCTGGCATTACAGGCTTCCAATGATTTGTACAGTGATACAGACAAGGCTGCGATTCAGGCAGAAATCGATGAATTAAAACAGGGCATCTCTGATGTAGCCAGCCAGACGACTTACAATACATTAAATCTTTTGGATGGTTCCAACGGCACACTTCAAATGGCTACAGACAGCAATGGAAATTCCACTTCCGTATCCGGTTATGATACCACGTTAGAAGCATTGGGTATTTCAGATTTTGATGTGACCGGAGAATTTGATATTTCAAAAATTGATTCCGCATTGGAGGCGGTTACCTCCACAAGAAGTGCCATTGGTGCAAAGACCAATGCGTTGGAGTACGGAATCAACTACAACACATCGGCACAGCTTGCTTCTGAATCTTCTCAAAGTAACTTGGAAGATTTGGATATTGCAGAAGCGGTATCGGAAAAGAAAAAGCAGGAAGTATTAAACATGTATCAGTTAATGATGCAGAAGAGAAAACAGGATGATGAGCAATCTCAGTATACCCGCCTGTTTCAATCTTAAAAATAGAATAAAATCAATTCGTTTAGAAGGACGGCTTCATTTTGAGGCCGTCTTTTTGTAATGCATTTCATTTTATGGCAATGAAAGATGACATTTATTCACTTTTATCTTGATTAATTTTTCTCCTTTGTTATAATACTCATTTGTGAAATAGTAAGGAGTAGAAAAAATGAAAGAAAGAGGATCGTTTTCAAATTCAGTTGGATTTGTATTAGCCGCAGCAGGAAGTGCTGTAGGATTGGGAAATATTTGGAGATTTCCATACCTTGCCGCTAAAGACGGTGGAGGATTATTTTTAGTAGTTTATATTATTTTGGCCCTAACCTTTGGTTTCACCCTTTTGGTTTCTGAGGTTGCAATCGGAAGAAAGACCCATCAGAGTTCTTTGACCGCCTACGGAAAGATTCATCCGAAATTTCGATGGATTGGTGGTTTCTCTGCTTTGGTGCCCTTCTTGATTTTGCCTTATTACTGCATTATCGGTGGATGGGTATTGAAGTACGCGGTGACATTTATAAGTGGTCATGGAACCGCTGCTTCTGACAGCGCATACTTTACAGGTTTTATTACGGCACCTTTGTCACCCATTGTATTTGATGTAATCTTTTTGTCAGCTACATCCTTTGTAGTCTATATGGGGGTAGAAAAAGGAATTGAAAAGTTTTCAAAGATATTGATGCCAATTTTGCTCTTTTTGGTAATTGCAATTGCAGCATTTTCATTGACTGTGAAAAATCCTGAAACAGGAATGACAGGATTGGATGGTTTAAAGGTTTACTTGGTTCCTTCCTTAGAGGGAATTACCTTTAAGAAATTCTTTGTTGTTGTTATTGATGCTATGGGACAGCTGTTTTACAGTATATCTGTTGCTATGGGTATTATGGTGGCATTTGGCTCCTATGTTCGTGACGATGATAATTTGATGCAGTCCGTAAATCGTATTGAAATCTTTGATACCTTAGTTGCGATTTTAGCAGGTGTTATGATTATTCCTGCTGTAGTGGTATTTATGGGAAAAGATGGAATGACATCCGGCCCAGGACTTATGTTTATGGCTTTACCAAAGGTATTTGAAGCCATGGGTGGAATCGGACAGTTTGTTGGAGCAGTCTTCTTTATTATGGTTTTATTTGCGGCTCTCACCAGTTCTGTTTCCGTATTGGAAGCAGTAGTTTCCGGTTTAATCGATCGCTTCCATTGGTCACGTCGTAGAGCAACCGTAATTGAATACCTTTGTGCTTTGGTAATTGGAATTGTAGTTTGCTTAGGTTACAATGTGTTCTACTTTGAGGTGGAAATGCCAAACGGAGCTACCGGTCAGATTTTGGATATTGTAGATTATCTTGCAAACAACATCTTTATGCCGGTTGTTGCGATTGGAACCTGTATTCTTATTGGATGGGTTGTAAAACCGGATGTGGTAATTAACGAAGTTACCAAAAATGGAGAAAAGTTTGGAAGAAAAGGATTGTATCGTGTCATGATTACAGTTGTGGCTCCCATTCTTTTGACCGTATTATTACTTGGATCCTTGGGATTCATCTAAAATCAAAAATAAAATTTTACGCAAAAAAAGAGTGAATTGGGATTGTGATATGTTTCCAGAATTTTGGGTACACATCACATGTCCGATTCACTCTTTTTATATTCTTTTATTTCTTTGCTAGGTTTTCTAATATATCAACGCAGGTGTCAATTCCCAAATGTCCGGAATTTAATACCAAATCGAAGTAATCGGAAGAACCCCATTTCGCACCACTATGGGTGGTGAAGAATTTTTCACGGCGCTTGTCAAATTTTTGCATAACGCTTTCTGCTTTGTCAGGATCGATGTTTTCAACATTTAAAGTACGGTCATAACGGAATCCTTTGTCAGCACAGATAAACACCTTTAAACAGTTTTTGTCTTTTAGGATTTCTCCTGCACTTCGTCCAACAAAGATGCCTTTTCCTTTTTCGGCAGCTTCCTGAATGACTGCCACTTCGGTGTTGTAGATTTGATCCTCCAGGGATAGATGGCCATCCATTTCTTTGGATTTGAAAATCGGCTTGATGGGATTTTGCTCATCCATTTGGGAAACCATGTCATAAGACAATCCCATACGTTTGCAAGTTTCTACCACAACACTATGATCATTAAGATCAAAGTTTAATCTTTTGGCAAGCTTTTCGGCTATGCTATGACCGCCGCTGCCATATTCACGTTCGATACATATGAAATCATACATATAACTTTCCCCCTTTTGTAAAAACCCAAAGTATTTTTTCTAATTATAGCATAGAAAGAACTGTTTTACGAATGAAAGGCTACATGCTAGAATAAAAAAAGTGTTGGGAGAAAGAGGAAATAGAAATGAATAAATGGAAAAAAATATTTGCCCTTGGTTTGTGTTTTATGCTGGTACTTGGAGGATGTGGTTCATCAAAAAAGTCTGAAGTTGATGACGGAAAAACCACCTCGGAGACGCAGGTGGAAAAAGAAACCGATACTGTGGACGATGGTGATGAAACCGAAGTGATTGAGGAAGAAGAGGAAGCAGTTGATGTTTCTACTCTGGAGACTACCGTGGTGTATACCACTACTGCAGTGAATGTCCGAAAGGAAGCTTCTACAGAATCGGAAGTAATTACAAAACTTGCCAGAAAATCAGAAGTAAACAAAGTAGATGAAGAGGGTGAGTGGACCAGGGTTGTGATTGATGATGGCATTGGGTATATCTTCAGTGAATACTTGGTGGATGAACTTCCAGTGACGACAGGAACCATTGTAATTGATGCAGGACATCAGGCCAGCGCCAATCTGGAAAAGGAACCTATTGGGCCGGGAGCATCAGAAACCAAGGCAAAAGTTGCTGGAGGAACTTCCGGTGTGGTCAGTGGTTTGGCAGAATATGAGTTGACCTTAATGGTTTCTTTGAAACTTCAACAGGAGCTAGAGGCCAGAGGGTATGATGTAATCATGGTTCGTACCACCAATGACGTAAATATTTCCAATAGTGAGCGGGCTCAGATTGCCAATAATGCCGGAGCGGATGCCTTTATCCGTATTCATGCAAACGGTTCGGAAAATTCCGGAGCCAGTGGAGCTATGACCATT